>Ga0185299_10000302_pt1 | contig 146442 bp, 117 predicted proteins | sample PaiPotPPA55metaG_FD_128002 | JGI IMG/M metagenome (GOLD analysis project Ga0185299, IMG submission 128002) | Iron sulfur acid spring bacterial and archeal communities from Banff, Canada, to study Microbial Dark Matter (Phase II) - Paint Pots PPA... ...
TGAACATCCCATCCTGTACCCGCTCGTCTCCACGCATAAGCAATAGACGAACTAACCCATCAATCAGACCAAGACGGGAACCTTTTTCAACAAGTTCCTAGAAGTTGAAGTGTCCGGCGAACTGGAAGTCGCGCGATCCCGGCGTACCGGAGACGCTGCTGATCTGCCGAAGTTTGAGCTCCCAAACGTCGATGCAGGATTCGAGAACACGACTTTGTTCCAGACGTTGATGCAGTTCACCTCGAAGACAAAGGTCCCGAATTCCTTTGGCAGATTGAAGCTCCTGCGCAGCGCGGCATCGAGGTCCTGGTTGCCGGGACCCTTAAGGTGAGCGGGGCGGTACGAGGCGCATTGCCGATGAGATAGATCGGACTGCTTGTCGCCGAGATGTTCGCCGCGTTCTTGAACTGCGTCGAGTCAACGTAGCGGACGGCAGTGCAACCCGGTCCGATCCCGAGATTGCACGCGCTTGTTCCGCTTGGGGGCGTGCCGTAGCTTCCGTTGATGCGTGCGTTAAGTGCGCCAGGCACCACGTCCGGCATGCACTGACCCTGTAGCAGAGAGTTGGTGGAACTGCATGTGCTGGAGATCACGGCGAGCGGTGTGCCGGAACCGTAGGTATAGATCCCGGAGATGGTCCATGCAAGCGAGCGCACCAGCATGGAGTTGCCGCCGATCTGGTTCTTGCCGAATGGAAGCTGGTAGACCCCGAAGGCATGCAGAATCTGAGGAGCCGAGACAGTGCTCCACGACCGTTCGATCCGGTCCTGATGCCAGTTCTGCCCGCTGCCCGAGATCGCCGCAGCCGGGATGTCGAACCCGCTGCGGGAATGTGCCGTCGTCCCCGATATTCTTCGAGAAGGTGTAGTTGATGTTGAATGAAAGCCCGTGTGCCGTGCGCTGCAGCAACATGAGTTGGAACGAGTGGTAGGTCAGGCTGGCGGAGTTGGCTCCCCACAGATCGGTCACACCGCTGTATTGCGGGAACCCAGTCAGACCCTGGGTGATGGTCAGCACCGAGCTGTTCGGATTGGCGTTCGCGGCGTTCTGGAAGAAGGTCGGGATATTGAGGCTCGACATTGCCGCCTGCGCCTTCGCCACGTTGGCCGAGGTGGCCGCGGCGATGAGGATCGGCTTGGTTCCCGTCGAATCTGTCACGCCTCCCAAGCCAGCCAAGTAGATGGGATTCAACTGATTTGACCAGTAGCCGCGGGCGTTTTGTCCTGATGGGTTCAGGAAGTGGGACTGATCCCCGACGTAGTTGACCGAGATCGTCATGTCCTTGGTGATGCCGCGCTCAATGTCGGCGTTCCAGAAGGTGAACTCCGGCGCGCGGCCTGAGAGGTAGAAGGTTCAGCTTTGGTTTTTGGACGGGTTCTAAGGGAATGCTGTCTAGATAGAGGAGAGCGGCAGCCGCGAGAGTTAGCGTTGCTGCGAGGGAGGATTGGCGCCGATGCGCTCTTCGACGATGGAGACAGTGTGCCCGATGCTGCGAAGGAGGGAAGAATCAGACGAATCAGAGGGCTGCCAGGGCCGCTGTCTCGTCGGAGTAGAGGGTGGCGTACTTGGTGATGCCGACCATGGTGAAGACCTTGGTGAAGTGCGGGGTGAGGCCGCAGATGGCGACGGTCTGGCCGGATTTATTGGCCTCCATCAACACCTGGATGACGAGCGCGATGCCGGAGGAGTTGAGGTATTCGACGCCCTTGAAGTCGAGCAGAAGACGCTTGTGGGCGGCTTTGTCGAGGGCCTGGTAGGTTCCGACGACCGCGTCCTTTGAGGCAGAGGAGATGTCTCCGGCGAAGCGAAGGCAGGTGATCTGCTGGCCATTTGCGTCCGTCAATTGCTGCTGCGAGACCTTATTCGCCGTTTGCACCTTATTCATTCTCCTTATTCATCCGGATGACCAGGCGCACGAAGCTCTGCTCATCGGTTCCGGTTCCTGATACCCACTCGGCCTCGTCCACAAGTGCCTGTATGAGAAACATGCCCATTCCGCGTGCTTCCTCTTCGCCGCTCATCTTGCGGTCGATGTCCGGCGTGGGAGGGGGAGTCTCCATGCCGGTGCCATTGTCCATTACTTTGACTTCGAGTTCGTTGGCCTTCATCGAGAGTACAACACTCACAGGAATGGAGGCGTTCATCTGATTGCCATGTTCCATCGCGTTGATGCAGGCCTCGGCGACGGCCGTCTTTAGGTCTTCGATGCGATCGTCGCTGAAGCCCATGAGCTTGGCCATACCCGCGGCGGTGCTCATAGCGACCTTTTCGAAGCCGAGACGCGACGGAAGCCGCACTTCGACCTTGCTGCCGCTGGTCACGGTCATAGTGATGCCTTCTCCCTGGACTTGCCCGTAAGGCGGCAAAGTGCGATTGCACTCATATCATCCTGCTGGGGGGCACCCTCTGAGAAGGTATCAAGGGTGGTCCACAGGCTTGCCAGGGTGTCTTCGGCAGGTTGATCGCTGCCCGGAGTCTGGAGCGGATCTATAGTTCCTTTAGTGCCTATAGTGCGAAAGGCCTCCATCAGGCGTTCCTGGCCGAACTCCTCTTCGCCGCGGAAGATCTCGGTCAGCCCGTCGGTGTAGAGAAGGACGCGGGCACCGGGTTCAATGGGGACACGCTCGATCGCATAGCGCGCGCCGGGAAGCATGCCGAGAGGCGTCCCGCTGGCTTCGATGAGGCGAATTGGAGTGTCATTGGAATTGGAATTGGATGAGACCAGAAAGGCGGGGTTGTGTCCTGCGTTGACGATCTCCATTTCGGCGGACACTGGATCGAGCCGCAGGAAGATGGCCGTCACGTAGCGGCGGCGCGCCTCTGAGCCCTCTTCCCAGTGCTGCTGCGATAGCCGTCCGGCAAGCTCGCGCAGGGTGAGAGACTGGCGAGCCAGGGCCCGGAAGGCGGAGCGGAAGGCAGTGCAGACGAGGGCGGACGCGAGCCCTTTGCCTGCGACATCGGCGACGACCATCAGGTGAGAACCGTCGGGTTCTGTCACCACGTCGAGGTAGTCTCCACCGACCTGGTAGCAGGCTCTGGAACGCACCGCCACGGAGTAGCCGGGGATGGAAGGCATGGTCTGCGGGAGGAGACTCTGCTGGATGGCGCGGGCGGCGTCGAGGTCCTGGGCCAGACGGGCGTACTCCAGATGGCGTTTGTGGTTGATGGCGTTCTCGAGGGCGACCGCGGTCTGCAGGACAAGACCCTCCAGAAAATCGCGTTCATAAAGACTGAGCGGCCGGCCTCCCGGAGTGGCGACCACGAGCTCTGAGAGGACCCCGCCATCGCGGGAGAGCAGTTGGAACCGTGGGCAGCCATCGGATGGCTTAGCCACGGCTTCGGCTGGAACGTGGCCGTAGACGACATCTTGTTGGGTGAAGAGGGCGCCATCCAATTCCAGTTCCCGCACGGCAATGCGGGCGGATTGTTGAAGGACATCGGTCAGCTCGATGGTCGAATGGACCGCCCGGGAGGCCTCAAGCAAGGCCTGCAGCCGAACGACCTGCTCGGCGAGCGGAAGGCTGGTTTGATCGAGGGCGTCGGACTGTTCGGTGGGAAGCATGAATTTCGAGTGACTCCGAGTCTACCGTGTAGCTACTATTAAGGCCACGCTTCAAATCGTGATGTTCTTCTCGTCCAGAGATGCAGGATGATGCTGACGGCATCCGGGCCGGTCAAAGTGGTGTCGTTTTTCACACATCGTTTTCATCCAAACATGGCCCGAAACTTCGTCCGGCGCGGCTCCTTCCGGTGTCCTTCCGATGTTTGGAAATGTACCGGCACTTCCGTTTTTTGTGCAAGATTCTGCGCATTCACCGCGGGGATTTGAAGAGAACGTTGGAGTTTCCCGGTTTTTCTTTGGCCAGCGACGTGCTTAGTAAGTAAACAAATCGGGTTAACATATTGGTTCCGCCTGCTCCCTCAGGGTTCTGCCTGACCCTATTTTGTGAATTGCGCCGTCTTTGCGCCATCGTACCCATCTTCGGAGGATTCAACAATGAAATATCTTCTTCGCGTCTTATTTGTCCTGGCCCTATTTTGTGGGATCACCAGCCACGCCCGGGCAGCCGGCGTCGATTTTCACGTGCAGGTCCTTGACCCGACAAATATGTGTTTTGCGAGCCCTTCTCTGTGTGTCATCGCAGACTCCTCTGCGCCGTTCGCCGTCACCTTTACCGCGGCGACCTGTGCTCTCGATGGGCTTCCCAGCGGCCCAACGGATGGATGCCTAATCGTCTTCAATGATACTTTCAGTACCTTCACCAGCCTTGACCTGAACTTCTCCGGTCTCGGCAGCCTGACCTTCGATTGCCCTACGTCGGATCCGGCGAGTGTCTTTACCAGCTCCACGTGCACCTCGTCGGGGGGTATTGACGATCTATTTTTCTCCGGTGGACCCGGACTCCCCGGCGGACATGAAATGTTCATCTTTGAGAACGGCGTGGACCCCGATTTATTCGTGGGAACAGGCACCGTAGGTATAACTCCCGAGCCAGACTCGCTTCTCCTGCTCTCGACAGGCGCGATGATGATGGCGACTGGACTATTCCTGAAAAGGCAACGCGGGTTCGCGTTCAGCAAGAAGTAACGTCGGGCCGGGAATTAAGATTGGCGACGAGCGCATCGGCCGGTAAATCAAGAACTGGCAAAGCTCACATCTTCGGGTGTGAGCTTTTCTTTGCCTAACGCCGGATGGTTCTGCCACCAATCCTATAATCAGCCTGGTGCAGATTGGCGGATCTCCCGCTGCGCAAAGAGCATGCCTGGTCGTGTAGTCTCTAATCTCGTATATTTTCCGCCGCGAGAGTGCCTATGCTTCGCGTTCGCTTGCTCCTGCTTCTGTTGTTGCCGCTGTCAGCCTATGCTGCCCCTGCAGTCGACAAGCCCCAAAACGACAACACCGCATCGGCCGACAGTCTCGTCCATATAAGGCTTGGCGAATCGTCAGTCGAACTCGCAGGCCCGTGGAAGTTCCACATCGGGGACGATCCAGCCTGGGCAGAGACGGACTTCAATGACTCCAACTGGGAAGAAGTGGATCTGACCCGTGGCAGCAACGGACTTGCGCTTGGGTGGACGGCACGAGGACATGCCGGGTACTCCGGCTATGCCTGGTACAGGCTTCAGGTCGATGTGCAGGGCGCGAAGCGCTCTCTCGCGCTGGAGATGCCCGACAACTTCGACGACGCCTACCAGGTCTTCATCAACGGCCAGCGCGTGGGCGAGTTCGGCAAGTTCACGGAGCATGGCGTTACGGCGTATGCTGCTCTCCCCACTGCGTTCCGCCTGCCCAAAGGCGTTCGCGACGGTAAGGTGACGATTGCCATCCGCACGTGGATGGACAGCGCTACGCCGTTCAACAGTCCGGATGCCGGTGGTCTTCGCGAGCCTCCCGTGCTGGGCTATGCCGCAGTCATTTCGTCGCAGGTACGCCTGGATTGGGATGACAACGCCCACCTCGTTGGCAGTGGGTTTCTGGAGATGCTCATCCTCTTCATGGCGTTGCTCATGGCCATCGCCCTCTTCTGGCTCGACAGGGAGGAGAAGTCCTATCTTTGGCTGGCGCTGGTCTGCGTAGCTATTCTTCTGGGCAATGCGGTCGTCCTCCTCGACAACTTCACCACATGGATAGGACTCACTGCGAGCGTCCTCCTCACCGATGTCGTCGCCAAACCCCTTGAGATCGGTCTGTGGGTGCTCTTCTGGGGCTACTGGTTCCGCCTGCATCGAATGCGTCTCTTGCACCGCGCGGTATGGCCATTAGTTGTCGTCCTTGCCGTTGGGACCGCGATGCTTCGGCCACCCCTTTACGGAGCGCACGTGCCAGTGCATGCGGCGGTCTACCTGAATCCCTTTCTGTTGATCGTCAAGCTGGCTCTGGGAGTTCTGCTATTCCTTGTCGCTTACCGAGGCTTCATGAGGAATAGAGAAGAAGGAGTTATGGCCGCCATCGCCATCCTTCTTGCTTTCATCGCGAACTATAACCATGAATTACACGTCATCCTCGGTAAGGTGACCTTCACTATCCTTGGCGGATTTGCCATCAGTCTTGGCACCATATCCACCATACTGTCCCTGCTGATCATCACGGTGATGTTGCTGCGCCGGTTCATCACGGCACAGCGCACGAAAGAGCAATGGAAGCTGGAGATCGCGCAGGCCAGACACGTGCAGCAGGTATTGATCCCCAACAAACTGCCTCAGCTCAACGAGCTGCATATTGACAGCGAGTATCGCCCGGCGCGGGAGGTCGGCGGCGACTTCTTTCAGATTGTGCCGAACGACGAGGACGGCACCTCGCTCATTGCGTTCGGCGATGTCACGGGCAAAGGGCTGCAGGCCGGAATGCTGGTCGCTCTGATCATCGGCGCTATCCGTTCTGCGGCAGAGCACGACAACAGCCCTCGACACTTGCTCGAAGTGCTCAATGAACAGCTCTGCGAACGTGAGTCGGCCAGTGCGACCTGCATGGTCTTGCGTTTCTCTCCAGGGGGAGCCGTCGAACTGGCCAATGCCGGTCAGCTCCCTCCTTATCTCAACGGCGTTGAGATGCAGATCGAAGGCGCGCTCCCACTGGGGATTCTCTCCGGTATGGACTTTCCGGTGACCTCGTTCAATCTTGAACCTGGCGACTCGTTGATGCTCATGTCCGACGGCATCGCCGAAGCACAGAACGCGCAGGGGGAGCTCTTCGGCTTCGAACGTATTGAACAGATGCTTCGCAACCCAACCACCACCACAGAGATCGCGACCGCCGCACAGGAGTTTGGTCAGACGGACGACATCCTTGTGCTGCGCGTCGAACGCTATGCAGCACAAACAGTGCTGCATGCGCAGCCGGAAGAGGTTTATTCGTAAGAGACCTTGGCCCAATCTTTTAAGGGCTGCACTGCCCACGAACGTGAACGAAATTTAATTTCCAATTCAGTTCTCGCTCATGTCGAAGCTGGATCTTTGCATGGCACGAATGAAATGCAAGAGCTTCGCTGTGGAATGGGAATGAATGACCTGTTCCTTCTGTGGCGGGGTATTTCCCAAGCGACGAGTGAGATAGGAGAGCTATGAAAAAGGCAACATGTTTGGTTATTGGGTTAGTTCTTAGTGGGTGTTCGGTCGTTTCTGCTCTGGCACAGGAGACCCGGGAGCAGGCAGTGGCCGGGATGCGTAAGGTTGACGCGAAAGAGATGGATCCCAGCTATACGAAGGCGGCACCCTTTGCGCAGAAGCTGGTCGACGAGGCGCTGGCAAAGCATCCAGAGGTTATCCTCATCGCTATCCACGCTCAACCGCCCAATCATAAGAATCTGATCGTTGCTTCTAATTTTGGGCGCATCGGTAAAATTGGCGATGAAGACGACCTTCGTTGTATTCGTACCGGGAAGAGCAACCTCGAAGTAGCCCCCACTGGGAATCACTTTGAGGATGAGTTGATTCTGTTGGACGCGTCCGGAAAAACTATCGGTGCCCTTGGGGTGGTTTTCAACTACAAGGCGGGCGATGATAAGGCCGCACTGGCCAAGATAGCGGAGCAGGTCCGTGATGAGATGAAGACGCAGTTGCCTAACAAGAACACATTGTTTGGGCCTGCATAAGGATTTCACTTTATGGAATTAAGAGGGTGCTGAAAAACTCGGATTGTGGCTCCCGCAGAGAAAGCCCGGGGCTAAAGCCCGGTGTATTTGTTGGATTTTAGCACCCTCTAAAGCCCTGCGCTCCCTCCGAAAAGCAATGACACGGCTTTTCAGCACCCTCTAAAGCGCCATGCTTCCTCCCAAAAACTAAACCACCGACTTTTCAGCAGCCTCTTAAGCCTGGCTGATGGCAGCCGGGGCTTTTGGTTGGTGGTGTCCTATTTCTGTGCGCCAGAGAATGTTTGCGTGTGGTTGGACGCCAGCCCGATGTAGGTCGCAGATCGCAGTTGTTCGACCTCCATCGCGCTTGATGATAGCAACGGTAGTTCTACACGGAAGGTTGCGCCTCTGCCTTCGATACTTTCGACAGACGCCGCTCCGCCGTGGACGCCGCAGATTGCCTTAACGATGGATAACCCCAGCCCTATGCCTCCAGATTCTCGCGATCGGGCCTGGTCGGTTCTGTAAAAACGGTCGAAGACCAACGGAAGAGCGGCAGCCGGAATGCCGATGCCGGTATCGGCAACAATGATGACGGCCTGGTCTCCTTCGGCTCTTACGAAAACGCTGACGCTGCCTTCCTCCGGGGTGTACTTGATCGCATTGTCCACAAGGTTGACTACGATCTGCTTCAGCCGCATTGGATCGCCTGTGACATACGTAGGCTGTTGTGCTTTGAAATGCAGAGAGATGTGCTTTTCTTCCGCGAGCAAGCTCATATGTTCTAAGGTCACGCCTGTAATTTCGACCAGGTCAACCGGGACAAGCTCGATCTGTTCGCCGCCGCAATCGAGTCGTGAGATCGTCATCAGGCTATGTACGATCTTTGCCATGCGGTTGCTCTCCTCGAGCGCGCTGCCAATGCCTTCCATAACGGTAGTTGGAAGCGGCAGCTGTATCAGGGATTCAAGCTCTCCACGAATAATCGTCAGCGGGGTACGCAGCTCATGGGAGGCATCGGCCGAAAAGCGATGATTATGGTCCAGCGCCGCCTCAAGACGGTCGATCATCCGGTTCAAGGCCAGAGAAAGACGCTCCAGCTCATCTCCAGTAGGGATTATGGGTAGCCGTTCCCCCAGTTCCTTTCGCCCCACGCGCTCGGCCTGCTCGGTAAGTACGACGACTGGCCTCAGTGGTCGCGACATCAGAAGATAGCCGCCAATGGCCGCCACGACTAAGATAGTCGGCGTCGTTAAAAGCAGAATCAGGAGGAGACTGCGAAGCACATGTCGAATGGGTTCGATCGTCGCTCCGGTTTCAACAAAGATTACTGAGCCGTTCGGCGCGTAATAGGGGAGGGTGTAGAGCACGATTCGCTGCCCACTCGCAGCGGTCTCGCGATGGAAGGTGTTGAACCACTTTTGCTCGGATGGCAGATGGAGCTTCGACGTACTCACGAAGGGGTCGCGCATGTCTCCGGATTGATACAAGATTCTCGGCCCCTGAGACACCCTGACGAATGGGTCACTATAGCCTGCAGGATAGGACTCGCTCATTTCGGCAACGAGCCAGGGTTCGCCCTTCTGATCCAGCGGAACGAGGTAGTCGGTGACGATGTTATGCGCGGTGTTGCTGAGCATTTGCTCAAGTGATTTCGTGAGGAATGCTCTTACTCCGAAGTAGACTGCGGCGCTGGACACGAGCAACGCGACCGCCAACATGCCCACGTAAAACGTGGTCACACGCGAGCGAAGCGAGTTGCGCTTCACGTCTCATTCCCACTGCGGATGGTGTAGCCCGTTCCACGGACGGTCCGGATCATTTTGAAGAGATTTCCGTCGTCGACTTTGCTCCGCAGATGACGTACGTAGACGTCGACAATGTTGGTGATGCCGTCAAAACTCTGGTCCCACACATGCTCGATGATCATGTTGCGCGAGAGGACCCGCTCTTCATTCTGCATGAAGTACTCGAGCAGCGCGTACTCCTTCGCAGTAAGGTCGATGCGTTTTCCGGCGCGCCTGACTTGCTGAGTTAGGCGATCCAGTTCGAGCTCTCCGACACGAAGCGTGCTGGAGCGGTTGACAGGACCGCGACGCAGGAGGGCCTTCACACGCATTAGAAGTTCCGCGAAGGCGAACGGCTTGGTGAGGTAATCGTCCGCCCCAAGTTCAAAGAGTTTTACCTTGTCGTCGATTGTGTCTCGGGCGGTCAACACCAGAACGGGGAGAAAGGCATTTTTTCGTCGCACCCGCTGCAGAACCTCTGCGCCAGTGAGCCGCGGAATCATCAGGTCCAGGATCATCAAGTCGTAGGGGTAGGCCTCGGCCAGCTCCAGCCCATCGATCCCGTCCGCAGCGACATCGACCGCGTACCGCTCAGAGATCAGCCCGCGTTTTATGAGCGCCGAAACCTTTTGCTCGTCTTCAATCACCAGGATTCGCATAGCCGCCGCCGTCCCTATTAGTCGTTTCGCCCATGAAGTGTAGCTGAAGATTAGATGAAAAGCATTTCATCTTCCCGGCATTCGCCTACCGTATTCTGAAAATGCAATCAGATGAACACATTTTTATTTAGCCTTCAACCCAAACTCATCCAGCGCTTACAAGCTAACTTCTGTGTTCAGGAGTCTTTATGTACAAGTCTGTAAGCCGCAGCCTTTTTCTCGCCGTTTCTCTTTCAACCTTGGCCACTCCCTGGTCCTTCGGGCAGGCGCAATCCTCTGTCAGGCTTATCAAGTCGGTCGAGCTGGCGGGTTATACCGGAGACTTCGATCATTTTGCAGTTGACTATGATCGCAACCGTTTACTGCTGGCTGCGGAGGACCACGGCACGCTGGAAGTCTTCGACCTGAAGACATCTGCCCATCTTCGTACGGTGAGCGGGTTTGGTAATCCTCATAGTATTCTGGCTCGCAAGGGGGTGCCAACGCTGTTCGTTACCGATAGCGAGAAGCAGATGTCGACGATTCGCGACGCCGACACCCTGGCTAAGCAAAAGACGGTGACACTCACTCCCGGGGCCGACACGGCGAAGTATGATGCTGCATCCAACACTCTCTACGTTGTCACCGGGGGCAAAGACGTGGACATGAAGACGGCGAACCTTGAGGCCGTCAATCCGGATACTGGCGACAGAAAAGCGCTGCTCACATTTCCAGACAATCACGTTGAGGCGATGGCATTTGTTGAGGGCGATCCACGCCTCTTCATCAACCTGACCCAGACCAATAAGCTAGCCGTGGTTGACCGCAACACGATGAAGGTCCTCAACATGTGGCCTGTGCCGCCAGCACAGCAAAATGCGATGGTTGCCTTCGACCGGGGACAGCACCGGCTCTACGTAGTTTGCAGACAACCGGGGATGGTTGTTGTAATGAACTCGGACACGGGTGCTGTGGTGGGTACGCAACCCGCACCGCTTCGTGCCGACGAGGTGCAGTATGACGCAAGTTCACATCGTCTTTATGTTCCTGGCGGAGAAGGTTACATGGGAATTTATGACACCAGCGATCCGGATCACCTAAAATTACTGGAAAAAGTAACGACCGCTCCAGGGGCTAAGACCGGCCTGCTTCTTCCAGGAATGCATCGCCTGTTTCTCGCGGTTTCACCAGGGGAGTCCAAAGCAGTGGCGAGGGTCCTAACGTACGAAGTGAAATAGAATTCTTTAAAGTCCAGAGTCTGGACTCTGCTATTCATCAAATCTGATAAGCCACTGGTACCTATCTTGATCTGTAAAGGCTCTATAGTTCGGAATCTTTGTGTTCTCGGTGTTCTCGCGATTGTTTGCTGTTGCGGCTCCGCTGTGAAGGCTCAATCCGCTGCCCCATCGTCGACGGCGCCGATTACCCTCGACGACGCGATTCGACGCGCGCAGGCTGTGGAGACAACCTATGGCGCCGCTGTGGCCGATGCCGGTGTCGCACAGGCCCAACGAGGAATCGCTCGCTCCACCCTTCTTCCCGGAGTGGTGTATCACAACCAATTCCTCTACACCCAGGGGCAGATATTTCCTAGTCAATCTACGTCTCCGGTTCGTTTTATTGCTAACAATGCGGTTCATGAATACATCAGCCAGGGAGTCGTTACCGAGACGATCGGCGCTGCCGGCATAACCGATTACAGACGAATTGATGCAGAGGCAGCGGCCGCCCGGGCTCGCCTTGAGGTCTCTCGCCGTGGTCTGGTCGCTACGGTGGTTGGGAACTACTACGGCGCTCTTGCGGCGGATGCCAAGGTTGCTGTCGCGAATCGCGCTCTTGCTGAAGCCAGCCATTTCGGAACTGTCACGCGGCAACGCGAGGCCGGTGGCGAAGTGGCCCACGCCGACACCGTCAGGGCAGACCTTCAACAGCAGCAGAGACAGCGTGAACTGAACGATGCGGTGCTGGAAGCTAACAGAACGCATGTTGATCTGGGCGTTCTATTGTTCCCTGACCCGACGACGCCGTACACTCTGGCTGCTGCCCTTGATCAGATGCCTCCGTTGCCGACCAGGGCCGAGATTGACGCGGCGGCAAAGTCGAACAATCCGGATGTAAGGGCGGCTTTCGAGGCGCTTCGGGCCGCGAATCTTGAGGTCACCGCCGCGCGGTTTGCCTATGCGCCCGACCTCAGTCTCAACTACGCCTACGGAATCGACGCAGCTCAATTCGCGATCCATGCGCCGGACAAGAGCCGCAATCTCGGCTATTCTGCGACTCTGACTTTGGACATTCCTGTTTGGGATTGGTTTGCGACGCATAACCGGATCAAACAGAGCACGATTCGACGTACTCAGGCCAAAGCAGAGCTGACGGTGACGCAGCGCCGTCTTATCGCCTCCCTCGATGAACTTTATAAAGAGGCATCGGTATCACAGGCGCAGATGACGCTGCTCGACCAAAGTGTCCAGACGGCGACGCAGTCGTTGAACCTGACAAATCTTCGCTACGCCGCCGGGGAAGGGACCGTCCTCGAGGTAGTTGACGCCCAGAACTCTCTTGTCAGCGCGGAGTCCAGCCGTGCCGACGGCGCTGTCCGTTATTACATCGCTCTCGCGAATCTACAAACTCTCACAGGAAACATGCCTTGATCAAGAGACTCTATCTAACCCCGATTGTCTTCGGCGATAACCGAACTCTTATCGCTCTGCTATGCCTTGGTGTTCTTCTCTCCGGGTGTAAGAAGACGGACGAAGTGGCGCCGCCCGAGGTATCGGTGCAGGCGGAAAAGGTCGAGCGGAAGCCGTTGACCGAATATGTGTCGGGAGAGACCATTCTGGTTCCGCGGGCGCAGGCGGCTATCGTGCCGAAGATCTCGGCGCCGATTAAGAAGTTTTTTGTTCAACGGGGCAGCCGCGTCAAGCAGGGCGAGCTGCTTGCGGTGCTTGAGAACGCTGATCTGGCCGCCGCGGTCCGCGATAGTCAGGGAGCCCTGAAACAGGCTGATGCGAGCTATGCCACCACCACCAAGGCGGGAGTTATCGAAGACCTGCAAAAGGCGCAGCTCGATCTTGCTCAGGCCAAGGCAAACCTCGATCTGCAACAGAGTATTGTTGACTCTCGGCAGAACCTCCTGCAACAAGGGGCAATTCCGCGCCGGGACTACGATACGGCACGCGCCGCGCTGGTGCAGGCAAAGGCCGCGTATGACATCGCGGACCAACATCTGAACTCACTCAAGTCAGTGAGCCAGAGCGCCACTATCCACAATGCGGAGGGTGCCCTTGATTCCGCCAAAGGAAAATACGAAGCCGCACAGGCTGGATTGAGTTATTCGGAGATACGCTCGCCGATCGATGGAGTCGTCACAGACAGACCGCTCTTCGCCGGTGAGATGGCGAACACGGGCCAGGCTATTGTAACTGTCATGGATACATCTTCACTGCTGGCCAAGGTCCATCTCTCCCAAGAGCAGACTGCGAGCCTCAAGGTAGGTGGTGACGCAACGATTACTTTCAGAGGACAGGATGAACCCGCTCACGGCAAGATCAGCCTGATCAGTCCCGCGTTGGATACTGGCTCTACAACGCTTGAAGTCTGGGTGGCTGTGCCTAATAAGACAGGTAAATACAAGGCCGGCACACCTGTCCACGTATCTCTCGCCGCCCACACCCTCCCCGATGTGGTCACAGTGCCGAACGAGGCTCTGATCACGACGAAGTCCGGGACACCTGCGGTCATGGTTGTGGGTACCGACAACGTCGCCCATCAGAAAGACGTGAAGACGGGCATTACCGATGGGCATGATACGCAGGTCCTTAGTGGTGTGCAGCCGGGCGATCAGGTGGTGACCAAGGGCGCATATGGAATGGACGATGGGACGAAGGTCAAAATAACGGCCGCAGGCGCGGAGGATGATGCGGCGGCTGGCGATGCCAAGGACGACAAGCCATCCGCGGCGACAGGGAAGGATGAAAAGTGATGCGGGCCACTGCTGGATCGTCGCACGAATCCGAGGGCTTCTGGGTCACACGCCACGCCACGACGATTCTCTTCTGCATCATCCTGTTGAGCGTGACAGGCATTTACCTGGCGGGCAAGATTCCTATCTCCGTCTTTCCTGACACCAACTTTCCGCGCGTTGTGATCGGCGTCGACAACGGTGTGATGCCGGTTGAGCAGATGCAAATCACCATCACCAAACCTATCGAAGATGCGGTCAACTCTGTGCCCGGACTCCTGACTGTTCGCTCGAACACAAGCCGCGGTTCCGCCGAGGTCAGCCTCTTCTTCGACTGGAACGTGGACATGTTCCAAACATTGCAGCTTGTCGAGGCAGCTCTCTCCAAGGTGCGCCAGACGTTGCCTGCGACCGCTGTCATTACCACAAACCGGCTGACCTTCGCGACCTTTCCGATTCTGGGCTACAGCCTGACATCGGATTCCGTGCCGCTGCCGAAGTTGTGGGAGATCGCTACCTACGACCTCAAACCTTCCCTCAATCGTCTTGATGGTGTCAGTACGGTGACGGTGCAGGGCGAACAGGTTCCGAACTACGAAGTGACGCCGGATCCCGGCAAACTGGTTGCCACGGGTATCACCATCACTGACATTCTGAACACTATTCAGTTGACCAACCTGGTTGATTCTCCTGGACTCTATCAAACTCAACACGAGCTGGTCCTCGGTCTCATTGGCGCGCAAGTGCATGACGCCAACCAACTCTCCCAGATTGTCGTGAAAAATTCGCCCACAGGCGTGCCTCTGCGTATCGCAGATGTGGCTTCTGTTAGCCAATCTATCGAGCCTCTGTACACCATGGTTCGGGCCGACGGAAAGCCCGCCGTCTTGCTCAATATCTCCCGGCAGCCGTCGAGCAATACGGTGCAGGTTGCGGACGAGGTTGCGGCTGAGGTCGAAAACCTGAAAGCGATCTTGCCGCCCGGAGTTACGTTCAAGCCCTATTACGACCAGTCTGAGCTGGTTCGCGATAGCATCCGTAGCGTTCGCGATGCGATCCTCATCGGTCTCCTCCTGGCAACCATCATCATCATTGTCTTTCTTCGTGACTGGCGATCATCTCTCGTCGCTGGTCTTGTAATCCCAACGACGATATGTATTACCTTTGTCTTCCTTTATGCCCTCGGCGAGAGCTTCAATCTTATGACGCTCGGCGGTCTTGCCGCTGCTGTAGGTCTGGTCATCGATGACGCTATCGTGGTCGTCGAAAATATCGTGCTTCACCGCCAGTCGGGAGAGAGCAGAGTCGAAGCGATTCGCAAGGCGCTTAAGGAGATTTCGACGCCATTGGTCGGCTCGACTATAACCCCGATTGTCGTCTTTCTTCCGCTCATCTCGGTCTCCGGTGTCACCGGCAGCTTCTTCCGTGCCCTCGCTGTAACCATGACAGTCGCGTTGCTTTCCTCGCTGCTGCTGGCTCTTACCTGGACTCCTGCTCTCAGCGCTATGCTTCTTCGCGGCCGTAACGACGAGGGGTCGGGTGAAGCAGGTTCAACATATGCGTCGCACCACGAAGAGCGTGGCATCATGCTTCGCATTCTTAATTTTCACGAAAAGTGGTTACGGCGCGCGCTCGAAAAGCCTGTTGCTCTCTTTGTCGTCTGCGCGCTCCTGGTAGTGGGAATTTACGCTGGTTATTCGGCACTGGGAAGCGATCTTCTGCCAGAGATGGACGAGGGCGGGTTCGTCCTCGATTACATCATGCCGGCAGGCAGTTCTCTCGCCGAGACCGACCGAGTCTTGCAGCACGTGGAGCGCATACTTCAGAAGACTCCGGAGGTGGAGAGCATCTCTCGTCGCACGGGATTGCAGATGGGTTTCGCTGCCGTTACCGAGGCCAACACTGGCGATATCACCGTGAAGCTCAAAAGCAAACGCGATCGTGGTATTGATGAGGTCATCGCAGATGTGCGCGCGCAAATCAAATCAAGCGAGCCACAACTTGATATTGAATTCACGCAGGTGTTACAGGACATGATCGGTGACCTCTCGAACGCTCCGGAGCCCATTCAGATCAAACTCTTCAATCCCAACCCCGAAGTACTCGACGATGTTGCGACGCGGGTCGCAGACACGATCAAGAAGCAGCAGGGTGTAGTCGATGTACTCGACGGACTTGAGAATACAGTCAGTGGGCCGGCCACCAGCTTCCAGATCGATCCCGCTACTGCGACGCGGCTTGGTTTTACGGCGGAGGAACTGTCTACGGATACCTCCGCAATTATCGAAGGCATGCCTGCTACTGTTCCGCTAATCACCGAAGGCAAGGCATATACCATTCGAGTCCGGCTACCGCAGGCGAATCGCTCTTCGCTCGATGCAATTGAGAACACTGTCTTCGCTAGCTCCACTGGCCATCTCTCTTCGCTGCGTTCCCTGGCCACCGTGGAGCAACTTCCCGGCCAACAGGAGATCCGCCGCGAGAATCTTCAGCGCGATGTCGTGGTCACTGGCCGTTTGGAGGGCACCGATCTTGGCACCTCAGTCAAAAAGATCCAAACCAAAGTCGATGCGCTGCATCTGCCAAAGACTGTCCGCGTTAGCTATGGAGGTACCTACGAAGAACAGCAGAAGTCTTTCTCGGAGCTTACGCGGGTTCTTCTGTTCGCTCTTGTGCTGGTCTTTGCTGTGCTATTGGCGGAGTTTCGCAACTTGTATGCTCCGTTTGCGATTCTGGTCTCTTCTGTGCTTTCAACTGGCGGAGTAATAGCCGCTCTACTGATTACAGGCACCACGTTCAGCGTAGCGTCCTTCATGGGACTCATCATGGTGATCGGCATCGTTGCGAAGAACGGCATTCTCTTACTTGACTCTGAGGCGCGTTTCCGCGCGGGGGGCATGTCTCCGGAGGACGCGATGTTAAGTGCCGGCCGGCGCAGACTTCGTCCAATTCTTATGACAGCGCTCGCCGCGATCACGGGAATGCTGCCGCTGGCATTCGCACTTGGGGCCGGTTCGCAGATGCTTCAGCCACTTGCCATTTCAGTCATCGGGGGACTCCTTATCTCGATGGTGCTATCGTTGCTTGTCACCCCGGTGGTGTTCTTCCGTCTGACTCAGAGTAGACATCAACCGGAAGCTATATTGTCCAAACCGGCGGATTGACCTCCATGTTTCAACCCAGTGGCTCTTCATCTTCAAACAAAGGACGACTCATGCCGCCTATTGTGCCGAACAGTTTCGTCGTCCTCGTCATCGGGCGTTGAGCGCAGATTCTTCGAGCGATCCGGTCGAACAGCTGTTCCTGCCGTCCACCGCAGCACCCGCACCCACGCTTAGTTTTGTGGTGCGGGTGTCTCAGTTTAATACTGATGAACACGGATGTTACAAGCTCATGAATGAGTTTTCATGTCAACTTCATTAATCGTTCATTCCAGACCTTCTAAATGTTTCCGTTCCTACGCTGCGGTCTCTTGAGGTACCGAAGATTCTCCGAACGAACCGATATGTTGTCGGTTCAGTTAGAGTTTCTTCCGAGATTCGCTCAGTGGAGGACAAGGCAAAAGCATCTTCAGAGCGCGTACCGCTTTGCCAACATTGAGAGGCCGCCAATGATCGTACCCATTACAAAACTAAGATTCTGCATACTAGCTATTGTTCTGTTCCTGTCCAGTTCCAACGTCTTTGCCCAGGTTTCTACCGGTACCATCGCCGGCACGGTTAAAGACGCCAGCGGAGCGATGGCCGTGGGAGCGACAGTAACTATCACGAACACGTCAACAGGTATCGTCACTCGTTCTGTGACCAGTGATACTGGCTTCTACTCTGTTCCCAACCTGCAAACAGGGCCATATACCGTCTCGATTACTGCTGTCGGCTTCTCCGAAGAGGTAGAGCAGGGCATTCAGTTGAATGTCGGCGCCGAGCAGGAGATCAACTTCACTCTCAAGGTTGGCGCAGTCACCGAGAAGGTCGTTGTCACTACAGTGCCTCCGAACATCGACCTGGTCACCTCAACCACGATGCCAGTCGTCGATGAGCGCACCATCAGGGCGCTTCCGCTCAATGGCCGCGATTGGACGCAGCTTGCCAACCTCCAGCCTGGCGTTGCCGCCGTCCGCACCCAGCCTGCCGTTGCCGTTACTAATCAGCGTGCGAATCGAGGTATCGGCAACCAACTCACTGTCGGCGGCGCTCGCCCGCAGCAGAACAACTATCGTGTCGATGGCATCAGCATCAACGATTACTCTAACGGCGGCCCTGGTGGCGTTATCGGTTCCAACCTTGGCGTCGATGCCATACAAGAGTTCTCCGTCGTCACCTCCAATGCATCTGCGGACTACGGCAAGTCCGCAGGGGGAATCATCAACGCAGTCACTCGGGGAGGAACTAACCAGCTTCACGGCTCTGCTTACGAGTTTCTCCGCAATTCGGCGCTTGACGCTCGCAACGAATTCGATGCAACTGGCCAGATCGCGGAGTTCCGCCGCAATCAGTTTGGGGCTTCCGCTGGCGGACCCATCCTCAAGGGCCGAACCTTCGTCTTCGGTGATTATGAAGGCCTTCGCCAATATCAGGGCGCGAACGCCTCCAGTATTGTGCCCTCCGCTGTAGCTCGCGGTGGTAGTCTGTGCGTGCCCGCCCCACCCCCTGCTACCAATCCGTGTGCCAGCCACAAGCAGGTCACTATCGATCCAGCAGTCGCGCCCTATTTGACCTTCTATCCACTGCCCTCTGCCGATCCTGGACCCAACTCGGATACGGGCAGCTTCCTCTTTAACGATCCGTTTACCTCGCACGAGAACTACTTCACCATTCGTGCTGATCACCGCGTCTCCGATAAGGATTCGCTTACTGGCACTTACTTCTATGACAATGGCAACCTTACCTCGCCCGATCCCTTCAATGTTCGCATCACCGGCAATATTGCAAAGCGCCAGCTCGCTACCATTGGCGAGTCCCACGTCTTCAACGCCAATCTCCTCAACTCGATAAAGTTCGGCTATAGTCGTGTCGTCTCTGATGCGCCCACCACCCTCGCTGCAATCAACCCCGCTGCGGGGGACACCAACCTCGGCTTCGTTCCCACCCTCCCAGTCGGTCTCATTAACATCGGAGGGATCGCGAACTTCCAGGGTGGGCTCCATGCTACCGGTGAGTTTATCTTTCACCTCGACTCCTATCAGGTCTACGACGATGTCTACTTCACCAGGGGCAAACATGCCCTCAAGATGGGTTTTGCCTTCGAGCGCCTGCAGAATAACCAGCTCGGCACCTCCAACCCGAACGGGCAGTACATCTTCTCCAGCCTGCAAACCTTTCTCACTAATAACCCCACCAGCTTCAATGCACCGCTCGCCACGGGTGTTAGTCCTCGCGATCTGCGTCAATCCGTGTTTGGCGGCTACATCGAGGACAACTACCGGCTTTACAGCAATCTAACCCTCAACCTCGGTGTCCGCTATGAGCCCGTCACCGTCCCCACTGAGACTGCCAATCGCCTCGCCAATCTTCGTAGCCTCACCGACTCCAGTCCCCATCTTGGCAACCCTTATTTCCAGAACGCCAGCCTCGCGAACATTGCTCCCCGAGTGGGCTTCGCATGGGACCCTCTGGGGAAGGGAATGACCAGCGTCCATGCCGGATATGGAATTTACGACGCCCAGCAACTTAACTATCTCTACGAGGGTCTTTCGATCTTCACTGCTCCCTATCTCGAGCTCGGCAATAACGCCTCGCCCGGCATCGGTTCCTTCCCCAAGGGCGGGTACCCATCCCTCTCCGCCTCCGGTCTGCGTTACGCCTATGCGCCGAATAATTCATCACGGAGCTACGTCCAGCAGTACTCGATGAACGTCCAGCAGCAGCTGCCCTATGATTTTGTCTTACAGGTTGGCTATGCCGGCTCTCGCGGAACGCACCTCCCCTACCGGGTGGACGACGTTAATACTGTGCAACCCATCGTCAGCAACGGCAGCTATCTCTTCTATGGCCCCAACGGGACTGCTTCACCCTCGGCAGCCGCTCTTAAAGCTGCCATGCTCAATCCCAACATTGGCCAGATCAGTGCCGTCTTTATGACTGGCTACTCTCATTACAATTCATTGCAGACGAGCCTTACGAAGAGCTTTACGCATCACACCCAGTTTCAACTCTCCTACACGTGGTCGAAGTCTATGGACGACGGCTCCTCCTCTACCTTTGGAGATACGTTTGCCAATTCGGTCTCCAGCCTTCCGTTGTGGGCGCCCAACCGACGCCGCGGTATCTCCGACTTCAATGTCCCCTGGAACGTGGTCCTTAACTACCTTATTGAGCTACCTAACATCCGCAAAGATGTACCAGTCGCTTCCATGCTGCTCAACGGCTGGCAGTGGGGCGGCATCTTTCAGGACAGCGCCGGGGAACCCTTCACTCCGCTCATCAGTGGCGACCCGCTCAACCTGCATAGCAACGACGTATTTGCATTCCCCGACCGCCTCACCGGCACGGGTTGCTCCGGCAATCCTGTCAAGAGCGTTACTCCCTTCAATCGTCAATACGTCAACGTTAGCTGCTTCGCCTTCCCGGGCTTTAACCCGGTCACGGGTCTCACCCATCTCGGAACTGCCGGTCGCAACTCGATCCTCGGGCCAGGACTTACCGACTTCGACACGTCGCTGGTCAAGAACACTAGATTTCCGAAGATCTCGGAGTCCTTCAACGTTCAGTTCCGCGCCGAACTCTTCAACGTGCTTAACCAGGTGAACTATGCGACGCCTCCGAAGGCAGGGACACAGCTCTTCAACGGCTCTGGCGCTGCTCTGGCTACTGGGGGCGTGCTTGTCGGGCCTACAGCTTCCAGTTCACGGCAGGCGCAGTTCGCGCTGAAGCTGCTCTTCTAATAAAAGGAGTGGGTTGCAACTAGATCGGACACTGTTTTACGGGTTTATCTGCCAAAAGCCATCATTCTAAGGTTTGTCGTCCTTGATCTTTCATCATTGTCCATGCAACGGCAGGAAAAGGTTGCTTTAAGCTAAATAACGGTTCCCCCCAATGAACGTGCTAGTCATCGAAGACGACAACAGAATTGCAAACCTCGTCGAACGTGCGCTGACAGAAGACGGACACCGCGTCACTGTGTCAGCTAACGGCCGAGAAAGTGTGGACAAGCTGCTCTCGGGGAGATTCGACGCGGCGTTGCTCGATATTCTTCTTCCGGAGATGGATGGATTTGAAGTTCTTACGCGCGGACGTGCCAAACACTGCAAGACACCAATCCTGACTCTAACGGCTGTCGATGCCGTCCCTAAGATTTTGCACGCCTTCTACCTGGGTGCGGATGATTATCTTGTGAAGCCAGTCATTCTGGAGATTCCACTGGCGCGGGTCGGCGCCATCGCAAGACGCATTGCGACCATCGAGCTGCCGCCAGCCACGGTAGGAGGTGTAACTCTTAATCGGAGCAGCCGTGTAGCTATACGAAATGGTAAGAGATCTCCCTTACCCGAAAACAGTTTGAACTGCTTGAAACTCTTATATGACACGCCGGTTTGATTACCACTCGCGAACAATTGATTGAAGAGGGTTGGGGCTCGCTGCGGATGTCAAGGAAAATATCCTGGACGTTTACATCCACGGCTTGCGTTCGAAGCTGAAGGACCAGTCCGATGCGGACAACCTCTGATCAAAACTGTCCACGGATCCGGTTACATGTTCGTGACGGTGTAGGGTGTATGCACTTTCTGTTCGCGCCAAGCTCATGCTTTTTACCTGCTGGTCACTCTGGCTGGTCTTTTCATCTTTGGCCTCATGTCCTTCGGCGCTCTTCAATATGCGCTGCTGCAAGCGAAAAAGACACATCTTCAAGGACGCGAAGATCGATTGGTCAGCCTGTTTAAGGAAACAGAGCAAAAAGGTTTTACGGAGCCACTGAGCGAGCAACTTAGAAACTCTGCTCTCGTAACCCATGAAAAAAATTATTCCATATTCACAATCTCGATGAGAGTCTTCTCTTTCCCTTCTGAAGGGATATGCCAGGACTGGCCACCGCCCCCTGGAAACGATTGCACACTACCAGCATTCAGCTATGTAGTCCTTGATAAGCAGGCTGCTCTTGTCATGTGTCACATGATCCTGCTCGATGGCCGTATGGTCCGCCTCCATATTGGAGGCTCCTTGGATGAGGAGACCTATATTCTGCGGAAGTATCGCAATGCTCTTCTTCTCCTGATGCCGGCATTGTTGGTTCTATCTTCAGTAAGTGGGATTTTTTTCTATAGGTCGCGAAGCCCCTCGTGCGGAGGCGCGAAATAGAAGCGTCCGCTCCCACTGCACATATTAGGTTTAGTCCCGGCATTTGGTGGGCGGGACAGATTTTACACCCGAGCGCAACAACAACAGAGGCGATCCGTCGGGCAATACAGCATCGTCATGAGAGCCTGAGAACGCTAGCTCGCCGTCACGGGATCAATCCGAAGACAGTAGCCAAGTCGAGCACAGCTCGACAGCGGATCGTCGAACCGGTCGGCGGTTCCGAAGTCCACGCTGCTGTCCATCGAACAGGAAGCTGTCATCGTGGCATTCGCAAGCACACGCTGTAGCCGCTAGACGACTGTCTTCACGCCCCTACAGGCCACGATCCCGCAGCTGACCCGTTCCTCGCTGCATCATTGTCTCGAACGCCATGGCAGCATCCGATTGCCAGAGGTGGAAGGGGATAAACCCAAACGAAGAAGTTCGACCGCTATCCGATCGGCTTCTTCCATGTCGACTTGGCCGAGGTGCGCACTGCTGAAGGCAAGCTCTATCTCCTCGTCGCAATCGACCGAACCTGAGAGCTCGTCCTCAGAGATGAGTCACTCGGGTAAGTCCCTTCCACGAGTTTCAGGTAATAGCAACACACTTAGCGCCATAAACATATAGGCAGCAACGGCAAAGACAGCGATTGCCGCACCTAGCCGCATGTGTGCGCTGAAGTAGCCAACCAGCGTTGGAAACAGCGCTCCGACGCCGCGTCCCAGGTTGTACGCGAAGCCCTGCCCCGATCCACGCAGGGAAGTCGGAAACAGTTCGGAAAAAAATGCTCCCATTGGACTGAATGCGCCGGATGGAAAGAACCCAAGCGGGAATCCTAGGAATAACATCACCTTGTCGCTGATCGGCAGCACCATGTACAGCAGAACCGTTGTAAATGAGAGGACTGCGAAGAGTATCAGGGTCCACTTGCGGCCAATCTTATCGGATAGATGCGCCGCTGTCAGGTAACCGGCGAACGATCCCGCAATCACTACCATCAGATATGCGCCAGTGTGCATTACCGATAAGCCGCGAGCGTTCATATAAAGCGGCAGCCACGTAGTGATCGCGTAATAGCCACCTTGCCCGCCCAATGCCACGAGCCCTGCGAGCAGTGTCGTCCCGAGTAAAGCAGGTGAAAAAATCTGAAGAAAATGCGTGGAAGACTCTGCCTTCTTTGCCGCCCGATTCTGCTCAAAGATGTTTGATTCGGACACATGACTGCGAACCCATACAGCCAGCAGCGCGGGCAGCAGGCCTACCCAGAACATCGCGCGCCACGCCAGAGAAGGCGGCAACACGGCGAAAAATAACGTGTAGAACAAGGCCGAGATACCCCAGCCGATTGCCCAGCCTCCTTGCACTGTGCCTACAGCCCGGCCGCGGTATTTGCTCCGTATGGTTTCACCTATCAGCACCGAACCCACCGCCCACTCGCCGCCAAATCCCAGGCCTTGCAGGCCACGGAAGATTAGGAGCTGCGTGAAGCCGTTTGCAAATCCGCTCAGAAACGTAAAGAACGCAAACCAGAGAATGGTAAGTTGCAGAACCTTCACCCGACCGAACCGGTCCGCAGCGAGTCCCGCGAGCCATCCTCCCAAGGACGACAGCAGAAGCGCCGAAGTCCCCAGCATTCCTGCCTCGCCTTTGCTGATGTGCCACAGAGCAATCAAGGTGGGCAGCACGAAGCTGTAGACCATGACGTCCATCCCATCCAGCATCCAACCCGTGAAGGTCGCCACCAGGGCGGATCGCTCATTGGCGTTGAGCTGAGTGAACCATGCCTTGTCGGCGGCTTCTACCTCGTGCTGAAGTTGTGATTCACTCATTCTGTCCGCAACCCTTCCTTGGACCGCATAGGTTTTTCAGCTTGAGGCTGAGGCGTTACTATTTCACACCCTCGGCCTGAGAAACCGGAAGAGGCGTCAAGGGCATGATGGGGCGCTTGCGTTCTACCTGTCGCGTCACACCGTCTGCTGCGTCTTTCTGTGTTCGCTTGATCTTCGACTTGCCTTCGGTCATGTAGTCCAAATGAGCATGATCGTAGGCCAGGCCGGCGGACGCCACCAGATGCAGAAAGTCTCCATACGCCGTCTCATCCGGGACTTCGGTGTAGCCATCGTCGTAGGTGATCTCGGGATAACGCACCATTAAACCGCCGATTCCCACGGAGGCGCCCGTGTTGCCGCGCGCTCCACTGCCCTGGCCTTTAAGAGCCACGTTGATTCGCACGCCTTTGCAAATCGGTTGTTGATAACTCTCCTCGTCCCAGCGTTGGTAGCGCTCGTAACGTGTGTTCTCATTGGCATTCAACTCGAGGAGGAGTTTTTGCCATTTCACCTACGATCTTCTCGCGTAGCGCTAAATAACCGTCCGGCCTTTCAGGATGCTCATCGTCCCCGAGGTAACCGAGGCTGGTGAACCATCCGCGCGGTACACAGGTTTGTATGGTCGGTATCAGCGCCCATCCGGTTGTAATCCACGAGCTATATCGGAGAACGGCTGCACTCATTCGTGGTCGGATAGCCGTTCGGACTAAGGAAGGCGTCCGAAGGCCACGCGTTCGATGGAAGCCGGCGCGTCGCAGACTCAGTTCGGCACGATCACGCGCCCGCAGATAACATCGGCTATCTGATCGCCGTTGGTGTCTTGTCCCAGAGAGAATCTATAGCTGACAAGCGTCTTCGCAGCCATACGCATTTTCACCAATCGCTCCGCTCAACCTGAAGATCTACTCGCGGTCCCTCGTCTACTTCTTTATGGTTGCGGTTCCCCATCCTCCGCCTCCGGGCGTTTCCACGTGGATCAGGTCGTTCTTGGCGACATGGAGCGTGCACTTGCCCGGTAACTCCGTTATCTCTCCGCTTGCAGTGATCAGCGTTACTTTACCCGTCGTGCCATCTTCTCCGCCTGCCAAGCCATAGGGAGAGAACTTTCTCCGGTCGCAAAGGAGAGTCACCTGCGCAGGTGTCAAGAGTTCAATCTCACGTACCAGGCCATCTCCTCCACGAAACTGTCCAGCTCCACCCGATCCGCGACGGTATCCATACGACCGCACACGAAACGGATAGGCATACTCCAGCGCCTCGATCGGAGTGTTCAGAGAATTGGTCATGTGGCAGTGAATCCCGTCAATCCCGTCCATTCCCGGACGCGCGCCCATACCGCCCGCGGTCGTCTCATAGTAGGTAAAGGGAGCATTGGTGCGGTGATCCACGCCACCTATAGTCAGATTGCTCATGGTGCCGTAGCTGGCCGCTGGAACGCGCTGGGGCGCTGCCTTGGCCAGTGCACGCAACAGCGTGTCCGTGATGCGTTGACTTGCCTCGACGTTGCCACCTGCAACAGGCGCAGGCAGCTTCGCATTCACGATGCTTCCTTCCGGCGCGGAAACTTTGACAGAGTTCATCAGTCCGGCTGTCGCCGGCGCATCATCGCTTAGCAGACACCGCAGCATATAAAAGCAGGCCGAATAGGTGATGGGATAAACCGCATTGACACTTCCCCTTACCTGCGGCGACGATCCGTTGAAGTCGATCTCCACGGAACCGTCTGCCGGGTTGAAGGTGATCGCCACCGCGATACGAATCGGATCGTCAGTGACCCCATCTCCGTCAAGAAAGTCTTCAGCCGTGAAGACTCCCGCAGGCATCTTACGAAGCTCGGCACGCATCAGCCGTTCGGAGTAGGCAAGCAGTTCTTCCACCAAGGCGTTTACTTTGTAGAGACCATATTTGGCGACAACTTCTTTAATGCGCCGCTCCCCCACTCGGCACGCGCCGATCTGCGCGGCGAGATCGCCTTCGCGTTCCTCCGGCGTTCTCACATTCGCCAAAAGCAGGAACAGAATGTCTTGATTCATCACCCCCTTGCGGATCAGGCGAATCGGGGGAATGCGAATACCCTCCTGATAGATCTCCTGCGCCGGGCCCATCGATCCTGCGTACATACCCCCAACGTCAGCGTGATGCGCTCGCGATGCCGCATAAAATGCGGGCGTACTCGTGTCGCCGATAAATATGGGCAGAACCAAAGTAATGTCCGGCAGGTGCGTGCCGCCCGCATACGGGTCATTGAGAATTGCGATGTCACCCTCTTCCAGTTTCATGCTCTCCACCACCGCCTTGACCGACATCGGCATAGCGCCCAGGTGAACCGGCATGTGGTCACCCATCGCGATGACTCGCTCCCGGCCATCGAAGAGAGCGCAGGAATAATCACGTCGCTCCTTGATATTCGGCGAGATTGAGGTGCGCCGCAGCGCTGCACCCATCTCTTCGGCGATCGAGTGGACGCTGCTCTGAAATATCGCGAGCTCAATCGGACTTTGGGTTTCGTTCGCGTTCCTCATCCATGCACCTCGATTACCAGGTTGCCCAGACCATCCACGCGCAGAACATCGCCCAGAGGCAGGACTGTAGCAGAGCTGTACTCGGAGACGATCGCCGGGCCGGCAAAGGTATCTCCCGGGCGCAACAGATCCCGGTCGTAAATGCGCGTCTCGTGAAAACTATCATCGAAGTAAACTGGACGCGTGCCGATCAGCGCATGCGATCCATCGCCCTCTTGCAGCGGCTGTATCTCAGCTTCGAAGGCCTCTGCAGCGCTCACCATCCGCACGCGCACATTCACCACTTCAAGGGTTCTCTTCTCATTCGCAAATCCATACCGGCGCTGATGCAAATCGTGAAATTGAGCTGCCATCTCAGGACCGAATGGCACGTTCAGTTCATACCCCTGCCCCTGGTAGCGCACATCTACCGATCGAAAGGATTCTCCCGTCAGGTTCTCCGCTCGAAACTCTTCTGTCCCCAGCTTCTCCAGTTCAGAGAAGACACTCTCAAACGATGCATCGATGGGAAACATCACCGTACGCGAATATTCGCGCATCGTATCTGCCAGCAGAATCCCAACTGCCGACAGTGCTCCAGGCAGAGCCGGCACCAGTACGCGCGGCACTCGCAGCGCGTGTGCCAGCGAACAGGCATGCACAGGGCCTCCGCCACCAAAGGCCACCAGCGTGAAGTCGCGTGGATCATACCCGCGCTCCACTGAAATGACCCGTATCGCTTTAGCCATGGAAGTTTCGATGACCTGAAGAATGCCCGCTGCGAAGTCTTCCACAGTTGCAATCGAGCCTTTTGCTTTTGCCATCCAGAGCATCATGCGTTCCCGGTCCAGCTTCACCGAGCCGCCGAGGAAACGCTCTGTATCCAGCCGTCCCAGCGCAAGATTCGCGTCCGTTACCGTAGGTTGTTCGCCGCGACCGAAGCAGATCGGCCCTGGTATCGATCCCGCGGACTCCGGCCCGACGCGCAGCATACCGCCTGCGTCGAACCGCGCAATCGATCCGCCGCCCGCGCCCGCGGTATGAATATCCAACATCGGAACCCCGATCGGGATTCCCGATACCACGGATTCATTGCTGATGTGCAACCCTCCGGCGCTCACGTCCACCAGGCAAACATCGGTCGAAGTTCCGCCCATGTCGAAGCCGATGATTCGCTCAAATCCCGCAAGCGTTGCTAGTTTGTAAGCGCCAATGACACCGCCTGCGGGCCCGGAGAGGACCGTTCTCACTGGCTCAGCCGCCGCCATCTTCGCCGAGATGATGCCGCCCGACGACTGCATCACCTCCAGGCGCGCCTGCGCGTATCCGCTCTCCACGCTCGTCGCCAGGTTCGTCAAATACGCCCCCATCTTCGGAGCGAGATATGCATTTGCCACAACCGTCGATGCGCGCTCATACTCGCGAAACTCAGGCAGGATGCGGTGCGAGATTGACAGTGGGAGCCCCAGCCGTTGCAGTGCTACAGCCACTTCATTTTCGTTCTTCGAGTTGGCAAACGAGAACAAGAGCGAAAGCGCCACCGCCTCGACGTTTGCATTCTTGATGGTGGTCACCAGTTCGTCTAGCTCTGCCGCATCGACCTCGCGGATCACCTCGCACCCCGCGCTGGTCCGCTCCGTGATCCCGAAGCGAAGCCCTGCCTGCACAAGGCTCTCTGGAGCGGGCTGAAACCAGTCATAGAGCTTCGGCCGGGCCTGCCGTCCAATCGCGATCGTGTCTTCAAAGCCCTTAGTCGTTACGAAGGCGACACGCGCACCCTTGCGCTCCAGCATCGTATTCGTTCCAACTGTTGTTCCGTGGCGAACCACGACCTCAGGTCCCGCAGCAATCTGCTGCAACCCATTCAAAACCGCCATACCAGGGTCTTGCGGAGTAGAGAAGACCTTCAGCACGACAAACTTTCCGTCCCGAAGATACACGCAATCCGTGAAGGTCCCGCCAGTATCAATTGCAACGCGCATCATGTAGGCCTAATCGAAGATCTCTAGTCACGAACGTTTATTGCAGTTTGCCCAACTCCACTTATCGGCTGAGTATCTTTCGTCGCCGCACTGGCGGTAGTTTCTTTACTTTTGATCTGACCGCAGGTCGATATTAGCGTAACTCTCTGGCGTCATCACCGGCCCATCAGCGCTGCTTCTGTCAGGCGAGGAGACGCAAAATCTCCAAAGACTCCCTTAGAGGCCCGTAGCGCAGTGGTTATCGTTGCCGAAGATGCGAAGTGCTGTCTCATGACGAGTAGCGGCCACCGCTGGTCCCCCGCCTCTGATGGGCGAATTCGCCAGCCTCTATACCTTTGTCATCGGCAGCGAAGATCGGCCGACGGGCGCAGCCCTCGACCGTTATCGGCATCTGCGCAAGGCGCTCGACGACGACTTGGCTAAGTTGCAAGCCGGACGGTAGCTTGCTCAGTCAAATCGGTGCTTGTCTTCCTCAACCCCCGAAGATGTCATTTCGACCGAAGCTGCTCACAGTCGTATCGTGAGCAGCGCAGTGGAGAAATCCGCTCTCTCCTCCTGCGCCTTACAAACCACTCCCCCGCCCATCTTCCTCGTCCCAGCCATAGTCGAAAAACCGTGCACTTACCAGCCACGGTAGGACCACGTTTTAGCACTGAGCAACCACGTAAGGTCCACCTCTGTGTGCAAACCTGATTGCCCGCAAATCGGACACAGCGCCGCGCCAGACAAAGTCGACGCCGCCAAAGTCCCTCATCGAGGGGAAAGAACGGAGCCCCAGGCGCGGTCGAGGGCGCGTGAAGCGCCTGATTCCATTGCCTTTGTTCTTGTCTTATTTTTCTTTTGCCGTTTTCTGCCCAAAAACAGCATGTCAAGCCCAAGAACCACCTAAACTACACAAAATAAACAAGATCGAGTTGGCATTTTAGTTAGGTTCAACCTTATATACTGAATATAGAGATCAAAAAGAGCAAGCCTCGCAGGGGCGCCGGACACCCTTCGGCGGCTAACTTATTGATTTTGGATATTTTGCGCGCAACCCATGTATTATCAATATTTTGCAGACACCAATCCCCTGCAAGCCATTGAATACAAGTATTTTACGCCCAAGATACCCCCGGGGGGAGGGGGGTACCCCACGGGTCGAAAAGCGAGAACGCTCCGACGGATTCCGAATTCCTCATAGGTCTGTCAAAGTTGGAATCATGTTGCGCCTTCTACAGCAGAAATCGCAACGGACTGAGGACGTGACAATATATCGTTGTGCATGCTGCGCTTAGAAGAGGCGGCTATGATCACGATGTGCGCTCTCATTTGGCCAGCCTCGTTGAGGAGTTTCGCCGGCAGGCCGCGGAAACAGCAGTGGTGGCTCATCGGGGCAATCGGCGTTATGCAGCGACGTATGGCGAACTTGCGGAGCTTGCAGGCCGGTCCGCTGCCGAACTCGAGCGGCGCGGTATAACGGCGGGTGACCGGGTTGTGCTCTGGGGGGAGAACTCCGCGGAATGGATCGGCGTTTTCTTCGGCTGCCTGCTCCGCGGGGTGGTCGCGGTTCCGTTGGATACGGCGGGTTCGAGCGACTTCGCCAACCGCATCGTGAAGGACGTTTCGCCGAAGCTGATCGTGGGAGATCGCCGTCTGTTAGCTTCACTGGAGGGCAATGTCCCCCAACTGTTGCTCTCCGAGCTGAATGCTGCGTTACCCACTCAGCCGATCTATGCGGTGAGTGATTCCGTCAACCAACAGACCCCTTTTCAAATCATCTTTACATCCGGCACGACAGCGGAGCCGAAGGGAATTGTCCTCACCCACCGCAATGTACTTGCGAGCCTCCAGCCCATCGAGGACGAGATTGCGAAGTACCAGAAGTACGAACGATGGGTGCATCCGCTGAGGTTTCTGCACACTCTGCCGCTCAGTCACGTCTTCGGGCAGTTCATGGGCCTGTGGCTACCTCCTCTTCTGGCGGCGGAAATTCACTTTGGCGAGCAGCTTGAGCCGTCGCGGATGACGGAGTTGATTCGACGTGAACGAATTTCGGTGCTGGTCGCGGTGCCTCGCATTCTGCATCTATTACGGACACATCTGCTGGGGGAATTTGGCTCGCTGGTACAGGACCTAGAACGAGCAAAGGGGTTGTCTGTCTGGAAGCGATGGTGGCGCTTCCGGCAGGTGCATCGCGCGCTTGGGTGGAAGTTCTGGGCGGTTATCTCCGGCGGGGCGACCTTGCCCGCTGATCTGGAAGAATTCTGGAACAGGCTTGGATTCGCTCTGATTCAGGGTTATGGCATGACAGAGACAACTGCCCTGGTGACGCTCAATCATCCATTTCGTGTTGGGCATGGAACGATCGGCAAACCGCTGCCAGGGCGTGAGGTTCGCATCAGCGATGAAGGCGAAATTCTTGTGCGCGGAGACATGCTTGCAACTGCGACCTGGCAGGGAGGCACAATGCGCCCGCGTCAGGATGAATGGCTGGCGACCGGTGATCTGGCGTCAGAGGAGCAGTCCGGCGAACTACGCTTCCTCGGCAGAAAGGGCGATGTTATCGTCACGGGCGCGGGGATGAATGTGCACCCCGCGGACTTGGAAGAGGCGATGACGAAGCAACCCGGCGTGCACGGATGCGTCGTGGTGCCGTGCGAGACCATGAGTGGTCCGGAACCGGTTGCGGTGACGCTCTTTTCAGGCAATGATGACGAGCTTCACTCGGCGGTGAATCAGGCGAACCGCGGGCTGGCAGAGTATCAACAGATCCGGCGAGTGCTGAGGTGGCCTGATCTGCAGTTTCCGTTTACATCGACGGGAAAGCTGCTACGCAGAAAGGTGGCGCAGTGGGCTTGCGAGACAATCGTCAACCGACAGCAGACAGGGGCTTCGGCGGCCGCGGGAGAGGACGTGCTGCCCGCTATGATCGCGAAGATCACGGGCGAGCCTTTCTCAGGCGCCGATGACCATTTGCGGTTGTCGGAGGATCTGCATCTGGACAGCCTGGGTCGAGTGCAATTGCAATCGGCGCTGGAGCAGCGGTCAGGCGTGGACCTCGAAGATGATGCTATCGCGGGAGTTAATACGTTGGGCGATCTGCGTGTTTTGCTGGAACGAAAGGAGAGGGACGACCTTTCGCGGCAGGGGGGTTGTGACGAAGTGCAGTCCCATTCTGCTCCGGCGAATCCCGTCGAAGGGCCGACAGCCGCCTTTCCACGACAGATGGCGCTCCTCAAAGAGCAGTGTGCCGGCGCGCCTGAGCATGTGTATCCGCGGTGGCCATGGACCTGGCCGATTCGCGCGATTCGCATGGGGTTTGTCGAGCTGGTGATGCGCCCGCTGGTCTGGTTGCTCGGCGCGCCGCGTGTGATACGCGAGACGGCGGAGCTGCCCCCCGGGCCGGTGCTGATCATTGCGAATCATGTGACCGCGTATGACGGCGCACTGGTTATGTACGCTCTGCCGGCAAGGTTGCGGAGACGGATTGCCATTGCGATGGCGGGCGAGATGCTGCTGGATCTTCGACACGGACGAAACCAGGGAAGCGCTGTGCAGAACCTGCTTGCACCTGTTGGGTACTGGCTGGTGACAGCATTGTTCAATGTATTTCCATTGCCTCGACTGCTTGGGTTCCGGAAAAGTTTCGCGCATGCAGGCGAAGCCATGGATCGAGGCTACTCGGTACTGATTTTCCCAGAGGGAACCCGAAGTCCCGACGGGCAGTTGCAACGGTTCCGAGCTGGGATCGGCCTGCTCGCGCAGCAGTCGCGTGTGCCCGTGGTGCCGGTGGCTGTGATCGGGCTGGGTGAAATGCGCGAAGGCAAGACCCGATGGTTTCGCTCAGGGAAGATGGAGGTGCGCGTAGGCAAGGCCATCGCAGTCGATGAGGGAGCAGAGCCGGCAACACTGACGGCGAGACTCGAGGAGAGCATACGGCTGCTTCAATCGAAACCTAAATAACCTGACCGAACCCAGATCACTAGAGGCGGAGGGAATGCAATAATGCGGGGATGAGTGAACAGGTTTCTTCTGGATTGGATCGGCGGGGTTTTCTTGGCGTGTGCTCCATGGTGGGGCTGGGACAGACGTTGTTGCCGGGCGCGCTGTTTACCCTGGCGACAAAGGCGAAGGCGCAGAGCTCGCCGATTGTTGGTGGCGGTGAGGTTAAAGGCAGCACGGATGGCATGGCGAAGATCACGCCGGAGATAATCGATGCAGCAGCGGCGATCGCCGGGATCACCGTGACAGACGAGCAGAAGAAGATGATGCTCGAGGGGTTGGAGCAGCTGCGGAAGTCGTTTACGGCGATTCGTGATTTGAAGATGCCGAATAGCGTAGCGCCGGCGTTTGTGTTTGATCCGGTGGCAGGCAATATGGTGCTCGACATTATAAAGAAGCCTCTGAAGATGAGTGCCGCGCCAGAAATGAAGGCGCTGGCTGCGGTTGTCTCGGCAGGGCTTGCCGGCGATTCGGATACGCTGGCGTTTGCGTCGGTACGGGAGTTGGCGGAGCTGATGAAAACACAGAAAGTGACCTCGGTCGGATTGACGAAGATGTATCTGGCACGGTTGAAGAAGTATGACCCGCAGCTGCATTTTGTGATCACGCTAACCGAGGAGCGGGCGATGGAGCATGCAGACGCGGCGGATCGAGAGATCGCAGCAGGTAAATACCGCGGACCGTTGCATGGGATTCCGTGGGGTGGGAAGGACCTGCTTGCGGTGAAGGGATATAGGACAACGTGGGGTGCTGGTGGGTTTGAGGGACAGAAGTTTGACTATGACGCTACTGTCGTGACGCGGCTGGATGAGGCAGGGGCGATTCTGATTGCCAAGCTGTCGATGGGAGCACTGGCGCAGGGGGACATGTGGTTCGGCGCGCGGACGCGTAACCCGTGGAACAAGCGGCAGGGGTCGAGCGGATCTTCGGCGGGGAGCGCTAGCGCTGTTGCGGCAGGGTGCGTCGGATTCGCGTTGGGGACCGAGACGCTGGGTTCGATCTCCTCGCCTTCGACGCGTTGCGGTTGCTCGGGTTTGAGGCCTACGTTTGGCTTCGTACCGAAGACGGGCGCGATGGCGCTGAGCTGGACGATGGACAAAATTGGCCCCATCTGCCGCGCAGTGGAGGACTGCGCGCTGGTGCTGTCGGCCATCTACGGACAGGACGGGCATGATCTTTCAGTGCAGCCGGCGGCCTTCAACTGGGACGCGAACTTCAACTGGAAGACGTTGCGGGTGGGGTATATCAAGAGCGCATTCGATACGCCGACGCTTCCTGTCGAAGCCTCGGAGGCGCAGAAGCGAAACTTTGAGCGGCGAGTCTACGACGCGAAGTATGCAACAACAGCGCTCGACGAATTGCGCAATATGGGGGTGAAGCTGATTCCAGTAGAGATTCCGGATTTCCCTTTTAGTGCGATCGTGCCGGTGCTGGAGGCGGAAGGTGCGGCGGCGTTCGACGATCTGACGCGGAGTGGACGCGACAAGCTGCTGACGGGACAGTTGCCCTTCGACTGGCCGAATCAATTCCGCATCGCGCGGTTCTACACCGCGGTGGATTATATCCAGGCGATGCGGGCGCGGACACTGGCAATTGCGGAGATGGCGAAGCTGTTTGCGCAAGTAGATGTGATCGTGACGCCGTCGCAAGGGTCGCAGCTGCAGGCTACGAATCTGACCGGGCATCCGGCGGTAATTGTGCCGAATGGGATTCGCGGCGAAGGTGCTCCGAAGAGCGAAAACGACGAGGATGGAGCGCTGGCAAATGCGGGTGGGCCCGGAACACCAGTGAGCCTAACGTTTCTGGGAGCATTGTACTCCGATGCGCGGCTGGCGGCGTTTGCCAAGGCGTATCAGGATGCGACGAGCTTTCAACTTCAGCATCCGAAGCTGAGCTGATTCCGTACGCTGATCAAAGAGATGTAAGACGTTAGAGGTGATTGACGCTGGCGAGAGAGGTTGGTCGATGGATGTGCTGGTGGAGGCGCGGGGTTTGGTGAAGGAGTTTGGCGCCGGCCTTCGTGTGGTGGACGATGTTTCGTTTGCGATTCGGACTGGGGAGACGCTGGGGCTGGTCGGTGAGTCGGGTTCAGGAAAAAGTACGGTGGCGCGGATGCTACTAAGGCTCGTTGAGCCTACCGCCGGCGAGGTGCGTTATGCGGGGCGAGATCTGCTGGCTGCCAGTTCGGGGCAGATGCGAGAGATCCGGCGGCGCATGCAGATTGTCTTTCAGGATCCTTATGCAGCACTGAACCCGAGGATGCGGGTACGGGAGATTCTGGCGGAACCATTTGCGATTCATGGGGAGAGGCCCGTGGAGGGTTTGGAGACGAGGCTGGCAGAGATGCTGCGAACTGTGGGGATGGACGGGGCGGCGTTGGAACGGTTTCCGCATGAGTTCAGCGGGGGACAGCGGCAGAGGATCAATATTGCAAGAGCGCTGGCACTGAGACCGAAGTTTCTGGTTCTGGATGAGCCGGTGAGTGCGCTGGATGTTTCAGTGGGGGCACAGGTAGTGAATTTGCTGAAAGAGTTGCAGCGGGCGTATGGACTGACATATTTGTTTATCTCGCATTCGATGCCGCTGGTGCGGTATCTGTGCGACCGGGTGGCGGTAATGCAGCGGGGCAGACTAGTGGAGTTGGGGGAGTGCGAGCAGGTTTGCGATGCACCGCGGGAGGAGTACACGCGGAGGTTAATCGCGGCGACTCCGGAGATGCCGGTTTCGGCATAAAGAGGGTTGGGCGTAAAGAGAGTTGCTTTAAGGGTGGTTGCCGCAGGGAAAACGGGCTGTCTTCCGGCAATCGCTACAATGGAAGATGGATGATCTCGAACTTTAGCACGCATTGGCATTATATCTGGCTGGTCGTCGCGTCATTCATTGCAGGGGTGATGAATGCGATGGCAGGTGGCGGATCGTTTATCTCATTTCCTGCGATGTTGTCGATTGGGGTTGCACCGATCCAGGCCAACGCAACGAACACGGTTGCGCTGTGGCCGGGGCAGTTGACCTCCGTCGCCGCTCTGCGGGGAGATCTGCGGCGCGATCTGCTGCCGGTAGTCTGTGCCGCTTCGATCCTCGGCGGAGTAAGCGGAGCGGTAGTGCTGCTGAATACGCGGCAGATAATCTTTCTGCATATGGTGCCATGGCTGCTTCTGGTCGCCTCCCTGCTGTTCGGAATCAGCGGGCCGGTGTCGCGATGGCTGCGGACGCGGTCGGCTGAGCCTCATGTAACGAAGGCGCCGGCGATAGTGCCGTTGTTCCTTGTGCTGCTGCCGGTGTGTTTTTATATCGGCTACTTTGGGGCCGGCGCAGGTTTTTTGATTATGAGCGCTCTCGCGCTGTTCGGTGTAGAGGAGATGCATGCGTTGAACTCGCTGAAGGTGCTGGCGGCTTGCCTGTCTAACTTTTGCGCTGTGGTGACCTTTGTGTTGAGCGGAGCGGTGATCTGGCACTACTGCCTGATCTCGATGGTGTTTGCCGGCGTGGGTGGGTATGTAGGGGCACAGTATGCGCGGCTTATGAATGCAAACGTGCTCAGAACGATTGTCGTGATTACCGGATGCCTGATGGCGGCGTATTTTTTCTGGAAGAATGGTTGATGGGGATGGAGCTATGAGTCACGAGGGGATTCGCATCGTCAATGCGGAACAGGCCCGGCGGGAGGACATGGAGCATGAGCCACTCGCCGTTGAGGCGGTAACTCCGAAGAAGGTACGGGTGAAGAAGACCGAAGGGACAGGAGTAGAGATTGACTGGAAAGATGGGCACCAGAGCGCCTGGCCTTTTGCTTGGCTGCGGAACGCTTGCCCCTGCGCGACATGCCATGAAGATCGGGAAAAGACAGGGAGGCCGCTGGGCGCGGCGAAACCGAAGCAGCAGACGCTGTTGGTAATGTATGAAGCGCCGGTGAAGCCGCTGGAGGTAATGCCAGTGGGCAAATATGCACTGAAGTTCAAGTGGAGCGATGGGCATGAGAGTGGGATCTATTCGTGGGAGTATCTGCGGAAGGTGTGCCAGTGTGCGATGTGCGTCAAACGATAAGGTTCGCAACTGACGAACGCCGCATCGTCGGAGCGACGCAGGCTTGCTCAACTGCGAAGTTCTACCGGTAAACCTTAGGCCGAAATTCGCCCGAAGATCTGCGCGAGGGCATCCTCGACGGTGTTAGCGACGAGTAGGAGTTCGCGACTCTTCGGCTTGAGCATGCCTTCGGTGACGCAGTGATCCAGGAAGGTGAGGAGCTTGTCGTAGAAGCCATTCGTGTTAAGCAACAGAATGGGTTTTGCATGAAGCTTGAGGGTGTGCCACGCGAGAACTTCGAACAGCTCTTCAAATGTGCCGAAGCCACCGGGGAGTGCGATAAAGGCGTCGGCCTTTTCTCCGATGAGCGCCTTACGGGTGTGCATGGTGCTGGTGACGTGGAGTTCGGTGATGCCGTGATGCGCGACTTCAAGATCGACGAGGACCTCGGGGATGACGCCGATAACCTTGCCGTCTGCTGCCAAGGCAGCTTCAGCAACGGTTTTCATAAGACCGACGTTGGATCCGCCGTAGATGAGACCAACGTTGCGGGTGGCGAGGGCGCGTCCCAGTTCCTCCGCGGCAGCTCTGTAGATCGGGTGAATCCCGTTGGCGGACGCGCAGAAGACAGCAATATTGCGAATCATAAAGACGAGGATATCAAGTGCAGCAACGAAGAATGTAGCGGTGGAAGAGGAAAGAGGAACGAGCCGATCGTAGCTTTGTGCAGGGCGATCGGCCCAGAGGCATTGAGGAAGACTTGGTTGGTATCGTCCGTTTACGGCAGCGAGTTAGTGAATGACGATCGTAGCGCCATCGTGATCTTTGATGACCTCTTCGATGAGCGATCCCGCCGGATGGTTTGGTGTCGCAGTGTTGGCGACGATTCGCGTGCCGACTTCCAGCTTCAAGCTGACCGGCTTGCCTGGATCGAGCGTCATCACCTGATCGCCAACCTTGACCTCCATTGCAGAACCAGAATCATTGCGGAGATTGAGCTTGACTGTGGTCGACTTCGTCTTGGAGAACATGGCGTGAACAGGGGACGAGATGCTGGCAGGAGCGGCGTAGACGGCCGGAGCTACAAGGAGAGAGGTCGCGACAACTGCGACGATGAGACGGTTGAGACTTTTCATTGTTAGCTCCCGGATACTTCTAATGCGACGGGAGTTTTCTGCCATGGTTCAGAAAAGCTCGTCGTGGGAAGAGGTACGCAGGTTGTTCGCGGATAGTTCCAAAAAAAATGAATTTGAATTTGAATTGTTGCGCGAGAGTTAATTGATTGCTGTCCGTCCATGAGCGGACAAGTTGTTCGCACGTGGACATCAATGACAGGCGTTTCGATAGTTTAGGGATGAGTGACCGCAGGGCGGGGATATAAAGCTTAAAATAGATTGTGGAGTGTGGGTGAGTTGAGTCAACTTTTAGAGAACATGAATCCGCAGCAACAGGAGGGCATCCAATCGGCCGATGGGTCTGTGCTTCTGTTGGCAGGTGCGGGATCGGGCAAGACACGCGTGATCACGCATCGCATCGCTTATCTGATTCAGGAGCGAGGCGTGCCGGCGGATTCGATCCTGGCAGTGACGTTTACCAATAAGGCCGCCAAAGAGATGGCCGAGCGGGTCGATAAGATTCTGGGTCATAGCTCACTGGCGAAGCCGATGCTGGCGACATTCCATAGCTTTTGTGTGCGTGTGCTACGGCGGGATATCGAGGCGCTCCGTGTGGGCGGCGTTGGATTGACGCGGACTTTCGCCATCTACGACGAGGCCGATCAGCAGGCAGTAGTGAAGCAGGCACTCAAGCGGTTGGCGATCGACGATAAGACGCTGAAGCCGAGAGTCGCGCTGGGAAGGATCTCGTGGGCGAAGAACCACTTGATCGACCCGCAGGAGTATTTTCTTGCGAGCACGAACCCCATGGAGGAAAAGATCGCGCACGTCTTCGAGATCTATAAGAAGGAGCTGTTCAAGGCGAATGCGCTTGACTTCGACGATCTGCTGCTGGAGACGGTGCGTCTGCTGAAGTCATCCGCAGAGACTCGAGAAAGATACAACCGGCGTTACAAATATATTTTGATCGATGAATACCAAGATACGAACCGCCCACAATATGAGTTGATGAAGCTGTTGGCGGGTTCGAATGGAAATGTTTGTGTCGTCGGCGATGAAGACCAGTCGATCTACAGCTGGCGCGGCGCGGACATCAAAAACATTCTGGAGTTTGAGAAGGACTTCCCTGGGACGAAGACAATTCGGTTGGAGCAGAACTATCGCTCAACGCAGATGATCCTGGAGGGCGCAAGCGCGGTGGTGGCGCAGAACACGCAGCGCAAAGGGAAAAATCTTTGGACGGCGCGCGAGGGTGGTTCGTTAATCGGCTACTATGAGGCGCCGGATGGCGAGAACGAGGCGCTGTTTGTTGCCGACCGGGTGCAGAAGTATCTGCGGGAGGCCGGCGGGCAGGACGACCAGCCTCGGTGCGCTGTGCTGTATCGAACGAACTCGCAGTCGCGGCTTGTGGAAGAGGCGCTGCGTCGTTACGGGATTCAGTACCACATGGTCGGCGGCTTCAGCTTCTACGACCGGGCTGAGGTGAAGGACATTCTCAGTTACCTGAAGCTGGTGCAGAACGTGCATGACTCGGTCGCGCTGGGCAGGGTAGTGAACTCGCCGCCTCGCGGAATTGGCAAGACGACGATGGAGACGCTGGAGAGGATGGCTCTGTCGAGCGGCATGAGTACGTGGGACGCAATCGGACGTGCCATCGAAGATAAGCTGCTTCCGCAGCGGGCATTGATGGCGCTGAGCGGCTTCAGGCGGCTGATTGAGGATTCAAGAGCCATGCTGGGACCGGGATTCGCGGAGAAGCTGGCGGGGGATCTGGCGCAGGATGTGAGCGATTCTCTGTCATTGGATGCGGCCGAGGATAACGCAGATATTTCCTTCGGGTTCGGAGCAGCGGAAGAGGTTCCGATGGCTAATACAGAGATAGAAGATACTGGAGCGAATGCTTCCTTCGATACGAGCTTCAACTTCGGGTTTGATTTCGGGCCAAGTGAAGAGATCTCTACGATCGCGCCGGTGAATGCTGCGGATTCCGATGAAGCTCATGGGATCGATGCATCCAGCTTCAATCCGTTTGCTCCCATAGTGCTGAAAAAATCTGCTGGCACCAGAATGGAGAGGACTGCCGAGATGAAGATGGACGACGAGAAGTCTGCGTTTCGCAAGCCTGGAGATGCAGCGACACTGCCGGAGCTGATTAAGTTCTTGAATGATCGAAGCGGTTATATCCGGGCGCTCGAAGAAGAAGCTACGCCAGAATCTTTTTCGCGGATCGAAAATTTGAAGGAACTCGCCAACGCGGCGCAGGACGCGCAGGAGCGCGGCGAGACCCTGCACGAGTTTCTCGACCATGCGGCGCTGGCGAGCGACGCAGACAGCTACAGTGAAGAGGCGCGGGTAACGCTGATGACGCTGCATGCGGCGAAGGGGCTGGAGTTTCCGCTCGTGTTTCTGACTGGTATGGAGGAGGGGCTGTTTCCGCACTCCCGGACGCTGACCGACCCCACCGGGCTTGAGGAAGAGCGGCGGCTTTGCTATGTCGGGATGACGCGGGCGATGGATATGCTGGTGATGACACGAGCGCGGTACAGGCGACGGTATGGGAGCGATATGCCGGAGCCGAGTATTGCCTCGCGTTTTTTGGAGGAGGTGCCTGCTCGATTGGTTGAGGATTTGGGTAGCCCACCGGCGCGGCCGCAGTTTTCCGGGTCGGAGTATGGCTCCGGATACGGTAGGACTTATGCGACGCCTTATCCGAAGGCGAATCGGTTTGGCTGGTCGAACGCGGATGAAGGCGAGCGGCACTATAGCTATGAAGATGAGGATCAGAGTGGAGAGCGCGGAGCGAAGGCTGCGGCACGGGCCACCGGTTTTGGAGCAGGTCGGGTGGGACAGAGCCGGAAGACGGCGGCCCCAGGGCAGTCGATGGATAACATCGCGAGCTTCTTTGCAGCGCGGGGACAGAAGATTTCGCGGCCAAAGCTGGAGGTGGAAGCTCCAACGGGAAAGACTGGACTGAGGCAGGGATCGCGAGTCCGGCATCCGAAGTATGGCGAAGGAACTGTGTTTCGTCGCGAGGGCGAAGGGGATGACGCAAAGATTACAGTACAATTTCAACAGCACGGCGTGAAGAAGCTGGTGGAGAAGTTTGCCCAGTTGGAGCGCCTCTAAGTTCCGAAAAATCGCACCTATAGAAAGATTGGCAAGATACATGGCAAATACCAAGAGCATTACTGATAAAGACGAGCGCAAGAAGGTAAAGCGCGCAGCCCGCAAGAAGGCAGCACCGAAGGCGCCGCGCACCGGCGCTCGCGGCGCGAACAAAGCCAAAATCAAGAAGGCCTCCCGCGGCCAGAGCAAGCGGTAAGCATTCTGCCGGGCCAGGAGCGCTGAAGTATCCAGGAACGCTGAAGTCTTTGGTGCAGCGCTCCTGACTCGGAATGATGGCAGTCTCGCTCAAAATCTGAATCGGCATGTGCAGTTGAAACGCCCCGCACCAATTCTTCTGTAAGCAGGAGCGAGCGCGCTGGCCAGGCAAATCTTTCGAACCAAGTCGATCGATAAGCTGATCTCTGAATCGGAGATGCCGGAGCACGCGTTGAAGAAGACGCTGGGGCCGGTTTCTTTGACGGCGCTGGGGATCGGCGCAGTGATCGGGTCGGGGATCTTCACCGTCATCGGCGTGGCGATCGGCGGCAGTCCTGCGGCTTTGGCTTCGTTTGGGGATTCTCCGGTCATCGATCTGATCCTGCACCATGGCGCGGTGGCTGTCCGGCCGGGAGCAGGCCCCGCGCTGGCGCTTTCGCTGATTCTGGTGGCGATTGTCTGCGCGTTGACAGGGCTTTGCTATGCGGAGCTGGCGTCGATGATTCCGATAGCAGGTTCGGCCTACACGTATACCTATGCGACGCTCGGTGAGCTGATTGCCTGGGTGATTGGTTGGGACCTCATTCTGGAGTACGCGTTCAGCAATATGAGCGTGAGTGTTGGGTTTGCCGCCCATGTAGTGGCGCTCGTGGACTGGATGGGGATACCGGTGTCGCCGAAGTGGCTTTCGCCGGCCTATTTGCCGCAGGGACTGCAGGACCTGCAGGGCAAGGACATCTATCCTATCGGATGGCATGCGGGGTTCAACATTCCTGCGTTCCTGATTGTGCTGCTGCTGACGGTGGTGCTGGTGCGCGGGATTCGAGAGTCGGCGCGGACCAACAACATTATGGTGCTGGTAAAGATTGCGGCGATCCTGCTGTTTGTCTTCTTCGGGCTGAGCTTCATTCATCCCGCGAACTACACGCCCTTCTCGCCGAACGGATGGCCCGGCGTGCTGGCCGGCGGGTCGATCATCTTCTTCACGTATATCGGATTCGATTCGGTCTCGACGGCGAGCGAGGAATGCAAGCAGCCGAAGCGCGATGTGCCGATCGGGATTCTGGCGACGCTGCTGATCTGCACGTTGTTGTATATCGGCGTTGCGGTGGTGCTGACGGGGTTGGTGCCGTGGCAGTCGGTGGCGAACGATGCGGCGCCGGTGGTGAATGCGCTGAAGCGGGTGGCTTTGGAGCCACGCGGGGGCAGGTTGCATTGGGTGCAACTGGCGGTGCTGGTTGGTGCGCTGGTGGGGATGATCTCGTCGATCCTGGTGTTTCAGCTGGGGCAGGCGAGGGTCTGGTTTGCCATGTCGCGGGACCGGTTGTTGCCGGATGTATTCAGCCGGATTCATCCGCGGTTTCGCACTCCAGCATTTGCTACGTGGGTCGCTGGCGTGCTTGTGGCGATTCCGGCTGGGCTGTTCGATGTGGGGACGTTCGCGGCGATGTCGAACATCGGCACACTGTTTGCGTTTGTGCTGGTTTCGCTTGGAGTCATTGTCCTGCGGTACAAGGAGCCGGAGCGGCATCGCGGGTTTCGCGTGCCGTTCGGTCCGGTGATTCCGATCCTTTCGGTGGTCTTCTGCATCCTGTTGATGACCGGTCTTCCGGTGATCACGTGGGTGCGATTCTTCGTGTGGCTGATCATCGGGTTGGTGGTTTACTTCTTCTACAGCCGCAAGCGGAGTGAGTTTTACTCCGGGTAGGGAACACGTCCAAATATGGCGAACACGTTTCTCACTGCCGAATGGCGCAAGCTGATTATGGTCAACTACGTCGTGGCGGAGGAGTTGCTGCAGCCATATCTTCCGGTGAGCACAGAGTTGGACCGATACGATGGTCGCTGCTATGTGAGTCTGGTGGGATTTCTGTTCCAGAACACGCGGCTCAAGTCGTTTCCGATACCATTCCACCGGACGTTCGAAGAGGTCAATCTGCGGTTTTATGTCCAGCACACTAAACCGACCGGCGAACGGCGACGCGGCGTAGTGTTTATCAGCGAACTGGTTCCTCGATTCGCGTTGACGTTGGTCGCCAACATTATCTATGGGGAGAACTATGCCACGGTGCCACTGCGCCACCACTGGGAGCAGAATGGGGAACAACGTTCCGTCCGCTATCAGTGGAGACACAGGAGCCGATGGAACGAGCTGCTAGTACGAGCTGCTGTTCTTCCGCAGCCGATCGAAGCCGATAGCGCCGAGGAGTTCTTTACGGAACACTATTGGGGGTACACCAAGCGAGGCGTCTGGACCTCCGAGTACGCGGTTCTGCATCCGCGCTGGATGATGTATCCGATCCTGCAACACTCGATTGACGTCGATTTCGGTGCGCTGTACGGGAGCGAATTTGCTTCTCTCTCGGGGAGAGAACCGGAGAGCGTCCTGCTGGCAGAAGGATCGGAGATCGAGGTACGTGCTGGAGAACGTATTGCTGCAGCCTGCTGAGACCAGTTCAGCGACTACACTAACAAGATGGCTCGGAAGCAAGGAAAACAAGTTGCCGAAATCGATGTGGTCGATTGGCTGCGCAAGCTGCCTAAGGTGGAGCTGCATCTGCATCTCGAAGGGACGATTCAGCCGGAGACGTTGTTGGAGTTGAGTCGACGGCATGATACGGAGCCCTTGACTCCGGAGGCGGCTAAGAAACTTTATGTTTATGAAAACTTTTTAGGGTTTATGGACTCGTTCAAGGCGGTTTCGGCGCGGTTGAAGGGGCCGGACGACTATGAATTGATTACTTACAACATGATTCGCGACCTGGCGGCACAGGGTGTGGTGCACGCCGAGGTGTATATCTCGTTCGGGATTATCTTTTACTGGAAGAACGCTGAGGTTGAGCCGTTCGTCGAGGCGATCGAGCGCGGGCGGGTGCGGGGCGAGAAGGACTTTGGGACTACGGTGTACTGGCTGATCGATGCGGTGCGGCACTTTGGCGCGGAGGAGGCGGCGAAGGTGTTTCGCAAGGCGGCAGAGTTGCGAGCGCTGTATCCGAGCATTGTGGGGATCGGGATTGGCGGGGATGAGGCGCGGGGGAGTGCTGACCTTTTTCGTGAGTCGTATGCGGAGGCCAGGGCGGCGGGGCTGCGGCTGACGGCGCATGCGGGCGAGACGATGGGGCCGGAGAGTATCTGGGCGGCGATCAATATCGGGGCAGAGCGGTTGGGGCATGCCTTGTCGGCGCAGAACGATCCGGAGCTGCTGGAGATGCTGGCGGAGAAGCAGATTCCGCTGGAGCTGAATGTGACGAGCAACTTCCGGACGGGGTGTTGCAAGGGGCTGGATGAGCATCCGGTGAAGATGTACTTCGAGTCGGGATTGATGGTGACGATCAACTCGGATGACCCTCCGATGTTTGGCAGCAATCTGCTGGAAGAGTATGTGTTGGTTGAGGAGCGGTTTGAGTTTTCGCTGGAGCAGATGCGGGAGCTGGCGGCGAATTCGGTTGAGGCGAGCTTTTTGCCGCCGGAGCGGAAACTGGCGCTGCTGCGGCGAGTGGAGCAGTATGGGTAGCACCCCTCCCCTCGCCCAAATGTGTGCAAAGTCTTCATTCGATTTGGTTTAGTGTTGGACCTTGGATTTTGCATATTGGGTAAAGTCCTGATTTTGCTGGGTTTTGGTGTCGGCGATATGGGTAAGTCTTCATTTCAAATAAGTAAAGCCCCGGAGGGCGTCTATCTCCCTGCGGGGCTTGCTTATTTTTGATCTATATATTCAGTATAGCGGTTGGAGCATAACTAAAATGCCATTCGAATGTTGTTGGATGGTAAAGAGTTAGGTGGTTTTGGGGCTTGACATGTGTTTTTTGGGCAGAAAATGGCAAAAGAAAAACAGAGCGGGGACAAGAACCATAAAATCAGGCACTTCGCTAGTGGCTCCCGTTCTTCGTTTATTCGAGGCTGTACACCGAAGGCGCTTAACGGCACAACCAGGTCGAAGGACGGCAACAACGTTAGTGCAACTTGAATTGCGTATGAGTTGCAAATGAGGAGAAACAGGATGCTATCAAACCGATCGATACCTCGCGCCACAGTAATTCCAGTTCTCGCGTATCCAGATGTGAATCAGGCTGCAGCCTGGCTGTGCGATGCATTTGGGTTTAGCGTGCGTCTGCGCATCGGCAGCCACCGCGTGCAGTTGAACGTGGGAGATGGAGCGGTGATCGTGAGGGAGATGCGCGTAAATGAGGTCAACACAGTGTTGGGTATAGGACACTCGGTGACTGTTCGTGTCGAAGATGCAGATGCCCACTGCAAACGGGCCAGGGATCACGGTGCGCTGATCACAGAAGACCCGGTTACTCACCCATACGGGGAACGGCAATACAACGCGGAGGACTTCGCGGGACACTCGTGGACCTTTTCGCAGTCGGTGGCGGATGTTCATCCGGAGGAGTGGGGCGGAACGGCAGAACAGATGTAGTCCTGCCTTGATCTCCGGGCGGCGCGCCATTCTCTACGGATGCAGTAGGAAATGGTTTTGTCGCTCCCCTTCCACGTTTCTTCTCAGCAGAATTGGTTGACTTCTTGGTTGCGGCTTTCTTAGCCTTCTTTTTGGCAGGCGACCGTGAGCGCTTCTGTTTTTTGGCAGGATCCGATGCTTGCTCAACGGTTGCTTCGTCTGTCATGGTGCCTGGTTTAGTAAGTTTGATATTTGATAAAGGATATTCCAAATATTACGGTTACGGTCAACAAAAGGGCCGCCAGCAATGGCGGCCTTTCTTTGATGCTCGTTTGGGGTAATGATTAGTCGCCAGAGACGGTTTCTTCGATTTCGGCCTTGGCGATGGGGGCGGCGGGCTTGATCTCTCCGAGGGAGATGAAGCCGGGTTGCTCCTGCTCGCCTAGCACTTCCTTGCGGTAGAGCTTGGCCATGCGGGCGTTTTCGGCGTCCTGCTTGATCTTTGCATCGCGTGCGCGGATCTTTTCTTCGCGAGAGTTCTTCGCGATGCCGGACTTGTCGAAGGTGTCGTTGGCGGCGGCGTTGACGTGCTCGTCGTTGAGGACGAGATCGTACTTGGCTTCCTTCTCGAGGCCGACCTTCTTGCCGCCGGCGAAGATCTCGTGACGGCCATGCTCCTCGTACCACTTGGTGAGGGTAGAGGTCATGTGCATCTTCTCGATGATGTTGCGCCAGCCGACGCCGGTGTTGTAGGCGCAGAAGCTGATCTCACCTTCTTGAGTTGCGTAAGGAATAATGCACTGTTCCGTCCGGCGGAAGTCGTAGTTGAAGAGGTCCTGGAACCACATGCCGGCGATGAAGAGGAAGTTCCAACGATCGCCGCGGCGGATCTTGATGTCTTCCATCGTGCGGTCCGCGGTGACTTTGCCGTAGCTTCTGCCGGTGGCGCCGAAGCTCTTGTCGAACTTCTGCAGGAGGTCCTTGATCTTGAAGTGGGTGGGTGCGGCCTCGGGCTTGTAGTTGCGGAGAAGCGCGAGGGTGACGCCGAGGATGGAGAGCCACTTGCCGCGGGCGGCGTCGTTGATGCGGGCGACGTCCTTGGCGAGGCGGTCGGCGTTGATGAAGGCGGTGACGGGAACGGCTTCCTTGGTCTCCTTGTCGATCATGAGCGCCATGGAGATGCCGCAGTTGGGGTGGCAGCCGCAGGAGAGCTGGCCCCAGTCGCGGTTGGGTCCGTGAACGAGGTCGGCCCAGTCCGAGAAGGTGGACATGAACGAGATGGGGAACCAGTCGCGGGTGGGCTCGCCGAGGCCGGTCTGATTTTTGACGTCGTGGGCGAGATGCGAGAGGGTGTAACGCTGCGCCTTGCGACGCTCGTCGGAGACCTCTTCGTCTCGGCCGGTGAAGCTGACGGGCTGGAAGGAGAGGAAGTTGATCTTCTTCGGGTTGTCGAGGGCGAACTCGATGATGCGGCCAACCTGTTCGTTGTTGATGCCGTTGACGATGGTGGTGACGGGGACGATGTCGACGCCGGCTTCGTGGAGATTGTGGATGGCCTGGAGTTTCACGTCGAACGCGTTGCCGACTTTGCGGTGCGAGTTGGCGGCGTTGCCGATGCCGTCGAACTGAAGATAGGCGTAGCGGAGACCGGCTTCAGCGGAAGCCTTGGCGAACTCCTTGGACTTGGCGAACTCGATGCCGTTGGTCGCGGCCTGGACGGAGGTGTATCCGACCTTGCGGGCGTAGGCGACGGCGTCGAGAAAGTAGGGGCTGAGCGTGGGCTCGCCGCCTGAGAACTGGACCGACATCTGACGACGCGGCTTGATGGTGACCGCGTTGTCGAGCATGGTCTTGATCTCGTCCCAGGTGAGTTCGTGGACGAAGCCGACCTGGTTGGCGTCCATGAAGCAGGGGTCGCACATCATGTTGCAGCGGTTGGTGAGGTCGATGGTAAGAACGGAACCGCGGCCGTGGGTGACGGTGGAGGTGCCGTGATTGTGGAGCTTGTCGTCGTTGTGGGCGCGGATGTCGCGGCCGGGGAAGACCTCTTCGAGGTGCTTGAAGAAGGCGGTGTCGATGGACATCACGTCTTCGAAGTGGCCGTGCTTGGGGCAGTCCTTGACCATAAGGATTTCGCCGTCGCGCTCGATGATCTGAGCCTTGATCTCGCCGACCTTTTCGTTGAGGAGGATCTCGTGGGGGAGCTTGCCGTCGACGATCTGCTGACGAATCTCAGGGATGCACTTGGGGCAAAGGGAGTCGGTGGTGCGGGGCCAGCCGAGAGGCGGCTTCTCTTTCTGGTAGCTCTTGAGCAGGGGCTTGTCGCTCCACTTAGGAGTGAAGCTGGCGTTGGGGCTGATCGAGTTCAGCTTATTGAATACAACCCAACCTGCTTTGGCTGCGTAGGTGAGCGACTTCTCGAACAGTTTGGCCTTCGGCATTGATTTGTCTCCTGAGTGTCGTTCTGTGTCTATTTCTTCATTTACTTGATTGGCTCGAGTAAGATGCGGCAGCAATCTCCTTCGATTCATCTACATAAGACTACGCACATGAAAGGCCATACCGAAGCATCGGGTAGTGAACGGCGAGAATTTGCATTGAACGGTGACTACCGGCGTTGGATGGGACGAGATTTTTAGGGCCCTGCCGCCACGCTGCCGTTGCCGCTGGCTACATTGTTGAGGATGCGCTGCACGAAGATGACGCGGATGTGAATGCGGCTGGCGACGTCGGGCAAAAACTCGTTGAGGAGATTGTTGACCGGGTCCAGGCCGTAGCCGGTAAGGATGCGAGTGGCGGTGGAGGAAGCATCGGGGTGAATGCCAGGGACGTAGAAATTGTCCAGCTCGGCTTCGATGGGATAGCTGAACAGAGTGGCGTAGTTGGGCATCGAGTGGCCGCTGTCGCTGCGGGAGATGACGGTGCGCGAGACGGAGTAGAGGATGCGTTTTGGAAGAGGAGCGTGAGGCATGCGGAAGTAGCGGGGATCCTGATGGGCGATGACCGGAATTGCAAACGCTCCAAAGAACTGTGCGGTGGCGTCCTGCAGGAGGCTGACGCCGACGGTTTTGCCGAAGCCTCTGAAGCCCGGCCCATAGGCGGAGTGCGAATCGGCCCCAACGGTAATGGCAGAGATGCCGAGGATGGTGCCAAAGTTGGCGGGGTCGGTGAGATCGTGGAGCGCAAGGTAGCCCTTTTGCTGCCAGGTCATCGGGATGACGATGTCGGTGGTGAGGAACCGCTGGTAGGGATAGATGAGTTCGGTGCAGGGTTTCGGGACTTGATCGTAGCGGTTGGGATTGAAGTAAATCACCTTCACGGCACGGAACACATTGCAGGGACGGACACCGTTGCCGGTCGTTTTGAAGGAGGCTTCGGCTGCGGTGACTACGTTCTCCTGGCGGGTTTGCGCGGGATCGGGCGCGTCGGGAAGGCCGGTCAGTGTGGAGTCGGGGAGAGGTGCGGGTGTTTCGGGGATGGTGAGCAGCCGCGTCTGTGCGAATGCAGTCATTGCGGACAGCAGCAGTCCCGTTGTCAGCAACCGACGCATTCGAAGGGGCCCCTCTCGCTTAGATTCCATAGTACGTGGAGGGAAGCTACCGCCCTTTCTTCAGATGAGCGAATCCCAGTGCGTCGCCGAGGAACTCACTGACGAAGAAGCCGACTGCTGAGCCGCCGAGGGAGGTGCCGAAGGTCTTGGCTACTTCCTTGGAGGTGGTGTTGTTCGCCGGAAAGTAGGTAACGGTGAGGGCGGCACCGGCGGCGTTGCCGGCCCAGAGCGCGAAGTTTGGTGTGGCATGACCGTCGTCGGTCCGGGTGATCATGGTGCGGGTGGTGGCGTAGATGGCGCGTTTGAAGAAGTTGTTGCCCCTGCCCATGATGTAGTACCGCGGATCTTCATGGAAGAGCGGGGCAAAGATGGAGCTGCTGAAGATGCCGTTACTGGTGCCGTGAATGACAGCCGTACCCAGTCGCTCACCAAACGCGCCCTTGTCTGTGCCGTAGTTGGGGATGCCATTGTTCAACTGCGCCCATCCTGCGGAGGAAAGCCATCCGGTCGCCGAAAAAAGCGATACGGAGTGCGTCAGGCTGCCGACGATCTTATCGTGTGCGGACATCGGCTGCGCTATCTCGTCGGGGGCAATCGCCCATGCGAAGCGCGCGCTGTGCTTCGTGCGTGGGTTGAGCGGGGGAAGGCTGGGGGCGGGAGTGAATTGCGGGCCATCGAGATTTTCGAGATCATCGGGGACTGTGGGTGTGTCTGTCGTGTACCTTGACGAGCTGACCAGGGAGCCGGGCGAGTCGGGCAAGCGCAGGGAACGGTTCGTGGCGACGAAATTTGACGCGGGCCTCGTGACTTGGGGTGTTTGTGCTGCTGCAAATGGCGTCACTGCGACAAGCAGTGCCAGCGCGGTGTCGAGGGTGCGATGCGTTGTCTGCGTTTGAACATGGTTTCGATTGCGTGTCGTGCTCAATGATCACCTCGCTGAGTTACGATTGCGCACCTGTCAGGCAAAGGCAGAGGCGAATTTTCGACGCTGCGTTTTATATATTTAGGGCTTCGTATAATGCGGTTGCTTCAGGTTTCGGACGCGTATCGGAAGCCGTAAGTTGTCTGCTGTATTGATGCTGCGAGAATTGGAGCTGACTCGCCATCGCATTAATTTTCAATTTTCTGATGGGCGATCGATCGTTACCACGTGGGCACGGGGGTGGAATCGCAGGCTATGGACGTTGACCGTGGGTTTTTCAAGTCATCTAATCGATAGTGGAGAGGTGTACGTATGGCGACCGAAGAACCGAAACGACCGTGGGAGCAGCAGTTGCGGGATGCCGCAACGCATCTGGAGGCGGACCTGCGGAACGTCGTGAAATACATTAATGATGACGTGGTGCCGGAGGTCCGGCGAAACGGATCGGAGGCGCTGCGAGCTGCCGCGGTTGAACTGCACAAGCTGGCACAGCGGATGGATGAACATGCGCGGAGAACAGCGACGCCTCCGCCGCCACCAAAGGATGCGCCCAAGCCGTGATGCTCGCGCGGCTTGGGTACGCCACTACGCTTTCAGCGTTCGCGCTGATGGTGGGTGGCTGTCACCGGGAGACGACGCGGGCGTATCAGCCTCCGCCACCGCCGGCGACGAGTACGGCTGCGAATCGTAGCGGGAGAAGTGTGGGGTCTGTCGGGTCTGTAGGATCTACGGATTCGACAACAGTAGTTCCCTCCCCTGCGCCGGTGCCGAATAGTTTTGGCAAGCCCGTCTCAACCGAAGTTGGGCTGGCGAGTTGGTATGGGCCACCATACGCCGGACGCAAAGGCGCCGATGGCACCGTGTACGACCAGAATGCGATGACCGCCGCGCATCTGACGCTGCCGATGGGGACGATGGTGCGCGTGACGAATCTGACTACGAATCAGTCTGTGGTGGTGAAGATTACGGATCGGGGGCCGTTTGTGCGGGGACGGATCATCGACCTCTCGCTGGCTGCGGCGAAGGCAACGGGGGTCTATCGCGCGGGGGTAGCTAAGGTTAAGGTGGAGGCGTTTGCTGCGCCGGTGCGCGTCAATGCTGATCCGGGCGGACGGTGGTGCGTGCAGATTGGGGCGTTCGCGCGGGAGTCCGACGCGGTGAAGCTGAAGCAGGATTTGCTGCGTCGCTATACGACGGCGAAGGTGATTGAGTTTCCCGGGCCGACGGGATATTGGGTGAGGGTGAGTCCGAAGTTTCCGGATAAGAAGAACGCTACTGAAGTGGCCGATGGTATCCATCCAAAGGATCCGGCTGCAGAGCCTTATTTGATTCGGACGGATTAAATCAAAAGCGAATACAGGGGTTCTTCGCTGCGCTCAGAATGACGACTTTTAAAGAGTGATGCGTTTGCCTGTGCGGCGTTCGAGTTCCTGCCGGAACTCCTCCGCGGCGCAGTGGTTTGAGGTGTGGGTGATGTTCACGCGATTGTCGCCGAGGACGCGAGTCATGCGGCCGCCCTGCATCGCCTGGATGGTCATGACCTCGTTGTATTGGATGGTCTTCGACGGCTGAAACCAGAAACGTTGCGTGATCGCCATGGGCGTCAAAGTAATGGTACCGGGCATCTGCATGACGCCGACGACGATGGCCGCGATGAAGAGCAACGCCGTCCACCAAGGGACTGGCTGTTTTTGCATGCTCATCATGTAGACGAAGAAGAGAATGTACGCGGGCAGAGCGATGGCGCGGGCCCAGGCAAAGAGAGGCTTGATGCGGAAGGCGAGGCCGTCGGGCGTTTGGACTACAGAGCCTTTGGTTAAACGGCTGCCGTAGAGAAGCAAAATTGCCAGGCCGATTGCGATGGCGCGGAGCATGCGGGGATCGAGGTGCACAGGTCTCCCTTTTTCTTTCTACTTTTCTATCACCTTTACTTTCCGGGCAACGCGGGTGGCGCGTAGTAGGGGAGTTTTTGCTGCTCGACGGTCGCACGCTTTACGCCGATGTCGTCGAAGAGCATGCTGGGCGCGATGATGGTCTGGGGAATGGTTCCGAGCGAGTTCGAGATGTAAGGGTCGTTGCCAACGGCGACGATGCCGGAGCGGAGGCTGCGGTTGTCGAGCTCGTCGAAGACTGCGCCACGGACAAGTTGGCGGGTGCCATCGGCTTTCACGCGGTAGAGAAGACGCGGGAGGAGCTCGCCGCCGAGAGTCTCCACGGCGTAGACGTCTTTGTTCTGTTCCTTCGCCATGGCGAGCAGGCGCTTGTTGAGTTCGTCTTTCGATAGAGACTGATCGGACTTGATGAGCACGACGCCTGAGCGAGAGTGAGGGGCCTGTGCTGGGGCAGCGCGTCCGTGGCCGTTGGAGGTGGCGAAGTCCTTGACGGGTTCGCGGCCGATGAGGAAGTTTTCCAGCTTGCCGTGGACGACAATATCGACCGATTGCGCGGGGACACCCTCGTCATCGATGGTGTAGGCGCCGAGGAGGGGCTTGCCGTTGAACTTTGTCTCAAGCGGGTTGTCGGTGACGCTGAGCATGTCGGGAAGGACGCGGGACTTGTAGCTGGAGGAGTAGGCTCCGGTGGTGCGAGCGGTGGTGCCCATCTCGGGACGGTCTGCTTCGATGTTGGGGACGAAGAGGCGGGTGAAGACATCGGCAGCGGCGTCTCCGCTGAAGAGTACGGGGCCGTGGTAGTCGTCGGCCGAGACGACGGGGGCGTTGCGGAGTTCTTCGAGGCTCTTGAGATCTTCGATGACGCGCTTGCGAAATGCGGAGGCGCTCTCGAGCTCTTTTGCGGTGGTGGCGATGGTTCCGTTGTCGCGGCTGAGGCGCATGCCATCTGCTGCCTGGCCGCTGACGCTGATGGCTCCGTTGTAGGCGGTGTAGCCCGTGCGGACCGTGGTGCCTTCAGTATTGACGAGGTAGCGGTTGAGGGCGACGCCGCGAATGCTTGCGGTGGAGTATTGGACGTGCTCGGCGAAGGAACGAAGGTCGGGGTCGGAGGAGAAGAGACCGCTGGCTTCGATGATGCGGCGCTTCCATTCGTTGCGGTCGAGGTCGAGGGCGACGAGCGGGGACATCTGCACAACCGGCTTGACCTGCGCGAAGTCCTGCTGGGTCTGGGCAGATTGGAACTGCTTCAGCGCGGCTTGTTTGGCGGAGTAGGCGCGGAGAGCGTTTTTGTAGGCTGTGTCGGTCGCGGTCCAGAGGGCGTATTGCAGTGCCAGAGGGTTGTCGTCGGTGGGGGCGAGTTCGACGGTGCCGTCGCCTCGGCTGCTGCTGCTGTCCATGGCGTAGTCGCCGATGCGGACGGTGACACGGATGATGCGCTGATGGCCAGACTCTTCGCGGGTGAGCGCGCCGTAGTTGGCGACAGCTTCATAGGTGTTGATGTCATCGAGGCGGTACTCGACGAAGTAGGGCTTTTGCATTCCCGGAAGCAGGAGACCCTTCTCGCGGTCGAGCTCCTGCTGCATGGCGCGAAGGAGAGGGTCAGCTCCCTGAGGAGTCGACTCAGCCGAGGCAGCATTTGTAACTGTGATAGTGCTAAACAGGATCGCCGAGCACATTGTCGCGGATAGGAGCCTGGTTATTTGTAACTTTCTTTGAACTAAATTCATTATTGGCCACCCTTTCCAGTACCCGCGGCTGGGCCAGGTGGTGGGGGGAGGATGGGCGGACGGGCTATACCCTGCGCCTGGCGCTGGGTTTCGATTTCGCTGACCAGCATGGCGGGGGCGACGGCGCTGACGGGGATGCTGCCGGATTCGGCGCCGCAGATACCGTTGAAGATGTCCTGCTTATCGTTGGTGGCGAGGATGCGGTTGAGCGCGGCCTGCGGGGTGCCTACGATGCTGACGCCACGGACGAGCTCGTCGGGGCGGCCATCTACATAAACGCGGTAGACGACCAGCGGGATGACCTGGAAGGCCTGCGGCGAGCGGCGAGTGGTGACGGCGAAGCCTGAGGAGATGTCTTCAAAGTAGAGGCCGTAGGCTTTGCCTTGTTTCTTCGCTTCAGCCTTGAGCATCTCGCGGAGTTGGGTGTCGCTGACAGTTTTGGTGGAGGTGACGATGAGGTTACCCTGACGGCCGGTGGGCATGTGGCCGACCTCGGCGCGGCCATGGCCGTTCGAAGTGGAGAAGCTGGCGATGGGGAGGCGCGACATGAGGAAGGTGTCGAGGACGCCGTCCTTGATGAGGTCGACGCGCCGGGCCTGCTGGCCTTCGTCGTCGTAGCTGTAGTGGCCGCTGAGAGAGACGCCGTCGAAGGTCGCGAGCGTGGGGTCGTCGGAGACGCTGAGGAAGGTGGGCAGGATCTGCTTGCCGAGGAGCTTAGTGAAGGTTTGGCCTTCGTCGTCGCCGCGCTGGCGCTGGCCTTCGAGGCGGTGGCCGAGGACCTCGTGGAAGAAGACGGCGGAGGCGCGGCCGCTGAGGATCGCGGGGCCGTTGAAGGGCTCGGTGACCGGAGCTTCGCGGAGGGCCTCGAGGTTTTTGGCCATGGCGATGGTCTTGTCGGTGAGGGTCTTCTGGTCCGGGAGGTGGCCCACTTCGTCGGCTTCGAAGGTTTCGGCGCGGAAGAGGTCCATGCCGTCGGCGGCGCGGGTGCGGGCGACGATGATCAGGCGGGCGACGTGGCTGGGTGTCGCGACCTTTGCGCCTTCGGAGGAGACGAAGTAGTCGGTCTCGGTAGAGGCTTCGAGGGCGACGTTGTTGAAGAAGACGTCGGGATATTGCTTGAAGATGCCGGAGATCTCGCGCAGGCGGTCCTGCCAGGCGGCGCGGTCGACAACCAGGGCGGGAGGCGATGGAAGCAGATCCGTCGCGGCTTTTTCGTTGGAGAAGTCGGCGGAGCCATCCTCCTCTTTGGCGCGGACCTGCTGCTCGGTCTTGACCTTGAGGTAGCCGTCGAGCGCTTTGCCGTAGCCGCGATTGGTAGCGAACCAGAGACTGCGCGCGAGCGCAGCGCCATCATCGGTCAAGGGCAGGGGGACGGTGGTGAGGGCGCTGTTGCGGTGGTCGCCGTGGGTGTTGTCTTCGGCGGCGGTGCCGAGGCGGACCTGAACGTCGGCGACGCGGCGGCGGCTCTCGTGGGAGCCTACGATGGCGCCGAACTGCGCCGACATGGCGATGCTGTCCGCGTCGGAGACGGCATAGCTGAGGAAGTAGGGTTTAGGCTGCTGGGTGGCGTCGGTGGCGGTGTTGCCAAGGGAGCCCATGGCGCGATGAAGTTCGGACTCCATGATGTCGATCAGGATTGAGGCTGGGCTGGGCTCGGGCTTGGCGGTTGCTGCTGCTGCGATGTGGCCGATGGAGGTCATCGTCACAACTACCAGACCGGCGAGACCGACGCCGGCTACTGCCACTCTTTGTCTCTTCATGGGAACGGGAACTCGTTTCGCCTGCAAAATACGCCTGCTGCCGAGTGTATCGGAAGTAGTGCCGGTTCGTTCTAAGCAGTAGAGCTTTCGTTGCAGTGCTAGATAGTTGGACGGGCGAGTTCGCGTTAAGTTGACAGAAAGCTAGCGCAAGCTGTGGCGCCAGACACTGAACCATACTGCAAGGACGATGAACTGAGTCAACAGGAACGACTCCGGGAGTCCGAAGGTGGCGCGTCCGGTGGTGTGCAGGGCGAATGCCAGCAGGGCCACAAACGTGGCCACGATGCCAATCAACATCGCGGTGTAGCCGTAGTGGGTGGGGGTGAGCGAAACCGGGCGTCTGGCGGGAAGCTGGCTGGCGACGCGAGCGGCAAAGTCAGCGGGGATATGGGGTTCGGGCACGGTTTCGAGGGCGCGGATGAGGCGCTGGTCCAGCTGCTCCATTGCGGCTTGCTCCATTGCGGCGGGCGACAGGTTATCGGGGTTTATTGGTTCGTCGTGCATGTCGCGCTCCTTCCGGTCTCGTGGGTTTGACGTTGCTGAGGGCGTGTTTGATGTTGCTGAAGGCGGGTTTGACGTTGCTGAAGGCTCTCCCGCAGCTTTTTGCGGCCACGGTGCAGATGGGTCCGGACGGTGCCGATGGGCATGCCGAGGGCATAGGCGATCTGCTCGTAGCTGCGCTCCTCCTGATGATAGAGGACGAGGATGGTTCGCTCGATGTGGCTGAGGCGCTGGAGCTGCTCTTCGACCGATTGCTGGAACTCGCGCTCCTCTATCTGTTGCTCGGCGTTGCGGTCCGGGTGCGGGAGACGGTCCTCCCAACCGGAGGTGTCGTCGGACAGAGAGACGTGGGTGTCGCGGTCACGGCGGCGGCGCTTCCACTCATCCTGCGCGACGTTGACGGCGATGCGGTAGAGGTAGGTGGTAATGAGGGCTTCGCCGCGAAAGCTGGGGAGGGCGCGGTAGAGGCGAAGGAAGACGTCCTGGGCGAGGTCGTCGAGGTGCTCGCGGCTGCCGGTGAGGCGCAGAAGGGTGCGAAAGACCATGGACTGATGGTCGCGTACCAACTGCTCGAAGGTGAGATCGGTAGCCAAGCAGGGTTAGCCCCCAAAGCGAGGTTAGACCGTAGCATGCGCCTAAAGTTTCATGCCCGTCGAGTGAAACTTTAGGGGGGTGGGCCGGTCTAACGCGGGCAGAAAGAGGAGGTAGTGCAATGAATAATTTTGCGTTTAGTCCGTTTATTGTGCCCGTAGCGGGTTGTCTGGTCGGTATTGTGGCGATTGTCGCCGGCATCTGGTTGGAAGGACACAAGCGCCGGATGAAGTCTGAAGAACGCATCGCGATGATTGCGCGCGGGGTGCCGCTGGCCGAGATCGAAAAGATGCTGGGCACGGGCGATGAGGAGAAGCCACCCGTCAAAGACCCGTTGCGGAGCCTGGGCAATGCACGACGCGCCGGCATTGTTCTGGTTTCTGTAGGCGTCGGGCTGATTCTGTTCTTTCTGGTGCTGACGGCGATCTTACAGGTTCGCGAGGTGCTTTCAGGGGCAGCGGCGGGACTTATTCCAATGGCCATTGGGATCGGCTTCTTTATCGACTACAACCTGCAGAAGCGCGAGCTGTCGCGCTTCGGGTTGGAGGTGGGAGCGGAGTTGCCCGGTGGCTCCTCGCATCGATAGTGGCATAGTGTTTTTTGGTAGTGGCGCAGTTTGAATTTCTACCGGATTGCGGGTAATCGGTTAAGGTGCTGGACGCGAGATCCTGTCGAGGTGTCATCATGATTCAAGAGGAACAAATACGTGAAGCCCTGAACGCGCATTGGCAAGCGTCGGCAGCCGGGAATGCAAACGCGGAACACGATATTTACGCTGACGATGCCATCTGTGACTATCCTCAGTCAGGTGAACGAATCCTCGGGCGAAGCAATTTGCAGGCCTTGCGGAGCCATCATCCCGGCAAGCCGTCGGGCTTCAACGTCAAGCGAATTCTCGGAAAAGGTGATCTCTGGATCACGGAATACACCATCACCTACCAGGGGCGACCAGCCTACACCGTGAGCATTATGGAGTTCCGCAACGGTAAGGTCGTGCACGAGACACAGTATTTCGCGGATCCCTTCGAGGCGCCGGCCTGGCGGAGCCAATGGGTTCAGCGGACAGCGTGACGCCGCATTGAGGCGGGATGGATGAAGTCTGCGACAACGCTGATACGGACAATAGAGCGGCGACGAATAGGTTAGTTTGACATCATGAGGCGAAGTTTCCGAAAACCCGACTTTTCTGGAACTGTCGCTATGAATCTTCCCAGAAGCAGTCGCTCAGCCTTGGACCAATCCTGCTGTTTGTGCACAAGAATTCGGTAATAAATCAGGGCTTTGCGTATTTCAGGTGAAACTCATTCTCAAAAAGATTTTCGGGGTCATATTTTTGTTTAAGGCGGAAGAAATCTTCAGCCTGAGGGTATGCTGCCCGGAACTCATCTCTCGAGGCGTGCAGGCGGTATGGCAGATAATAGCGGCCACCCGACTGCAATGCTGCGTCGGTCAGCTCTCGTGTCATCTGACCCATATCTTGGTCTGCGGATACAGACCGGCGCTGACTAAAAAACATAACGAACGCGATCATTGGTTGGTCGGCATACCGGAGAAAGGTGTCATTGTCCGTCTGAACTTCGCGCACGGTAACGTTGAGCAGATCTTCATGATGCGCTTGGATTATTTTCCTTGCTTGCCTGAGGAATGGCACCGCGCCAACCCGCGGCAAAAAGTATTCGTGCAGGATGTCCGTGGTCGCGTCGGAATGGTCAAGAAACCAATCCGCCGATTCGTCTAATAGCTGATTTCGAGAGAACACGGTTCCGGCTAAGTAAGGCGCGACTTTCGTCTCCGCCTCCCAGCGCGCTTTCTTGCCAAACGCACTGCCGACCGACCCGCGAAAAATAGCCCGTCGCAATTCGAGCAACTTCGGATCTTTGAGGTTCGGGATCTTCCCTTGCTCCGGATAGAACGTGCTAATGAGAACGTCATCGAACATCCGATCAGGCGTGATATTCAGCCTTGCGTAAAACATACTAGGAATTCCGCGATCGCGTAATTTTCCATCAAAGGATGCTAGTGCGGAGTCCAGCGGAACAATCACCTGCTCCATCCTGAGTCGTTCATTTTTAACGACATGCAGGTCAGCGTCCAGAATGATTCCAAACAACCCGTAACCGCCTAACGCAAGTGAGAAGAGTTCCTTGTTTTCGGTTCGGCTGCAACGGAGGACTGTGCCGTCCGCTTCCATCAGGTGGAACGATTCGACGGTTGATGCAATAGGAGGACGACCGTACTGCCATCCGTGACAGTTGACGCTGAGAGAGCCGCCAACCGTGAAGTTGTTATCCGACTGCATCACTCCTATAGACCGGCCACGGCGGTCAAGGTACGGAATGACATCTGCCCATAGAGCGCCTGCATCGACGTGGAGCAAATCTGTTTGCTCGTTTAGCTCCATCGACTTCAGTGGAAGCATGTTTATCCTGATTCCACCGGGTGCGATCGTCTGCCCACCCATGCTGTGGCGGGCACCTGCAATCGAGACATGCAGCTGGTCAGCTTTGGCGTGGTCTAGCAAGTTACGTAGGCTCGTTTGGGCAGCGGACTCATTGCCAGGAATGTCCCAGAGCTGATGAATCGCGGTTGCGTTCATCCGGCTCATGTCATCGGCAACGGTCGATTTCGTGGCCTCGACAAAACCGTGTGGTTTTCTCTTGAACTCTCGGAGCAGAAAAGCGCCAAGAAGTACTACTCCAACTACAAAGCAAGAAACGACTAGAATACGGTTACGATTTTTTGGCATGGCGAGCATGGTCAGAGAATATGCAAAATTCGTTCCGAACAGAAGAGCTGAAGGGTTCGCGCACGGTGAGTTTCCGAAATGGGTTTGAAACAAGAACTGATTAGAACTGAGAGGCCGTCATGTCGGTAGTGACCATGAGATGAACGAGTTTTTCCCTGAAAAACGGGGTTTTCGGTAACTAGAATCCTCACAATTTCAAAAATGACCACTACTTGGTTTTTTGCGCTCTTGCATCGAATCATGCACACTGGCTTCACGGTTTGTGGAGCCCCCGTTGATACGTTTTCGTAGTGTCTTGCTTGTGCTGGCCGGCTTTTTCGCAGTCGCGATGATGCTGGCCCGGGTGCAGAGGACGACCCCGACCGAGGCGCTGGCGTTCCGGCAGGCCGCCCTAAATCAACCAGCTTATACGCTGTCGCCGGAAAAGCTGAAGCAGGCCCAAGAACTGTTCCGGGTTCGGACTACGCTGCATTTTGCGGGTGAGGGGTGGGGGATTCTGCAGTTGGTGCTGCTGCTGGCGCTGGGTGTGCCGGCACGAATGCGAAATGTTGCTGAGAATTTGACGAAGAACCGGTGGGGGCAGGGTTTTGTCTTTGTGTTTCTGTTTTTGCTGGCGATTACGCTGCTGGATCTTCCGCTGAGGGTCTATGGGCACCACATGGCAGTAGCGTATGGGCTGTCGGTGCAGGGGTGGGGGAGCTGGGTTTGGGACCAGGCCAAGAGTTTTCTGCTGACGTGGTTCGTTGGCGCGCTGCTGGTGATGATGCTGTTCTGGGTGATTCGCCGGTCGCCGAAGCATTGGTGGTTCTGGTTCTGGATCCCGACGATGGCCGCGGTGTTGTTTGGGGTCTTTGTCTCGCCGATACTGGTTGATCCGCTGTTCGACAAGTTTGAGCCCCTGCAGCAGCGCAATCCTGCGTTGGTGGAACAGTTGGAGAAGGTCGTGGCTCGGAGCGGCGTGCGTCTGCCGCCGGATAGGATGTTCTTCATGCGGGCGAGCCAGAAGGTGACGAGCCTGAATGCGTATGTGACGGGGTTCGGGCCTTCGAAGCGGCTGGTGCTGTGGGACACGACGATTGCCGCAGCGACTCCGGATGAACTGTCCGGCATCTTCGGGCATGAGCTGGGGCATTATGCGCTGCATCACATTGTGCTGGGTCTGTTGTTTAGCGGGGTGTTGCTGCTGGTTGGTTTTTTTGTGGGGCAGCGCGCGGCTGAGTGGCTGCTGCGACGATATGGGCCGCAGTGGCGTATTCGCTCGCAGAATGACTGGGCCTGTCTGGCGGTGCTTGTGCTGGTGCTGAATGTTTTGAACTTCTGCTCGGAGCCGATTGAGAATGGGTTCAGCCGGGCGATCGAACACGCGGCCGATGTGTACGGGCAGGAGGCAATCCACGGCATCGTCGCTGACCCGCAGACCACGACGCAACAAGGGTTTCAGCAGCTTGGCGAGACCTCGCTCGACGATCCGACGCCGCACCCTTTCGTTGAGTTCTGGACGTTCAGCCATCCCTCGATCGCCAGCCGAGCCGCGTTTGCGGCGGCTTACAACCCCTGGACGGCGGGGCAGCATCCGAGGTACTTTCGACCATGAAGTCGAGTGCTCCCTTGTCTGCTGATTGCCTGTTTTGCAAGATCGTCGACGGCACCATACCAGCTAACCGCGTGTATGAAGACGAACTATGCATCGGCTTCCCCGACATCAATCCGCAGGCGCCTACTCACCTGTTGATCGTCCCTAAGCAACATATCGGCTCAACTGCGAAGGCGCTGGCCGAAGATACTGCGTTGATGGGTCATCTAATGGCTGCGGCGGCTGAGATTGCACGCAAAGAGAAGCTGGACAACGGTTACCGGATCGTCGTGAATACGGGAGACGATGGCGGGCAGACGGTGCACCACCTGCATCTGCATCTGCTCGGCGGCAGGCATATGAAGTGGCCTCCAGGATAGATCGGATAAGGCCATATTCCCAAAATGGGAATCACGCAAAAATAAATCCGCAATCCGTGGCGTATTTTTAGACGCGAAAAACGACCGTCAACCCACCACGATTTACCACGATTCCACCACAGATTTACCATCAAAAAACCACGTTCAAACACCTATTTTTTCCAAAACCCCCCAGCAAAAACGCATAAATCGCCGCAAAAAATAAAATGCCCGATAGATTTCCTCCCGGGCATTTATTTGCGAATTCGATCCTGCAAACCGGTGAGTTACTGGTTGTAGTTTGGCTCTTCTTCCTCTTCCATGCCATAGCGGCGAAGGAGATTGGGGAGGTTTTGCGAGAAGGCGGCGCGCGGCATGACCGTGTCGCAACCGGCTTCGACGGCCTTGGCCTTGAGATCTCCCTGCAGATGCGACAGGAAGCCGACGATGGAGGTGTTGCGCTTGAGCTTGGCCTTGAGCTTGGGGATCAGGGTCAGAGGCTTGGCGTTCGCATTGTTGAGGTCGAAGACGATAAGACCTGGCAAGTCTTCTTCTTCGCCCTTTGTTAATGCGGCGATGGCATCTTTCTCGTTCTTGACGAAGGCGACCTTGACTCCGAGCTTGCGAGCCGTTTCCTGAATCTTCGCGATGAAGAAAAGATCTTCGATGAAGAAGAAGATCTTGGTGGGCGCGTTCTCCGGGATAGGAATGGAGCGGCCCTGCGAGTAGTCGATGGGCTGGGAGTCGCTTTGGTAGCTGCGTCCGCCGCCGTGACCGTTGCTGCGGCCTTGATAGTTGCCGTGAGTCTCGATGGTGGATGGCGGAGTCTCGGCGAAGTTGCCGTTGACTGCGCGATAGCTGTGGTCCATGGGACCGACGAAGCTACGAGGGCCACGCTGCTGCTGCTTGCCACCTTTGCGTTTGAAGCCGCCACTGCTGTTGCCAGGCTGGTGCGTGTCGCGGTCGCGATATCCGCCGTTGGTGAAGCCGCTGCCGCTGGCGACGTTGCCGGGGTTCTCCGGCGAGCGCTGGCGGTCGCGGTCGCGAAACTTCTTCTTCCAGCGCTTGCCGCCGGAACCGTTCTGCTGCTGGCCAGGGTTGGCCTGGAAGCTCTGTGGCTGCGACGTCTGGGGAGCCGCTGAGCCCTGGATAGAAGCAATAGGCTGGCCTACGCCCTGCTCGCCGCCTGATTGCGCACCTTGCGCGGCGTCTGCGCCTTTGTTCTTCCGTTTGCGGCGACGGCGGCGGCTGCTTTTGGACTGCCCCATACCGTGTTGCACGTTTTGAGGAGTAAATTGTGCCTCACCGTCCTGCTGACCGGGTGACATTGTCGAACCCTGGTGGGACTCTTCCCCGGGTACATTCTGCTCTGAAGTCATGTTTCCACTTCCTATTGCTCTAGATCGCAATTAGCGGTTCACTCTCCCACGGCGCAATGGTCTCTTCGTCCCCGTGTAAACCACGGAGGATGAACCAAACCGGTATTGCAGCGTCGGATGAAACGGTCTCAAGTTGTACTCGAACGGACGTCTTCTATTGCTATTGGCTGGATCGAGCCAGTAATTTACCGGCTACGCAGCCCGAACGCCTGACAGCGGCGAACCTCAATTTTTCACCCTCTACCTGTTTGCGACAGAGTCCGACAAATTCGGTCCACTGTAATCCTGTGTCTTTTGCTGCCTAAATGTACCCAACAGGAAACGTTCTGGCAACCCACACAGCGATCGGCACCCACAGCCGGTTCACAAGGCAATTCTTAGGGTACGCGCAAAGAGAGCGCTTGGCAAGGACTCTCTTCTACGACTTCCTGGTTACCCTTAAAAGGGAGGATTTGTGACAAACAAAGGGCCGCTTCGCAGAAGCGGCGGCCTCTATGCTTTGATGGCCAGTCACTGGCCTCCCGGAAACCTTCCGATGACGGAAGTAGAACTCCTGGCTGATGGGCCACACCATCGATCGGGTGCAGCTTCTTCTCAAACCTGGGGCATACATCGGCACGCTCTGGATCTACGCCAGCGTGGTGCCTTGATGTAAAGAGCAATCTAATCGCCAAACGACTAAGGCGTTTTTATGGCCAAATTCCTGTAGATGGAGAGCGGAGGTTTAAAAAACAGGAGACTTCCTGGGAAAAGCTCCGTATTTTGGGATGCCGGACTGGCGGCGAGCCTGGAATTGACCCTTGCGGGGCTGGGTCCTATAATCTGATGTGTTCCGGCAGCTCTCTCGTTTTGCCGCCGATTTGCTGGTATGGGAGTCGGCTGGATCGAGGCATATATGGTGGGCGTGCTCTGTGAGGAGTGCGTCGATCACAGGGCATGCAGGAACGGCTGAGAAGGCACGCGATGGTGCGCCTAAGGCCGGATGAGTCAGGACAATCCCCGAAGGAGTACCACACACCGCATGAATCGTAACTTTGCACTTGTCACCGCCCTTGCTGCGGGAATGACATCCGCTGCTGGAGTGGCCCAGACTGCTGGCACACAGGCGCCGGCGACCGCACCCGCTACAGCACCGGCTACTGCGCCCGCCACCACACATGCTCCGGTAGCTCTGCAGGTTGTTCCGGCGAAGATTGCCGTGATCGAATATGAGCAGGCCACTGCCGCGACGAACGAGGGTCAGCGCGCGCTTCAGGCGTTACAGAAGAAATATGAGCCGCAGAAGAACCAGCTGCAGGCATTACAGGCCGAGATTGACTCGCTGACCAAACAACTGCAGAGCGCGCCGGCAACGATGAGTGAAGAGGAACGCGCCTCGCGGGCAAGAACGATCGACACGAAGCAGAAGCAGTTGCAGCGGGATGGCGACGACGCCACGGCCGCCTTCAATGCCGAGATGCAGGACACGCTCGGCGCGGTTGCGAAGAAGCTGGGACCGGTTGTGATCAAGTACGTGCAGGACAATGGCTATACGATGCTTCTGGACAACACCGGTCAACAGGGCGGGCTTTCGGTGCTCTGGACGCAGCCGGGCACGACCGATATCTCTCAGGCCGTGGTAGACGCTTACAACGCCTCTTCGGGCGTTAGCGCGCCTGCTGTGCCTTCGGCCCCTTCGGCGACACGTCCGCGTCCGACGACGACTACGCCGAAACCGACAACGCCGCCAAAGCAATAAGGCTGCATGGTTTGGCTGTGATTTTGGCCTACGACGATGGGTTTGCACGCAGACATCTTTGCCTGAAACGAACTACCGGAATGATCCGGGTGTAGTCAAATTGGCATAGTCGAAATTGATTTCGTAACGATCTCTTGAAGGAGTACCACTAACCGAATGAATCGCACCCTTGTTCTTGTCTCCGCCCTAGGCGCGGGATTGCTAACCGCAGCCGGAATGGCCCAGACACCTGCAGTTCCGGCACCGACCACCACACCTGCACCTCAGCCCGCCGCAGAAGCGGCTCCTGCACCGCCGCAAGCCATTCCCGCCAAGATTGCGCTGGTTGCCTTCGAACAGGCCGTCCTGGCCACGAATGAGGGCCAGCGGACGATACAGGACATCCAACAGAAGTACAAGCCGAAGAAGGACCAGATTGACACCCTCTCGCAGGAGGTCGATTCGTTAAAGAAGCAGTTGCAAAGCGCACCGGCCACGCTGACCGACGCAGAACGGGCGACCCGCCTGAAGACGATCGACACAAAAGAGAAGCAGTTGAACCACGAGGCTGAGGATGCGCAGACTGCTTACAACGCTGAACTGCAGGAGGCCTATGGCAAGATCGCGCCGAAGGTCTCCGTTGCGTTGAAGAAGTACGTCAGCGACAACGGTTATACGCTGCTGCTCGACGTCAGCAGCCAGCAGAGCAACGTGATGTGGATCGGGCCCAATATCGACGTGACACAGGCTGTGGTGGCAGCGTATAACGCCTCCTCCGGAGTGGCTGCACCGACGCCGTCTGCTCCAGCGGCACCTCGTCCGCGCCCGTCAACTACTCCCACCCCGAAGCCCACAGTACCGAAGCAGTAGCTCCCGATTCGGATCGATCCCGCGGGATTTGGCAAATTGACGAGGAGGAGGCTTTACCAAGCCTCCTCTTTGCCTTTGTCGCCTAAGGAAATTCCCTGTGAGGCGGAGGATGGCTGTGGAAAAACTTGTGGATCGCGGGTGATGAGAAAGCCCGAATGGCTGTTTACCGTCGGATTTTGTCTAGTGGGTCGACAATATCCTTGCCAGCTAACTGCATGTAAATGGGTAAGTTGGTGGGATAGCCCGCACATTTTGCTTTCTGTTTCTTTCTAGAAGCCAGCAAGTACAGGCGTTTCAAGGGTTTCCACAGATTGACGTTACGACCAAGTTACAAATTCGCGCATCGAACCGTACGGAGTTGCGAAAATACGAACTCAGATGATAGCCGGAGACCTCTTTTCGACAATGTCTATGCTCGACTAGCGGTGTCTTTCGGGGTGACACAGAAAAGTCCTAAAATGACTATTCCTCTCCTACCTTGAGAACTGCGAGGAAGGCCTCCTGCGGGATGTCGACTTTGCCGATTCGCTTCATTCGCTTCTTGCCCTCCTTCTGTTTTTCGAGGAGCTTGCGCTTGCGGCTGATATCGCCGCCGTAGCACTTGGCGATGACGTTCTTGCGGATGGCGGTGACGGTCTCACGGGCGATGATCTTACTGCCGATGGCGGCCTGAATGGCGACTTCAAACATCTGGCGGGGGATGAGCTCGCGCATCTTGGAGACGAGGGCCTTGCCGCGATCGTAAGCGAAGTCGCGATGCACGATGATGGAGAGGGCGTCGACGGGATCGCCACCGATGAGTATGTCCATCTTGACCATAGGAGAGATCCAGGTTCCGGCGAGGACGTAGTCGAGTGAGGCGTAGCCGCGAGAGACGGACTTGAGGCGGTCGTAGAAGTCCAAAACTATTTCATTTAGGGGAAGCTCGTAGGTGAGCATGACTCGTGTCTCGCTGACGTATTCGAAGTTTTTCTGGCGGCCGCGTTTGTCTTCGACGAGCTTGAGGATGCCGCCGACGTATTCTTCGTTGGTCAAAATCTTGGCGATGATGACGGGCTCTTCGACGGACTCGATCTCGGAGGGGTCGGGCCAGCGCGATGGATTGTCTACTTCGATGACGGAGCCGCCGGTGAGGGTGATCTTGTAGCGGACGCCGGGTGCGGTGGTGATGAGGTCGAGTCCGTACTCGCGCTCAAGACGCTCCTGGATGATTTCGAGGTGGAGCAGACCGAGGAAGCCGCAGCGGAAACCGAAGCCGAGAGCGACTGAGGACTCGGGCTCGAAGGAGAAAGACGCGTCGTTGAGGCGGAGCTTTTCGAGGGCGTCGCGGAGCATGGCGTGCTCGTGCGAGTCGACGGTGTAGAGACCGGCGAAGACCATGCTCTTGATGTCTTCAAAGCCGGGGAGCGCTTCGGCGCAGGGGTTTTCGACCGAGGTGATGGTGTCGCCGACCTTGGTGTCGGCTACGTTTTTAATCGTCGCAACGAAGAACCCCACTTCGCCGGCGGAGAGCTCAGTGAGTTCGACGGGTTTGGGTGTCATGACGCCCATGCTTTCGACGTCAAAGACTTTTCCGTTCGACATGACCTTGATCTTCATGCCCTTGAGAAGTCTGCCGTTGATGATGCGGGCGAGGACGATAACGCCTCTGTAGGGATCGAACCAACTGTCAAAGATGAGGGCCTGGAGCGGGGCTTCGGGATTGCCTTCGGGCGGCGGCAGCAGCGTAACGACGGCTTCGAGGATGCTGTCTACGTTGAGGCCGGTCTTCGCGCTGACCGCGATGGCGTCGTCGGCCGGGAGACCAACGGATTTTTCGATCATCTCCTTGGTGCGCTCGATGTCGGCGCTGGGGAGATCGATTTTGTTGATGATGGGGATGATTTCGAGGCCGTTCGAGATGGCGAGATAGGCGTTGGCGAGGGTCTGGGCTTCGACGCCTTGCGATGCATCGACGACGAGGAGTGCGCCTTCGCAGGAGGCCAGCGAGCGCGAGACCTCGTAGGAGAAGTCCACGTGGCCGGGAGTGTCGATGAGGTTGAGCTGGTAGGTCTCACCGTCGTGCGCTTTGTACATCATGCGAACAGTGTGGGCCTTGATCGTAATGCCGCGCTCGCGCTCTAGATCCATGGCGTCAAGTACCTGTGCCTGCATCTCGCGCGCGGTCAGCGAGCCGGTCAGCTCGAGAAGCCGGTCGGAGAGGGTAGACTTGCCATGGTCGATGTGCGCGATGATCGCGAAGTTGCGGATGTGACTTGGATCCATTTTGTAGCTGGGTGGCCTCAGTATCCATGTTAACACCCGTGCGTCGCGCGGGACGATGCGCGAGATGCCTGCGGCGTGGCCGTGAGATGCTCAGGTTGCGGCGGCGAATACGTCTTACAATGAGCAGGGACGATGGCTCGATTACTTCTAGAGAAGACGGCACGGCGGTGGGCACTTGTGGTGGGATGCGCGCCGCTTGTGATGCTTACGGGCTGTCCACAGGATCAGGCTGCCGCTCCGGGTAAGGCACCGGCACAGACTACTGCACCTGCTCTCGCCCCAGGACAGAGCAGGAGTGCAGCGCCGGCGACCCAACCTGCAACATCGACTCCGGCGCAAGCTGCAGATGCAGCGGCAAAGGCTGCCAGGGTGCAACAACTCATCAACAAGGCAGAGGCGGCGTATCGCAGCGGCGTGGATAACTATCGCGCGGGACATCTGGATGAGGCGCGTCTGGACTTCGACTCCGCTGTTGATTTGATGCTGACGAGCGGCATGGATCTGAAGGCGGACCCGCAGCTGGCCGACGAGTTCGATCATCTGCTGAATGCGGTGAATTCGCTGGAGATGGCCGCGTTGAAACAGGGTAATGGATTTTCACCAACTCTCGAGGCCGCTCCGCTCGATGCTGCGAATGAGGTGACGTTTCCAGCGAACGCTGCTTTGACGGCTAAGGTCACGGCTGAGTTGAAGACAACCCAGTCTGACTTTCCGTTGGTAGTGAATGACTACGTCGCGGGATTCATCAGCTACTTCTCAAACTCTTCTGCGGGTCACGCGCATCTGTTGCGCTCGCTGGAGCGCGCAGGGAAGTACAAAGAGATGATCTCGAAGAACCTGCGTGACCAGGGGGTGCCGCAGGATTTGATCTATCTAGCGGTAGCGGAATCGGGGTTTCAGCCGCAGGCGCTGAATGCACGCTCGGGTGCGGGAGGCATGTGGCAGTTTATGCCCACGGGTGCGTATGGCCTCGCGCGCAACGGGTGGTTCGATGAACGGTTCGATCCGGAGAAGTCATCCCTAGCATACGCGAAGTACATGAAGACGCTGTACAACCAGTTTGGCGATTGGTATCTGGCGATGGCGGCGTACGACTGGGGTCCGGGAAATGTGCAGCGCGCGGTGATGCGGACAGGCTATGCGGACTTCTGGGAGTTGTACCGGCGCAATGTTCTTCCGGGGGAGACGAAGAACTATGTGCCGGGCATTATCGCGGCCATCATCATGGCAAAGAATCCGGAGCAGTATGGGCTGGACAAGGTTGTGCCGGACGCAGCTGTTGTGTCCGATACTGTGACTGTCGACTATGCGATCGATCTTCGCCTGGTGGCGGACGTGTCCAACTCTTCGCTGCCCGAGATCGTCGCGCTGAATCCAAGCTTGTTGCGGATGACGACTCCGCGGGATATGTCGTTTGATCTGCACATCCCCATGGGAACGCGCGATGTCTTTGCTGAACGCATCAGGGAGATTCCCGAAGACAAGCGTGCCAGCTGGCGCTTTCATGTTGTGCGCTCCGGCGAGTCGCTCGACGGCATCGCAACTGCGCTGCATGGCCGTGTGAGCGATATTGCTGCAACGAATGGACTGTCCGCGGGAGATGGCGTTGACGCGGGAGATGAACTTGTAATTCCCGTTGCGAGTTCTGTGGCAAGCGCAGGTCCGCAGCGGTACGGGGTGCGACGCGGCGATACGCTGATTACTGTTGCCGATCGCTTTGGTGTCTCGGTGGAGCAGTTGCGGCGGTGGAACCACCTGTCATCAAACGTAGTGAGGCCGGGAAGTTCGCTTGCGGTCGCTGAGCCGGTGAAGCTTGCTCCGATCACGCATGTGCGTAGCAAGGCTTCGCGAGGGAAGAAAAACGCGCATTCGACGGCGACCTCTGTTCATGCGGCTCCCGGGGGAGCCGACGCGAAACGCACGCGCACAAAAAGCAGCACGTCTTCGATCGCACCAAAGAAAACTTCGACAACAAAAAAGCAAAACACGACGTCCAAAACGAAATAGAAAGCTGCCCTGAAAGCTACCCCGTGAAAAAGATTGCTTGCCTTCAGTAGCGCTTGGATGCATCCTGTTGCTAGAATCTCGTGCTGAGACACAACGATGTTTTTCGGTGCATCGTATCTGTAAGACAGAAGCAAAGAGCGGTGGGAAGCACAAAGCAGCGAGGGGAAATAACGATGATGTTCGACGAAACGATTAAGCTTTACGCAACCTCGGCCGATGACGACCACAACTACGGTGATGAAGCGGAGGATCACGACGATCTGCGCAACCGCTTCGGCGACGATGACGAAGAAGAAGAGGTGACGATGACATCGGACGATGATGAAGAACTCGACCTGGAAGACGATGGGCCGCTGCATGAAACTCATGTTGAGGAAGCGACTATTTTCACGCTGCCTCCATCGCCCGCCACCAGCTATGAGCCCGCGACCAGACCGTCTGAGTTGCCGGTGAAGAGTGCAACTTCGGCGAGCATCGCGAAACCGACCCCCGGCGTGAAGCCGCCCGCGAAGAAGACTCCTGCCGCTCCGGCTAAGGCTAAGAAGGCCGCGCCTGCGAAAAAAGCTGTGCCGGCTAAGAAGGCGGTTGCTGCGAAGGCAAAGCCTGCGAGCAAACCGGCACCGAAGAAAGCTAAAAAAGTTGCTGCGAAGAAGGCTGTTGCGAAAAAAGTTCTGGCGAAGAAGAGTGCCAAATCAAAATCTGCCGCGAAGAAGGTCAGTGCTCGTCGCGGTGGTAGGGCCATTTCTAAAAAAGTGGCAGCAAAAAAGAGCACTAAAAAATCAACAAAGAGAGGTATTACCTTGGCAACTAAGAAAGCAGCAAAGAAGACAGTGAAAAAGGCAGCAGCGAAGAAGGCTCCTGCGAAGAAGAAGGCCCCTGCAAAGAAGGCCGCAAAGAAGGCTGCAAAGAAGAAGTAAGCATTTCTAAGGCAAGCAAATAGGCCCGGACTCCTCAATTGAGAGCCCGGGCCTTTTTGCGTCTGCCGGTACGGGTTTACTTTTTGTTGGCGGCGATTTCGGCCAGGACGTCCGTGCTGTGGACGTTGGGATCAACCTTCTCCCAGTACTTGACGACCTTGCCGGAGGGCGAGATGAGGAAGGTCTGGCGCTGTGCGAACTTCATGTCTCCGTGGGTCATGATGGGAACACCGTAGGCGTCGACGACCTTGTGGTCGGGGTCGGCCAGGAGCTTAAAGCTGAAGGTATCCTTCGAGCACCATGCCTTGTGGCCTTCGACGGTGTCGAGGCTGACGCCGAGGACGACCGCGTTCAGGGCATCGTACTTGGCCATGTCACGCTGGAAGTTGTGGGCCTCGATGGTGCAGCCTGTGGTCTGGTCCTTGGGGTAGAAGTAGAGGACGACCCACTTGCCTTTGTAGTCGCTGAGACTGACGGGCTTGTCTTCCTGCGAGGGCAGGGTGAAGTTGGGTGCGGTGGCCCCAACCTGCACTGCGTCTGCCGCGGCCGCTGCCTGGGCCTTGAACCCGAAGCCGCACGCTGTTGCTACGCCGATGATTACTGCAATCCAAACTGCTTTGCGCATGGTGTTTCCCCTTTATTGGAACTCTTGTGTAGACGCGTGCGGGCCGCGTAAGACGCAGGCCCGACTGTGCCGCGCTGCAATTTTACTCTCCACTCATGAGCGCTTTACAGGGTCGTGACAATATCTTTACATCTTTACATTTCTTTACTTCGCGGCATCTTTTGCGACGATGGTGATGCCGGCTTGATCCGCAGCGGCGATGATGGCTGCGGGATCGAAGAGGAGCGTCTTCTCTGCTTCGATGGCGAGGCAGGTTGCGCCTGCGGCCTGCATGGTGTGGATGGTCGCTACGCCGATGACGGGTACGTCGAAGCGCATGTCCTGATTGGGTTTGGCTACTTTGACGACGGTGAGGGATCGGCGAAGGGTGGTCGGAAGAGTAGTTGGGGGCTGGATGGTTTCCGTTGCGATGTCGAGTGTGCGGAAGAGCTCGCCGGCGCGGGTGATGGTGGCGTCGGTGCCCTCCATGGCTTCGACGGCGACACAGGCCTGGGCGGCGATGACGACGGTCTGGCCGAGGTCGTAGGCGGCGATGGCCTGGGCGACGGTGCGGCCGTAGGCGATGTCCATCTTCTCTTCTTCGTCCGGCCCGCGGGCGGTGAGGACGCCGGGTTTGGCGAGGAGCGGCTCGAGGTAAGTAGTGGAGGAGATGAGTTCGATGCCTTCGTCGCCGAGGACTTTGGCGACTGCGCCGAGGAGCATGTCGGTGTTGCGGGTGCGGAGGTTGAGGAGGAGCTTGGCGAGACGCCAGTCGGGGCGGATGCTGGAGAAGATCTGTTTGTGCTTGACCTGGCCGGCCATGACGGCGCGGGTAACGCCTTCGGCTTGAAAGGTTTCGATGAGGCGGGACAGTTCGCCGAGGGAGAGCCAGTGAACGCGGATGTTGGGGTCGGCTGCGGCGCGGGCGTCGATTTCGGGGTCGGTCTCTTCTTTGATAGCGGCGACTACTACGGTGAGGTTGTGGGCGCGTGCGGCGTCGAGGAGGAGGAACGGGAAGCGGCCGTTGCCGGCAATGAGGCCGAGTTTCGACATTCGCTCTACTCTAGCTCAAACGGGGAAGGTGGACGGCGCGTGAGTGTGCTTTCTGGAGAGGACCAAAGTCAAGAGCATTGGTTGGGCCAGTCGGCTGTGGATAAAAGCGATCTTCGGGGTTTGTGGTGAGTTGTGGTTCTTTGTGGTTGATTTGCTGTGTTTTTCTCCGTTTGTATTGGCATTTACCAGGTTTTGCGGAGCCGCTTTTTGTGCGCAAAACGTGGACAGATTGTGGTGAATTGTGTGGCTGATGTGGACACAAAAATGGTGGTCAGGAGTCGATGGCAATTTCGCCACTACACGATCCCGTAACTTCCGGATAGCCCGTTATCCGCCGGGAACGATCACTCATCACGCGAACCCCCGTCTCGCATTACGTATCGAACTGGATCGTGCTCTGCGGCCCGCGCAACTGCTATAAGACCTGGACTGCCTCGAAGAAAGGCGCGTAAGGGTGGATCGTGACATAGCGATCAGAAAAGGTACGGCACCAGGGCGGCGGTCTGATGGGCATAGGTGGCATACGTCTCCCCAAATTGGGAACGCATCCACTCCTCCTCCGTGCGAAGCTTGGCCCACAACACGAGGAATATTAGGACGAAACCGATGACCCCGCGCACCTGGGAGAGCGCAATCGCGGTGCCAAGAAACCCGGTCAGAATGCCGGTGTAGATGGGGTGACGGACCAGGGCATAGGGGCCGGTGGTAATCAGCTCGTGGCCCTGCTTAACGGTTACGGCGTGACTCCAGTTGCTGCCGAGGTGCTGGCGTGCCCAGACGGCGAAGAGAAGGCCGACGACGGTAACAGCAACTCCAATCCAAAAAGGCCAGATGCCAGACGGCCAGAGCTGGCGGTAGAGCCAGGGCAGCGGGATGCGAGTTGTCGAGAGGAGGACGATCACGATCAGGAAGGTGAGGGCCCGCAGGATTTGCGAGGCGGCGGGCTCGAGGCGCTGGTCGGTTTTGGTATCGGCGGCCTTGATTCGCCAATAGAGAACAAAAGCGATCCACACCACGGGAAAGAAAGATTCATAGAACCAGAGCATTCAGGACCTCCGGGGCGTTGTAGGTGTTTTGAAGCTCTTCGCATTGTCTACGTGGGCGAGCAAGGCGGAGTTTCATGGCGAGCGACGTTTCGCCGCGAGGCGAGGGCTACGCCGGAGCGAGTTGTCGGATCGAGGAGCAGCATATCGGCTCTGCTTGGTTGGCTGTCTGATTGTCGGCAAACAGGAAGTTGGGCGGTTGCTTCCGGATAGACCCTGATGCAGGCACAATCAGGATTAGGCACGCCGCTGACCGACTGTTTGCCCAACGCACTTCGTCTGAACAGATTTTTCCGTTTTCTTTTGGCCAACTCATGGCAGCGGCTTCGCAAACGACAGTTCCTGGCCATCCGGATCGAGCATGTGGAAGTAGCGTTCGCCCCAGGACGCGTCGCGTGGGGTTTCAGGGTTGAATCCTTTCTCGTTCAGATGTGCCCAGAACGCATCCACGTCCGTAACGTGGAAGATCAGCCGGCCCCACTGCGACACAGTGCCTTGTTCGAGGTTTAGAACCGCAGATTCTGAATCGCTTGCTCGGAGGGAAGAGAAACTTGCGTGTTCTCCGCCGTAAAGCAGCTCCATGCCGAGCACATTTCGGTAGAACTGCACCGAAGGCTTCATGTTCGAGACGCGGAACGTGATCGCAGAGATTTTTTCAATCGTTGGCGCCATACGCCAGAAGTGTACGTCGAATTTACCTTTCCGGAGGGCGGAGGGTGACGATTGAACCTGTTCCTCCGCGGGGATAGAATCCAGCCATAGCCATTCCCAGGCTGGGGAGGTCTGTATGCCCCATTATGAGTTCCTCTGCAACGCCTGCCAGAAAACATTCCTGAAGACGCTGACCATCACAGAACATGACGCGGAAAAGACGGCCTGCCCGCACTGCGGCAGTCGCGAGGTGGAGCAACGCTGGTCCGCCTTCTCCGCTATCACCTCGAAGAAGAGTGCCTGAGTGCAGCGGCGCCTGAACACAACACAGCGAGGCGCGTATGCACTTCGACAAATTTTCTTTCGGCGCCCTGCGAATCGACGGCAGCACGTATGAGCAGGACGTTGCGATCGATTGCTGCCGGGGAGGCGACTGATCGCAGCGCCGATGCAGTTTGAGCGCTTCTCTATCTCCGGAACAGCGAGGCTCCGGAACAGCGAGGCTCCGGAACAGCGAGGCCTCCGGAATAGCGAGGCCTGGAATTACTCCTGTGCGGGCGTTTCTGCTTCCTTAAGGTAGGGGGGACTGAGTGTGGCCTTGCTCTTTGCGATCGGCAGCAGCGTTGGATAGAACTGGACGAAGGTGGTGTCTACGGCGGCGTGGGCGGCGTGGCAGGTGTAACAGTCGGCCTTGGTTGGAATCATCTTGGCGGTTTTTTCGTCACCGAAGCCGAAGAAGGCCCACTTTCCGGAAAAGCGCGCCTCGTCTTTGACGTGCACCTCGACACCCATGGTGTCACCCTGATAGTTGCCTTTCTGGTTGATCGAACCCTTCCCCACAGCGCCGCGAACTTCGAGCACGAGCATGGTTTTGTCGGGCCAGGTGCCGGTTTCGATAAATGCCTTGTAGGCCTCGGGATTGACGAAGACGTTGTCGAACATATGGTGATCGGGAATCTGCGCGGCGGGGTTGTAGCTCATGTCGAACCCGGAGGTCAGGTAGACCCACTCGCGATAGTGCTCGGGGAACTTGAGTTGCGCATCGGCGGTGTACTCCAGTTTTGAGCCCGACTCCGTTTTGGTTACGGGAAAGTCAGTCCAGGCGACTAGAGCGATTCCAAGGAGCAGAACGATTTTGGCTGTGGTGATCATGGGAACAGTATCTGCCGGAGATCGCAGGAGGGATAGACCGGTTACTGCACGGTTCCGGCGATTGGCTGCATTGGTGATCTTTTTGGCGGAGCCGTAGAATACGATCTCGATATGGACACGAACTCTGCTCGCACGCAGTCGCACCGATGGATCGCGCAGCCGCATCGATGGATATGGATTGCGTCGATCTGGCTCGGCTTTGGGCTGGTGGACGCGATGCAGACGGTCTTTGTGATGCGCGGGGAGGGGATGCACCACGCGTGGGTGAGGCTGTTCTGGACGTGCGTCGTTAGCTGGATACCATGGGCCTTTGCAACTCCGCTCGTCGAGCTTCTTGGCCGGCGATTTCCCCCGGTGAAGCTGCGGCCGCTCTCCATGTGGCTCCCCCATCTGGTGGCGTTTCCTACGATCGGACTGGTCTTCTGTGCGTGGACGAGTTGGTTGCAGATACTCTTCAACCCCTATGCGAGTCCTTCCGGCCCCGGGTCGTTCCGGTATCTTTTGTTCGACAAGTACTATAGTGGAATTCTCTCGTCGGTGGTGCTATACGGGACGATTCTCGCGGTGAGCTACGCACTGGATTCGCGGGCACGGCTAGCGTTTCAGCAGACCGAGACCGCGCGACTGAACGAGCTGCTCTCAAAGGCGCAGCTGGATGCTTTGCGGCGGCAGATCGAGCCGCACTTTCTGTTCAACACGCTGAACGCTGTTGCCGGGCTGGTTCGCGAGGGGCGGAACGATGCTGCGGTGGGAATGATTGCGGGGTTGAGTGATTTTCTGCGACGTGTGTTGCAGAACTCCACGCAACAGCAGGTGCCGCTGGGAGAGGAGATGGAGTTCGCGCAGAAGTATCTGGATATTCAGAAGGTGCGGTTTGCGGAGCGGCTTCAGCTGAGTGTGGATGTGCCGAGGGAGTTGTATCCGGCGCAGGTGCCGAGCCTGATTTTGCAGCCTATGGTTGAGAATGCGGTGAAGCATGGCATTGCGAAGAGGGCGCAGGGTGGGGCGATTCGGATTGCGGCATCTCGCTGCGATGGTGTGCTGACGCTGAGTGTGTGCAATGATGGCCCGAGCTTGCCTGTGGGTTGGGAGATGGCTGGCTCGGGGATCGGCATGTCCAATGTGCGAACCCGCCTGCAGAGCCTATATGGAGACGCCTTTGAGTTGAGCATGCGGAATCAGGATGCCGGGGGGGTGGAGGTTTCGGTTTCTTTGCCCTTCGCGGTGGCGCTGCCGGGTGGGAGGGTTGAGTGACGTCGAGTCCCGGCAGGATACGCGCGCTCGTGGTGGACGATGAGCCGCTGGCTCGGAGCAATCTGACAGTGCTGTTGCGGCGCGATCCGGAGGTTGACGTGGTGCGGGAGTGCGGGTCGGGGATGGAGGCGCTGGCGGAGATTCGCGACTCGAAGCCGGATCTGGTGTTTCTCGACGTGCAGATGCCGGAGTGCGACGGGTTTGATGTGCTCGAGATGCTGGGAGGAGATCTGCCGCCGGCGGTCGTCTTCGTTACGGCTTATGACCAGTATGCGCTGCGGGCTTTCGAGGCTGGTGCACTCGATTATCTGTTGAAGCCGTTTGATAATGCTCGATTCGATCGTGCGCTTGGGCGTGCCAAGGAGAGACTCGCGCATGCAAGAAATCCGCCGCCGATGCTGGAGAGGTTCGCGGTTAAGAGCGCGGGGCAGGTCTCGTTTCTTAAGGCTTCGGAGATTGATTGGATTGAGGCTGCGGATTATTACTCTTGCCTGCATGTGGGAGCGAGAACGCATCTGTTGCGCCGCAGTATGGCGGAGCTCGATGAGGAGTTGGATCAGGCCACCTTTTGCCGGATTCACCGGTCCACGATTGTGAGGCTTGATCGGGTTCGCGGTCTGAAGCTCAACGAAAATGGCGAATACGATGTTCTGCTCGAGGATGGGACGAAGCTTCGGTTGAGCAGGCGTTATCGCAAGCAGTTGCAGTCGCGCCTCAGTGTACGGAGTTCGACTGCCCCTGAACATTCTCCGCTCGCCGGTTGAATTCTTCTCGGGCTGTTCGTCGCGCTGCTTTGCAGGGGGCTACTTTCTCGCTGCTACTTCGTCGGCGAGATGGATGGTGCGGCCGGTCTGGGCGGAGCGGCGGGCGGCGTCGAGGATGCGGACTACGGTAACGTTGGTGTCGAGTGAGTTGAGGTCCTTGCTCGGCTTGAGAGTGTCGCGGAGGACGGCCGTCAGGTAGTTGAGGGAGTTGTCATTGGGCGAGGCTAGGGGCGGGGCGGTTTCGGTGTGTTCGGAGGCTTCGCCGGTCAGGCGTGCGCGGAGCTTTGCGCCGGGGTTGTGGTCTTCGTAGAGGGTGTCGACGTAGCCGGTGGCGCCGTAGATCTCCATGTCCTTGCGGGCGAAGGGCCAGTTCCATGAGCCCTGAATGATGGCCTGGGCGTGCGGGTAGGTGAGGACGATGGTGCTGTCATCGTCGACGTTGGGGTAGGTCTGGGGTTTGATGTGGAGGGTGACGGCGGTGACGGTGAGGGGGAGTTCGCCGTGCATGATCCAGGTGGCGAGGTCGACACCGTAGCAACCGAAGTCGAAGAGGGCGCCTCCGCCGTTTTGTTTGGGGTCGGTGAGCCAGGAGAGGAACTCGGGGCCTACGTGGATCTCTGCGGGGCCCTGGTGGCCGTCGTGGACGACGAGTTTGCGGAGGTCGCCGATCTTGCCCTCGGCGAGTAGGTTGGCGGCGGCGGTGTTGGAGTTGTACCAGGTGGTTTCGTAGTTGGTGAGGACGGGAATTTTATATTGCTCGGCCAGGTGCTGGATGGCGATGGCGTCTTCGACGGTGGTGGCGAGGGGTTTTTCGACCATGACGGCGATGTGGAGCGGGGCGGCCTGCTCGATGGCGGCGCGATGGCCGGCGATGGAGGTGTAGACGAGGATGGCTTGCGGGTGCGTGCTTTGGAGCATGGCTGCTTCGGTGGGGAAGAAGAGATTGGCGGGGAGATGGGTGCGGTCGATGTAGTGCTGGCGCAGGGCCGCGTCGGGGTCGGAGATGCCGACGAGCTGGATCTCAGGGTGCGAAGCGAGGTTGTGGAGGAAGCCCTGGACGTGGCCGTGGACCAGGCCGACGATGGCGACTCGGATGGGGGGCGCAGCCTGGGCTACTGCGCTGTTTTGTGTGAGGCTGGAGGCGACGAGGGCGGAGGCGAGAAGGAGTTTGGCTAGGCTCATGATGGGAGATGATCCTTTTTGGAAACGGTTGGGCAGCGATGAAGAATGCACCGGCCAGTGGGGACGGGGAGGACTCATGCGACCCAGTCCAGGCCTTTCTTGTCGACGAGGGTGAGGAGCTTGAGTGAGGCCCCGCTGGGCTTCTTCTCGCCGCGCTCCCACTGGGAGATAAGATTGATGGAGAGGCCAAGATGCCGGGCGAAGACAGATTGGCTGACCCGCTCGCGTTTGCGAATGTTGGCGATCTGACGGGGGGTAAGGGGCTTGACCGGAGTGAGGCATAACTCGTCCAGATCGCGGATGGTTTTCTTGGGGAGCATGCCAACGGAGACGAGATCCGTCGCGAGTGAATGAGCTGCTTCGAGTTGTTTGCTACGATATTTCTTTTTCATCGCAGAGAACCTCGATCAATTTACCTTCATCTATAGCTGCCTGCACGGAGGCTGGCGCGGTCAGGAGTTGTTTTGCGATCAGCCGCCAAGCCTTAAGCTCATCTGGCCCGATATTAGCGCGCTCACTCTTGGCAAACCCGAAAACAAAGATGCCAATCGTCTTCCAGCGCAGGAGAATGATGCCCCTGAAGCCGCCGGACTTGCCTTCGCCAGAACGTCGCAGCCTCTGTTTATAAACGCCTCCGCCTAGTTCCGCATCGATTGTTCCGTTATGTATTTCTGCCATGGCACGGCATAGGACAGTGTCACCGAGCTGGTTCTTTCGCGCAAACCGGGCGAATTCTTTACTTTTAAAAACTCGCAATTCGCACCGTGCTCTCAGCAGAAATATAACACTGAGTGTTATAGATGAAAAGGGCTATTTGATGATGCCGCGTTGGCTGTTGGCGATGAAGTCGGCGAGGTAGGCTACGTGTTCGCCTGCGCTGCCGGAGACGATGGTTTCGCGGATGGCTGCGAGGGCTTCGGTGGTGTTGAGTTTTGAGGCAAGCAGCGTGCGGTAGGCTGCGCGGAGTTCCTTGAGTTGTTCGGGGGTGAAGCCGCGGCGCTCGAGGCCTACCTTGTTGAGGCCGTAGGCGTGGTTGTTGCGCTCGATCGAGGTGAGGGAGTAGGGCAGGACGTCTTGCGTGATGGTGGTGCCGCCTCCGATGTAGGAGTGGCGGCCGATGCGGCAGTATTGATGGACGGGGCAGAGAGCGCCGACTACGGCGTAGTCCTCGACCGTGACGTGCCCGGCGAGCGTGGCGGAGTTGGCGAGGATGCAGCTGTTGCCGATCTGCGAGTCGTGGCCGATGTGGGTGTAGGCCATGATGAGGCAGTCGTTTCCCAGGCGGGTAATCCCCCCGCCGCCTGCAGTTCCGCGTGAGATGGTGACGTACTCGCGGATAGTGTTGTTGTCGCCGATCTCGAGGCGGGTAGGCTCGCCGGCGTACTTGAGGTCTTGCGGGGCGATGCCGAGGCAGGCGAAGGAGAAGATGCGGTTGTTGCGGCCCATGGTGAGGTGGCCATCGTCTCCTCCGCCGAGGACTACGTGGGAGACGAGTTCGCAATTTTCTCCGAGGATGACGTTGGGACCGATGGTGCACCAGGGGCCGACCTTGCAGCTGGCGGGAATTTGCGCGCCTGCGGCGACGATCGCTGTGGGGTGGATGCCGGCTTGAGTGCTCACTCGGCTGTCTCGTCCTTGGCTTCGACTTTCTTTGTTGCGCGGGGGGCGACCTGGCACATGACCACCGCGTCGCAGACGAGTTTGCCGTCGACGGTGATGTTGCCTCGCATCTTCACGGCGCGGCTGCGCCAGTTGAGGACGGTCACCTCGATGCGGAGCTGGTCGCCGGGTGTGACCGGGCGGCGGAAGCGGGCGTTATCGATGCTGGTGAAGAGCAGGAGCTTGGAGTCGCGGTCGGGGATTTCGCTGAGGAGGAGAGCGCCGCCGGCCTGGGCGATGGCTTCGACCATGAGGACGCCGGGCATGATGGGATAACCGGGGAAGTGGCCCTGGAACTGGGGCTCGTTGAAGGTGATGTTTTTGATGGCGACTATGCGCTGCTTGCGCTCCATCTCGACGACGCGGTCGATGAGGAGGAAGGGGTAGCGGTGGGGGAGGAGGGACATGATTTCGAGGATGTCCATCGTCTTCGGCGCGGCAGGCTGCTCGTCGGGAGAAGGATTGGGCGTGGGGTTGGGCGTTATGTCTGGCGTTCCTTCGTTCATGGCAAGGATGAGTATAAACGCCCGTCGCTTAGGGAGCGCTGTGGCCGGTGCACTGCAGCACGCCGAGATAGGCGCTCCACGGACCGACCGCGTCACGATACTGGTGGGCCATGACGCGGGAGAGTTGATGGAGATGAGTGAGATCGTGAATGGCCCATGTCGCGAGCAGCTGCGATAGCGTCACCGTTCCCAAGGCTGGATGCCTTCCTCGCCGGGTGAGGTCTTGGTGCTGTAGATTCAGCGCCTGCAGTGCGGCCAGATTCTCCCTTCGCAAGGAGGCGAAGTCGTCCAGGAGTTGCTCCAGCGACTTCCCTTGACTCGCTTTGGACTGAGCGAAGCGGTCAAAGGGATGGAATGGCCGCGCTTCGCCGTCTTCGAGGATGATGCGCAATCGCGGCATCCAGTCGGTGCGCTCTCCGACGATGAGGTGGCCCACAATGTCGAATGCGCTCCAGGTATCTTTTCCTTCGTTGGAATGCGCCCAGAGGTCGGGCAGACCGCGCAACAGGGCATCGAGGGTTGCGGGGGTGCGGGTGAGAAGAGCGATGGCCTCGGCCAGGTTGAATTTTGTCGAGCTTGTCATGCCTACATAGATACATGTCTGGGGGCTTGGACTCAAGCGACCCCCATGGCCGTTGAGGTGCGAGATTCTGGTGGAGACGGCTGACGAAGCATTGCTGGCAGCGATCGGCCGACAACCGCCAGGCGCGGCAGACCCGGTGCAGGCGCATTGCGCGAGAGAGACGCCGATGTTTGCAGCCGACTTTGCAGCCGACATGGAGAGGAAGGCCCTGAAGGGGATCTACGTCCGCTGAGCCGGTTCGCCGACCGTTCAGCCTATTTGCTATGCGTTGCTTACTATGACGGTCTGCGCCGCTCTGTTGAGCGAGTGACGTGCGGAAGACGTGTATCCGGAATTACGGAACATGGTCTCGTATTCGGTGAATGTGTAGGCATCCCCGGCCGCTGTCGTCCCGAGCATCATCATCGCGAATCCCGCGGCCATTGGCGGCGAGACACGATCATCATTGGGCACGAAATCGAGCGTGACGCAGCGTCCTCCTGGAGCGAGTGCGGCATGGATTTTGCGCATCAGTTTTTCGCAGGTCGGCGGATCGAAGTGATGGAAGAAATTGGTCACCAGTACGAGATCGTATTTCCCGCCGAACTCCGTCTTGAAGGCGTCCCCGGGGAGGAGCGAGTGACGGTCGGCCACACCGAACTTCTGAGCATTCCCGGTAGCGACGGCAAGGACATTGGGCCAATCCAGGGCCGTGATCTGCGCCTTTGAATTTTGCTTGGCGATCAGGATGCCGAACAGCCCATGTCCTGCCGCGATGTCCAACACCCGCATCTCTCCGTCGCTGCCCGCTACCAGATCCGCGGTCTCCGCGGCCGCGGGAAATATCATCGGCGCCATGTGTTTCGCGAAATCCACCCAGATCGGGTTGTCGTGGCTGACAGTTCCCTGACCGGGAAGCGTTGTTGTTCCGGTCCGGACAACGTCAGTCAAGTTGAGAAACGGAGCGATCAGGCGGGGATCCAGAAGAAAGGCGGCTACGCTGCCGAAATATGCCGGCGAGTTCCGGTCCAGGAATGTAGCGGAATCCAGAGTCAGCGAGTATTCCTTGCCGTCCTTGGAGAGGAATCCACTGATGACGAGGTGGTCGCAAAGAATGCGAATCCCGCGAGTCGGTGCGCCGAGGGCTTTAGCGATCGCATCCGGGCTGCGGTTTCCAGCCGCAATTTCGGTGAACAAATCAAGCTCGATCGCTGTTTTCAAGGCTGCGGATCGCTGGTAAGCGTTCAGGTTGTCGAAGATGATCCCGGGATTGGGTTGCAGGGTGGACGTATCAGGTTCGGTCATAAGCCCGCAATTTTACACGCCCCAGAATCTTTCACGTCGAAAAAATTCACGTCGAGAAAAGGAGGGAGCCCTGTTTTTTAAAGGATGCCATCGCCTTGACGGCGGGAGTACTACGACCGACGGTTCCCATCACAACTGAAAGCGCCCTCCTGCTTGAACCCTAATGTCGACGACAGCGCGCGTTTACGCAGCCGGTGGTGGAAGCTGTGCGCTTGGGGTGGAGCGCGAGATCTCCAGCTCTTCGGGAGTCATGTCTACAGGGATGTCGGCGAAGAGCGGGGTGCTGAGGTAGCGTTCGCCGGTGTCGGGCAGCATGGCGAGGATGGTGGAGCCTTTGGGGGCCTCGGCTGCGATGCGGAGCGCTCCGGCGAAGGTTGCGCCTGAGCTGATGCCGACGAAGATGCCTTCTTTTTTGGCGAGAGCCTGGCTTTGGCTTATGGCTTCGGGGTTGGTGATGCGGAGGACCTGGTGGATGCGGTGAGTTTCGATGGCGTCCTGTGCGAGCTTGGGGATGAAGTCCGGGCTCCAGCCCTGCTGGGGGTGCGGCGTCCAGGCAGGGTGGCTGGCGGAGGGGGAGCCGTCGGGGTTGTGCGGCTGCTCGACGCCGCTGGAGACCATGGGAGCGGCGTCCGGTTCGCAGAGGATGATCTTGGTCTCGGGGCGTTTTTCGGCGAGGACGCGGTTGACGCCTTTGAGGGTGCCGCCGGTGCCGAAGCCGGTGACCCAGTAGTCTAGGCGGTCGCCCTCGAAGTCGCGGAGAATCTCCTGCGCGGTGGTGCGGGAGTGCATGTCGGCGTTGGCCTCGTTGGTGAACTGGCGGGTGAGGAACCAGCCGTTCTTCTCGGCGAGTTCGTTTGCCTTCTGGACCATGCCGAGGCCGCGCGCGGGGCCGGGGGTGATGACGACCTTCGCACCGAGGAAGCGCATGAGCTTGCGGCGCTCGATGGAGAAGGTTTCGGCCATGGTGACGACGAGGGGGTAGCCCTTGGCTGCGCAGACCATGGCGAGGCCGATTCCGGTGTTGCCGCTGGTGGCTTCGACTACGGTCTGGCCGGGTTTGAGCTCGCCGCGGCGCTCGGCGTCTTCGATGACGCCGAGGGCGAGACGGTCCTTGACGGAGCCGAGGGGGTTGAAGGCTTCGATCTTGACGAAGAGGTTGATGCCGGCGGGGGCGAGATTGTTGATGCGGACGACAGGGGTGTTGCCTACCGTTCCCAGGATGTTGTCGTGTTTCATGAGTGCGGCTCCTTCACAGATATGTTGGCTTAGAGCATTTTCCCTGCCGGTGAGCATTCGCTCAGGGACTAGAGCAGAATCAAAGTGGGTGTACCTTGCCGCTGATAGAAAGAACAAAGACGAAATACAGGGGTCCTTCACTACGTTCAGGATGACGGCTTTAATGAAAACGTGACGGCTTTAACAATGAAAACGTAACGGCTTTAACTCGAACATAACGGCTTTAACTCGAAATTTGCTCTACTGCTTCTTCTTGAGGAGGATATCGGGGTTGAAGGTGTCGGGTGTGAGGTCTACGTCGTAATCGACTTTGGAGTAGAAAGTCTGGCTGGCCATGTCGCCGTTGTGGTAGCGGGTGATGGTTAAGGCGGTGGGCAGGCCCTGGATGGTGTGGTAGTCATCGTACTCCTCGGCGTCTTCGTCGTGGTCTTTGAAGGTGGCATTGCGCCACTCGAAGGTGCGCCGGCGGGGGAGGTGGGTTTGGGCGTCGATGTCGAGGGTGATGGCGTCGTTGTTGGCACTGAGGATGGAGATGCGTTCGGTGAGGCGGCGCTCGACCATGGTGCTGCCTTCGGCGACGACCATAACGCCGGGTGATTTGAGCCAGACGCGGAAGATGGATTCGATGGAGTGGTCCTGGCGGCGATAGTAGTCGTCGATCTGGTCTTTGGGGAGTACGACGTTGCCCTTGTAGGTGACCTCGTGGCCGGTGTTGTTGATCCAGATCTGGACGATGTCGATTTTTTTGCCTGGGAAGAGGATGCTTTTGTCGGTGATGAAGCCGATGCGCTCGGCCTCGGGGCGGTCTGGGTTGGAAGGGCTGGGGTTGGCGAACTGGTGGGTGGCGGTGAATTCGATGACGATGCCGGTGGGGGCTCCGCGGAAGAACCGGGCGACGCGGCCGCGTTCGACCACATTGCGGCGGTTGAGCCAGGCGTCGCCGCCGAGGGCTTCGAGCATCTGGTCGAGCAGCTTGCGTCCGCGTTGGTCAGCGTTCTGGCCGGCGGGCTGAGTGGGGGCGGCGCTGGGGATGTCGCGGGCTTGTCCCATGAGAGGTTGGGCGGCGGTACTGAGGAGGCCTATCGCGATCGAGAGGATGACTTGCTTCAAGCCAAGGGCGGGTTGCTTCATTCCGACTCCGTTCAACCGACGAGAACCGCACCACCATTGACGTTGAAGATTTCGCCGGAGATGAAGCCGGCGAATGGGGTGCAGAGAAATAGTACCGGGCCGGCGATCTCTTCGACGCGTCCGGGGCGGCCGATGGGGATTCCCGCTAGGGCGGCTTTGGAACGCTCGGGGTGGGTGAAGACGTCGGCGACCATTTCGGTGCCGACCCAGCCGGGGGCGACGCAGTTGCAGTAGATGCCCTGCTCGGCGAGTTCGCTGGAGAGGCTTTTGGTGAGGCTGATGATGCCGCCCTTGCTGGTGGCGTAGTCGGCGTGAAAGGCTTCGCCGCGCTGGCCGGCGGAGGAGCTGATGAGGACGATGTGGCCTCGGGTCTTGCCTGATTGGGGCTGCGACAGCATCTGTGCCGTGGCGGCCTGGACTAGGCCGAACGAGCTATCTAAATTGATGCTGAGGGTTTTGCGCCACTGTTCGGTGGTCATGGTGGCGATGGGCTGGTTGTGCGAGGGCCAGATGCCGTGGTTGACGATGAGGCAGTCGAGACGGCCAAAGGCGGCGACGGTGGCGGCGACGAGGGCACGACCGTCCTCCGGCGTGGCGAGCTCCTGGCGGATGGCGCGGCAGTGATCGGGACCTCCGCACTCTGCGGCGAGTGCGTCGGCCTGGGCCGCGGCGGACTGGTAGCTGAAGACTACTTTTGCACCGGCCTGATGGAAGAGGCGAACAGTGGCTGCACCAATTCCGCGGGAGCCTCCGGTGATGAGGGCGACTTTGCCCGCAAGCGACATTACGACACCAAGGTTGTTCGTATTCGGCATATACTCGACGCTATCGAATCAACCTTCTGGACGCAAGTTACGCCGGTATTGAGAGTTGCCAATTCTTTCGAGGAGCTGACTGCTTATGAAGATCGCCGTTCTAATCGCCCGCATATTGCTTGGACTCGTCTTTCTCGTCTTCGGGCTTAATAACCTCCACCCCTTCATGCCGATGCAGGTGCCGCCGGGCGACGCGGGGACGCTATCGACAATCATGTTTACGCACGGCTGGATAACGTTCCATGGCTTGCTGTATGTGATCGCCGGGATATTGCTGATCGTTGGGCGATATGTGCCGGTCGGGCTTGTGATCCTGGGACCGATTCTGGTGAATATTCTGTTGTTTCACCTCACGCTGTTGCCCTCGGGGATTACGCCGGGATTGGTGTGCGCTGTGCTGGAGATTTTTTTGATCTGGGCTTACTGGCCAGCGTTTCGGGCAATCTTTACCGCGAAGATGGAGGTCGGGTAGTCCTTCGTAGTTTTCTTTCCGGGGAGAATTTTTTCTAATTCCACGGTTCGCAGGCCGCCACCGCATTCGCGTTAGGATGATCGGATGCAAATGAGGCTGATGGCAGGGATGCTTGCGCTTACGGTTGCCGGAGGCGTGATGCTGGCCGGTCCTGCGGCTTTGGCGGCTAGTTCTTCTGTGCCATTGCCCGTGACGATTGATACTGGATGGCAGTTGCAGGACGCGGCGAAGGTGCCGGAGGGTGGTGGGGCGATTGCGGCGGCCAGCTACAAGCCGCAGGGCTGGTATGCCGCTACCGTGCCGGGGACGGTGCTGACGAGTCTCGTCAACGATGGGGTCTATCCGGAGCCGCTGTACGGCGAGAATAATCGGCCGGACAGGATTCCCGATAGCTTGTCGCGTGCGCCGTACTGGTACCGGACGGTGTTCAAGGTTCCGAAGGCGTATGCGGGAAGACATGTTTGGCTGAATTTTGATGGGATTAATTTTTCGGCGCAAGTGTGGGTGAACGGGCGGCAGGTTGGGGCGATGAAGGGCGCCTTCAGCCGGGGGATTTTTGATATTTCGCAGGATGTGAAGCCGGGGAAGAAGGTAGTGCTGGCGGTGCTGGTGTCGCCGCAGCCGCATCCGGGCGATCCGCATGAACATACGATTCGCGATGGGGTGGGGAAGAACGGAGGGATTACCGCAATCGATGGGCCGACGTTTCTTTCAACGATTGGATGGGATTGGATTCCGGCGATTCGCGATCGGGATACGGGGATTTGGCAGAAGGTGTTTCTTTCGGCGAGTGGGCCGGTGGTGGTCAAAGATCCGCTGGTGACGACGGATCTGCCGTTGCCGAAGGTGGATAGCGCGGATATTTCTGTTCAGGCGCGGGTGGAGAACGTAACGGACCAGCCGCAGAAGGGGGTGTTGAACGGAAGCTTTGGGGATGTGGTGTTCGAGCAGAGCGTTGAGGTTCCGCCGCGTAGTTCGAAGGTGATTTCGTTTGATCCTAAGACTACTGCTGCGTTGCATGTGCTGAATCCGAAGCTTTGGTGGCCGAATGGGTACGGGCCGCAGAATCTTTATCAGCTTCATCTGAGCTTTGAGGTTGATGGGAAAAGCTCTGATAACAAGGATGTGAGTTTTGGGATTCGCAAGTTCAGCTATTCGGTGCCTGACTCGGAGAACCTGACGATTTCGGTGAATGGCGTTCGCGTCTTTGTCCGCGGTGGGAACTGGGGCCTGGATGAGGCGATGAAGCGCAATCCGCGAGAGAGGCTGGAGGCGCAGATTCGGATGCACCAGATTGCGAATCTCAACATGATTCGGAACTGGGTGGGGCAGAGTACGAGCGAGGATTTCTACGAGCTGTGCGATAAGTATGGGCTGCTGGTGTGGGATGAGTTCTTTCAGCCGAATCCTGCCGATGGGCCTGATCCGGATGACTTCGATACGTACATGGGGAATGTGCGGGAGAAGATTCTCCGGTTTCGCAACCATGCTTCGATTGTGTTGTGGTGCGCGAGGAATGAGGGGTATCCGCCGAAGAAGATTGATGCGGCGCTGCGTGTGTTGATGGCGGAGCTGGAGCCGACAAGGTTGTATCAGGCGAACTCGGCTGATGGGCGCGGGGTGAATTCGCATGGGCCTTACCACTGGAGGACGCCGCGGGAGTTTTATGTGTTTGACGAGGCGTTCAAGACGGAGATCGGCAGCGTGTCGGTGCCGACGATTGAGTCGATCCACGGGATGATGCCGGAGAAGGACTGGGAGACGATCACCGATGACTGGGCCGAGCATGATTTTGCCAAGGGTGCGTCGGGTGGCGACTCGTATCCGGGGATGATTGCGGAGCGGTATGGCCAGGTGGCGAACCTTGCTGACTTTGTGCGGAAGTCGCAGTTGGCGAACTATGAGGCGTTTCGGGCGATGTATGAGGGGCGGAATGCTAAGTTGTTCAACCCAACGACCGGAATTATTACGTGGATGAGCAATCCGGCGCAGCCTAGCTTTGTGTGGCAGCTTTACCACCACGATCTTGAACCAAACTCTGCTTTGTTCGCGGTGAAGAAGGCTGCGGAGCCGGTGCATATTCAGTTGAATGAGAACAACGGCGATGTTGAGGTTATTAATAATCTGGACGTTGGGTTGGAAAAGGCTCGCGCTCATCTCTCGATCTACAACCTCGATGGAGCGGTTGCGTACAGCCGAGACTTTGATGTGTCCGCTGCGGCGAGCGTTGCGACGAGTCTTGGTGTCGTTGATTGGCCTGCTGGGCCTTCTGGTCTGTCGGCGGTCCACTTCGTCAAGCTGGAGTTGCGTGATGGGGCGGGGAAGCTGGTGTCGGAGAATTTTTATTGGCGTGCGCTGCCGGAGCATCAGGACGACCTGAAGGCGCTTGGCGAGATGCCGACTGTAACGCTGGATGTGACGGCGGCTCGCCGCGATGTTGCGGGGAGGAGTTTTCTTGATGTGACGCTGCATAATCCCGGCGCGCAGATTGCTCTGATGACGCATGTGCAGTTGCGCAGGAAGGGCGATGGCCGGCGTGTGTTGCCGGTGTACTACAGCGACAACTACGTTTCGCTCGTGCCGAATGAGAACAGGACGATCACGATTGAAGCGGCGACGGCGGATCTGAAGGGCGAGACGGCGCTCGTTCTCGTCGATGGATGGAACGTTAGCGTGGCTGGTTCTTCGTCGGCGGGAGTTGATGTTGGAATTAATGTTGGGGCACAGGTGGACCATTGGCTAGTGACGGGGTTGCCAATGATATCTACGGCCAAGTGAGTTTCGGTTCTGGCGGCCAGGTTGTTGGCGATGCCCGGACAATTTAAATGCTGGTATGTACAACCATTGGGGGATTATTTTTTATTTCTTTCGGGGCCTACCTTACAAGGGTGCGGAACTTCCGTCCCGATCGCGGGTCTGTATGGGAGGAAGAAGAGCGGCCGGTCTGTAGGGCTGTTCGACAAAATTTGAGGCTGCGGCAGAAGTGCCGTCACGTCACACGCAAAGGCAGGCATATGCGATTTTCTAATTTAGTTCGTAAAGTTTTTGTGGGCGCGGCTCTCGCGCTGGTGCCTGCGGCATCTTTTGCCGGGGTTTTCGTTTCGGTGACGATTGCGCCGCCGGTGCTGCCGGTCTACACGCAACCGATTTGCCCTGGAGATGGCTATCTGTGGAACCCGGGCTATTGGGCGTATGGCGATGAGGGTTACTACTGGGTTCCTGGTGTGTGGGTTCGGCCTCCACAGCCTGGGCTGCTGTGGACGCCGGGTTACTGGGGCTGGGGTGGCGGCGTGTATCTATTTCACGCCGGGTATTGGGGGCCGCATGTCGGCTTCTACGGCGGCGTGAACTATGGCTTCGGCTACGGCGGCGTCGGCTTTGGCGGGGGACGGTGGGAAGGTGGGCACTTTGCGTATAACACTGCCGTCGTCAACGTGAACCGGACGGTGATTCACAACACGTATGTGGACAATACGGTGATCGTTCACAACAACTTCAGCCGCACGAGCTTCAATGGGGGCAACGGCGGAATCCAGGCGCGCCCGAGTGCACAGGAAGCTTCGTTTGCGCGGGAGAACCATATTAATGCCACGGTCGAACAACAGAACCATATGCAAATGGCGCATGCGGATCGCAGTAACTTTGCTTCGGTGAATGGCGGGCGTCCGCAGAATGCGGCTTTTTCGCGACCGGGAGTACGGGCTGAAAACCAGCAGCAGCGCATTGGGCAGGGAGTCCGCTCCGGCCAGCTGACGGCAGGTGAAACCCACAACCTTGAGGGCCGCGAGGCGAGCATCAATCACCAGGTTGCGACTGATCGCGCGGCGAACGGCGGTCACCTGACCGCGCAGGAACATCAACAGATCAATCAGCGGCAGAACAACGTCAGCCGATCGATCAACCAGGATAAGCACAACGCGAATACGCAGGCCCAACCTCATGCCGAAGCTCAGCATGGTGGAGGGGGACACGAACCGCGGAGATAACTTTTCGTAAGACGCATGGTGCGGCCGGTGAATGTCTTCGCCGGCCGTTTTCTTTGTGCCTGGAACCGTCGGGCCTATCATCAGGAATCAGGATTCAGGATGATGAGTGGGCGGGAGTTGGATCGAGTCGTCGTGGTGCTGGTGCGGGCGCGCAATCCGAATAATATCGGTGCGGTGGCGCGGGCGATGCACGATTTTGGATTTCGGTGTCTGCGAGTGGTGAATGAGTATGCCGTGCCGTTTGAGACGGCGCGGTCTGCGGTGGATGCGTCGGAAGTGGTGGCCGGGGCTAGCTCGTTTGGCAGTGTGGCGGATGCTGTGGCGGATTGCACGCTGGTGGTTGGGACGACTGCGGTGGGAGAAAGAGCGCTGCAACATCCGCTGCATGGGTTGCCGGAGGCCGGGAGCATGATGGGTGAGGAGTTGGCGCGAGAGGGTGGCCGGGTGGCGTTGCTGTTCGGGTCGGAGAAGACAGGGCTGAGTAATGACGAGTTGAGCCACTGCCGCTGGCTGTTGACGATTCCGATGGCGCAGCATGAAGAGGCGCGGCATCCGTCGATGAATCTCGGGCAGGCGGTGGCGGTTTGTTTGTATGAGCTGGTGCGGTCGGTGGGGGTGCCTGCTGTATCTTCCGCTGGCGGAGTTCCCGCGGCAGCCGAGGCGAGTGAGGTGGAACGGTTGACGGCGTTGCTGACCAAAGTGCTGGAGGAGACTGGTTATACGAAGCGACATCCGGCTAATTGTGACGAAGGGCAGATGCGGCGGCTGGTGGTGAGGATGGGAGTCGCGGCGGGTGATGTGCCGGTGTGGATGGGGATTCTGCGGCAGGTTTTGTGGAAGATTCGCGGGCGTTGAGGGCTGGAATGCACGCCTGCATCTATCGCGAAGAGCGCGCTGAACTGTAGACTGGCGACATTCATACACTTTGAGAAGAGTGTGGAGAGATCGGGGAGGTTGGAGCATGTTTGTGCGCAAAGAGCTGTCGGCGGTTGCAGGCGTTATGTTGGCGTGTGGTTTGGCGGCGAGTGGATTGGCGCAGGGGAGACAGCTCTCGACGGAGGACTACGCGAAGGCGGAGAAGTTTATGGGCTACAACGTCAATCCGCTGGTCTATCACGGGGTGGCTCGCCCCACGTGGATGGAGGATGGGCGGTTCTGGTATCGCGACAATGGGCCGGATGGGGTTACGTTTATGTTGGTCGACCCGGCGAAGGGGACGAAGGCGGCTGGGTTCGATCAGAGGAAGCTGGCGGCTGCGCTGACGGCGGCGACGGCGGGCAGGATGAAGGCAGATCCGAATCATCTGGTGATCTCGGAGATTACTTTTTCCGATGGAGACAAGACCGTTGTCGTGGGGAACGGGTCGCGGAAGTTTCGCTGTGACCTGAGTGGGGCGGGTGTTTGTACGGAGGTGATTGCACCAGGCGCGAAGCCTTCAGAGCAACCGGGCGGTGGCCGTGCCCGCAATGCAACGGATGTTTCGCCGGACAAGACGAAGGCTGCGTTTATTCGTGATTGGAATCTGTGGGTGCGCGACCTAACGACCGGTAAGGAGACACAGCTGACCACGGACGGAGTGAAGGACTTCGGCTACGCGACGGACAATGCGGGCTGGACGATGAGCGATAACCCGATCCTGGTGTGGTCGCCTGACTCGAAGAAGATTGCGACGTTTCAGCAGGACCAGCGCAAGGATGGCGAGATGTATTTGATTCCAACGACCAACGGGCATCCGGCGCTGAAGGCGTGGAAGTATCCGCTGGTTGGCGATAAGGATGTGACGATGATCGAGCGGGTGATCATCGACTTGGATGGGGCGAAGGTGATTCGCTTGAAGATGCCGCCGGACCAGCACCGTTCGACGCTTTGTGATGACGTGAGCTGTCGCGGCGGAAGCGGGTGGGACGATGTGCAGTGGAGCGACGATGGCCAGCAGCTTGCGTTTGTTTCCACGTCGCGCGAGCACAAGCAGGAGTGGGTGCGAATTGCCGATGCCTCGACCGGCGAGGTGCGCGAGGTGATGACGGAGTCGGCGCCGAAGTTTTTTGAGAGCGGCAATGACAAGGTGAACTGGAAGTATCTGTCGAAGACCAACGAGCTGTTGTGGTTCAGCGAGAGAGAAGGCTGGGGCCACATGTATCTGTATGACATGGCCACGGGCACGCTGAAGAACCCGATCACGCACGGCGACTGGAACGTCACGCAAGTGCTGCACGTGGACCAGGCGACGCGGACTCTCTACTTTGTCGGAGTTGGAAAAGAGACGGGGCGCGATCCTTACTTTCAGCATTACTACAGCGTGAAGTTTGACGGGAAGGACCTGAAGCTGCTGACGCCGGAGAATGCAGACCATGCGATTACTCCGTCGCCTAATGGGCGCTACTTTGCCGATGTGTATTCGACGGTGACGCAGCCGGAGACGGCTGTGGTTCGCGACGATAGTGGCAAGGTGGTTGTCGATGTGGCGAAGCAAGACGTCACGAAGCTGGTGGCCGCGGGTTGGGTGCCTCCGGTGCCGATTACGGTGAAGGGCCGCGATGGGAAGACGGACGTGTATGGCTTTATGTTCAAGCCGACGAGCTTCGACGCTTCAAAGAAGTATCCGATTGTGAACCACGTGTATCCGGGGCCGCAGACGGGCTCGTGCGGCGGCCGTGGATTTGCCGCGGCTCATGGAGACATGCAGTCGCTGGCGGAGCTTGGTTTTATTGTTGTCTGCATCGACGGGATGGGGACACCGTGGCGGTCGAAGGCGTTCCATGAGGCGTACTACGCCAACCTGGGGGACAACACGCTTCCGGATCAGGTTTCAGGCATGAAGGACCTGGCGGCGAAGTATCCGTGGATCGATCTCGACAAGGTGGGGATCTATGGACACTCTGGTGGCGGCAATGCTACGGGCGCGGCGATGTTCCACTATCCGGATTTCTTCAAAGTGGGGATTGCGGAGAGCGGCAATCACGATCAACGCGATTACGAGGATGACTGGGCCGAGAAATGGGCTGGGCTTGAGGCGAAGAACGCCGATGGCACTTCGAACTACGACAGCCAGGCTAATCAAAACTTCGTCAAGAACCTGAAAGGGCACCTGCTGCTGGCACATGGGACGATGGACAACAACGTGCCGCTGAATAACACGCTGCTCGTCGTTGAGGCGTTGATCAAGGCGAATAAGGATTTTGATCTTTTGATCATTCCGAATGTCGCTCATGGTTACGGTGAAGCGACGCAGTATATGACGCGGCGGCGCTGGGATTATTTTGTGAAGAATCTTGCGGGGAATGTCCCGCCGCATGAGTATGAGATGAAGTCGTATGCGGCAGTTATGGCTGCTCAGCGAGGCGGGCCAGATGATGTGGACGAGTACGACGGTCAATAACTAGAAGCGAATGGAAGACGACCGGCAGAGCAGATTCTCTGCCGGTCTTTGTATTTCTAGAGCCAGCCTTTGGTGCGGGCGATGCGGGCGGCGTCGACGCGATTGGATGCTCCCAGCTTGGCGATTGCTTCGGAGAGATAGTTGCGAACGGTGCCTTCGGAGAGATGCAACTCGGTGGCGATCTCAGTGCTGCTTCTGCCATCGCCGGCGCGTTGCAGGATCTGCCGCTCGCGTTCGGTGAGAGGGTCAAGCTCGGCGTTCCAGGCTTCGGTGGCGAGCGCGGGATCGACGACGCGCAGACCACGGTGAACCCGGCGGACAGCGTCGGCCAACTCTGCTGCGGGGCGGTCTTTGAGGAGGTAGCCGCGTGCGCCTGCGTCTAATGCGCGACGCAGATAGCCTGGGCGCGCGAAGGTGGTGAGGATGATGGTGCGGGTGTTGGGGTGCGTGGTGCGGAGGTTGGCGGCCAGTTCGAGGCCAGTCATCTGCGGCATTTCGATATCGGTGACGAGCACGTCGGGAGAGAGGCGAGTGACGGCGCTGAGAGCGTCGCGTCCGTTAGCGGATTGGGCCACGACGGAGATGTCGGGTTCGAGTTCGAGCAGGGCGGAGAGGGCGCCAAGGACCATGGTCTGGTCTTCGGCGAGAACGACGCGGATGGGAGCGCTCGACGTGCTCATAGGGCCACACACGGCGCCGCGAGCCGGCTCGGCGCTGTTTGCGGGAGTTCGATGAGGAGAGTGACGCCGGGGTCGGTGGTGATGGAGAGGCGGCCACCGAGTGACTGGACGCGCTCGCGCATGCCGCGGAGACCGTTGCCCTCCTGCAGCTTCGGGTGAGCGCCGTCATCGGTGATAAGGAGTGAGTGGTAGCCGTCAACGGAGGTCGTGAAACGCATGCGGCAGTGTGTGGCCTGCGCGTGACGCACGATGTTCGTTACCGCTTCGCGTACAGCGAGGCAGAGCACGGTCTCTTCTGCGGCATGCAGCTGAGGCAACGGCGATTCGCAGGCCAGTGACACACCCGCTGCCTGCAGCGTGTTGCGGGCCAGTTCCATCTCAGCGGGCAGGCCCTGCGAGCGATAGCCGCCGATGGCCTCGCGTACCTCGCTCAAGGCTGTTCGCGCGGTCTTTTCAACGTCGGCTATCTCTTGCGCAGCGCGTTGTGGATCGCGTTCGATGAGGCGTCCGGCGAGCTCTGATTTCAGCACGATGACCGACAGGGTGTGGCCGAGCACGTCGTGCAGATCGCGGGCGATGCGTTCGCGTTCGGCTACTGCGGCGAGTTGCTCGATCTCTTCGTGTGCCATGCGGAGCTTGATGTCCGCGCGCTTTTGCCTGGCGATGAAGGCGTTGCTTGCCCCCACGATGCACAGAATAAAGGTCGTAAGAGTAAGAGCGATGGGATTGATATGCAGCAACAAGCCTTCCACTACAAGACCAAGCGCCTGCGCTATGAGGACGGTAACCAGGATTGGGACTGAAGCAACGACGAATGGGAGGAACGCGGCGCTGTAGATGAAAAAGCCGGAACCACCAGTGTTTATTGGAAAGCTAGCCACTCCGAGAACGTACATGGCAACGATAAGCCCGTGGCGCTGCCTTGTCGTCCGGGCCTTCATATAGCTGACATAGATAACGAGGAAGATGGCGTAGATGACGCCGCATTCAACCCAGAGACGCCGGCTGTGACTCATGATGGGGTCGATGAGGAAGAAGGCCGAGTAGGCGAGCCAGATATATCCGGAGTTGCCCTGGGTGCCGATATCCGGGCCTTGCATCGATCTGTAAGGTTTGTCGCTCATGATTTTGCCGCGCATGGTTTGCCGCTCGTGATTTTGCCGTTCGCGATTTAACCAGAGTGTACCGCGTCAGGCGTTCTGCTCCTTGCGATGGAAGATCAGCCAGCTAAGACCAAGCATCAACAAAGTGAAGCCGATGAGCACGTTCCAGTGAGTGGCGAGCGACATCGAGTCTTGATAGCCGAAGATGCTGAGCATGAGTTGGGAGAGATGATAGGTTGGCAGCGCGGGCGCGACGCCTTGCAGCCAGTGGGGCATGAAACGCAGAGGCATCCACAGGCCGCTGAGAAACGACATCGGCAGATAGATGAGATTGACGATGCCGGTTGCGGCGTTTGCCGGAATGACCAGAGCGAGCAGGAGGCCCATACTGGCGAAGCTGATGGAACCAACGATCGTCATGCCAAGCATTTTGATCGACTCAGTGGATGTGAGTGAGACGCCGCCGAACGCCGTAGCGATTGCGGTGAGAATGCTGACGATGATGAGGCCGAAGGCGACGGCCGAGGCACACTTTGCGAAGAGGTAGGCAGGGGCAGGCATCGGGCTGGCGCGCTTGAGTTCGAGCCAGCCGGCGGCGAGTTCTCCGGCGAGGCCGACACCGATGCCGAAGAGGGCGGCGCCGATCAGACCGAAACAGGCGTAGCCGCCGAGCATGTATTTGGCTATGTGGACGTTGCCCGCGTAAGCGCTGCGGTTTGCTATGCCGAAGAGTACGTAGAACATGACGGGAAAGCCAATGGTGGAGAGCGAGAAGGATTTGGTACGCATCAGTTTGAGGAACTCGTATTTGGTCTCTTTACGGAAGATGCTGAGGGTGTGGGCGAAGCCGGTGGCGGCAGGAAGGCGATGGGTGATGGCGGCGGTGGACATTGGGTTCTCCTTGGTTGCTCTTGGCTTGGTTGCGTCATGCCTCAGTGTGCGGGTCCGACGGGAAAAAACAAACAACGACAAATACAGGGGTCCTTCACTCCGTTCAGGATGACGACGATAAAATCACTGGGTTCATGACGAGACAAAGTCAGGATGACGGCTAACAATTAACGCTGAGGTTGCTTTAGCTCCTTGTCAGCGCGAGGAATGCGTCTTCGAGGGCTGGGCTTGCGACTTCGAGGTCGCTGAGGGTCTCGTCGCGTAAGAGCATCTCGCGGACGACAGTTTCGGCTTCGGACGCCGTCACAATCACTGCCCCTTCATTGAACGCTACGTTTGAGACGCTGGGGAGGGTTTGCAGGAATTCCTGGGAGAGGCGGGTCTGGCAGCGGATGGTGCGGCCGCCGCTGCTTCGCTTGATCTCTGCCGGAGTGCCTGCGCTGACGACGCGGCCTTTGTTGATGACGATGATGCGGTGAGCGAGTGCGTCGGCCTCTTCGAGGTAGTGGGTGGTGAGAAGGACTGTCTTTCCTTGAGCGGACAGGGAGCGGATCTGTTGCCAGAGGGCGCGGCGGGCTTCGATGTCCATGCCAACGGTGGGCTCGTCGAGAAAGATGAGATCGGGGTTGCCGCAGATTGCCAGAGCGAAGAGGACGCGTTGCTTCTGGCCGCCGCTGAGCTGGCCAAAGAAGCGATCTTCGATGCCTTGAAGCTGCGCGATGCGAAGGATCTCTGCGACGGGCAGCGGACGGGGGTAGTAGCTGCAAAAGAGATCGAGATGCTCGCGGACGCGGAGGGTTTCCGTGATGCGGGCCACCTGCAGCATGGCTCCGACGCGGGTGCGGGTGGCGGCTTCACGCGGGTTGCTGCCAAAGACTCGCGTGGTGCCGGCGGTTGGTGCGATGAGGCCGAGGAGGAGTTTGATCGCGGTGGATTTACCTGCGCCGTTTGGGCCGAGCAGAGCGACGACTTCGCCGGGATGCAGAGAGAGGCTCAGGCCGTCGAGGGCGATAGTCGTGCCGTAGCGCTTGGTGATGTTGGTCAGAGTGGCGATAGGTTGGTGCGGCGCTAAGGCGGGCGGCTTTGCTGCGATTTGTTCCGTCTCGTAGGCGATTGCGCTCAATGGCATGATCGGTCTCCTTTTCTGCTTATAGGAGAGATCATGGGCTCGTTTGAGCGGTGGCAGTAGTGTTGGGCGTCATGAATCGGATGTGACAGTTGTCATGCGGAGGGTCTGCGGCATGGTGGAGGCAGGCCGGCGGCGATGCGGCCTCGGTAGGGCATAGACGGGCTTTGGATTTCTGCAGTTCTTCATCAACCGAAACCGGCAGTGTGTGCATGATCGGATTGCGGAGACGATTGTGGTGGACGAGCGAGCCGGTGCGCTACATGTAGTCGACGCCGTACTGAACGGGGATTTGGGTGAAGGCGATGCGGGTGGGGGCGGACTCGCGGGCGGGGAGCATGCCGGCGAAGTGCAGCGTGGTGTGACCGTATTTGAGGTTTAGCTTGTCCATGGTGGTGGAGAGCTGAGCGCGGTTGTTGGGGTCGGCGAAGAGCTCTTCCTGATGCTCGTCTTCCGGAATGAGATTGCGCAAGGTTATGCCGACGAAGAATGGCTTTTGGAACTCTGCGCCTTGGGGGCGTTGCGACCAGAGAGAGCGCAGGATTTCGAGCAGGGTGAGGGTGTCCTGGCAGTCGCGAAAGCGGGCTTCCATGCCCCAGCCGGAGTTTTTGATGCCGGAGGTGTGGCGCTTGACTTTGCTGTGCGCGGCGCGGGCGTCGGCCTGTTCGCGTGTGAGTTGATAGCGAATGGTGACGGCGAGGGAGCCAGTGTAGAAGTGCTCCATGCGGAGGCGCATGGCGGCTTTATGGAGTAGCTTGTGGGCGACGGCCCAAGAGCCTTCGGGGGAGCGAAACTCGGGCGCGAGGACGTGGGAGTGGCCGAGAGACTTCTGGACTTCGGCCAGGGAGATGTTGTTGCCTGTGGCATCTTCGGTTTGCGCGCCGCGCAGCCAGTGGTACATGCGATCGCCCCAGACGGAGTCGAAGAGCTTGCGCATTCCGTTGCGGTCGAGTGCGAGGAGCTGCTCCATGGTGGTGATGCCCTTTTTGTTCAGACGGGCCTCGGTGCGCGCGCCTACGCCGGGCAGGTCGCGGAGTTCGAGATGGGCGATGGCTCTTGGAAGTTGCGAGGGCAAAAGACCAATCAGCCCGTCGGGTTTTTGCATGTCGCTGGCTATTTTGGCAAGGTAGCGATTGGGTGCCATGCCGATGGAGCAGCGTAGGGCTACGCCGACATTCTTGTAGATGGATTCTTTGATCTCGAGGGCGATCTTGCGCGCGCGTGGAGGTTCCTGCTCGCGACCGATGAGCTGGCAGACCATCTCGTCGATCGAAGGGTTGTGAGAGACGGGGCAGGCAAGGTCGACCGCCTCGGTGATGGCGTGGGAGTATTTCGCATACTCGGTGTGGCTGCCTTCGATGAGGATGATGCCGGGGCAGAGCTTTTTGGCTTCGCCGACCTGGGTGCCGGTTTTGACCTTGAAGGCCTTGGCTTCGTAGCTGGCGGCGATGCAGCAGGTAGTGTCGGCCATGGTGGGGACGACGGCAAGCGGCTTTCCGCGATACTCCGGATGGAGCTGTTGTTCGACGGACGCGAAGAAGCTGTTGAGGTCGATGTGGAGGAAGCTAAAACGGTCGGGATGGAGGGGGGTGGACACGAGGACTGTTTGGGTTGTGGGGTAATTATATTCGCTTTTTATTTGCTCTCAATCACGTCGTACGTGATACCGAAAGGGTCGCGGAAATAGAGTGAATTCCTGTCCTCGCGAAGAATGACGCAGCCGTTTTCCAATAACGCTTGCTTGGCTGCTGCTATGTCTTTGACGGTGAAGCTCGGAATGGGCGGTTGCGTGTTCAGGTCCTGGTTTACATAGAGAAGGAAGTGCCCAGTGTCGTACTCGAGGTTTCCTTCCGATCTGCGCAACAGCCTGAATTTCATCACGTTGGTGTAGAACTTTTCCGCTGCGGTGATGTCGACGAGATGGATGGCGACACAGTTGTTCGATTTGAACATTTCGGCACGCTCCTACCGATGTTTGATGTTGATTGTAGCGACTGCGCCGTGCTCGGCCTTTCAATGTGTTGGAGTCGCAGCACGACCGGACTGGTGATGCGCTGCTAGAATCTCGTTCTATGGCTACAGCCGAGCGTCCCGTTCCGCAGACCGTTTCTTCAGAAAAGTCCGATAGTCACGAGCGCAATCTGGCCGAGCTTGCCGCGCGGCATGCCATCGCCGAGGAGGGTGGCGGGGCGGAGCGACGGGAACGGGAGCGCAAGGCAGGCAAGCTTTCGGCGCGGGAGCGGATCGACTTTCTTCTGGATGAGGGCACGTTTGAAGAGACGGACAAGTTTGTCACTCACCGCGCCACTGATTTTGGAATGGATGCACAGCGGGTTCCGGGGGATGGATTCATCACCGGCTATGGGCGGGTGCATGGGCGCGTCGTGTTTGTGTTCGCGCAGGATTTTACCGTCTTCGGCGGGTCGCTGTCGGAGGCGAATGCCGCGAAGATCGTGAAAATCATGGACATGGCGATGCGGGTGGGCGCGCCGATTGTGGGGCTGAACGATTCGGGTGGGGCGAGGATACAGGAGGGTGTGGTTTCGTTGGCCGGCTATACAGACATCTTTTTGCGCAATACGCTGGCGAGCGGCGTGGTGCCGCAGATCTCGGCGATTCTGGGACCGTGCGCGGGTGGTGCGGTGTATTCTCCGGCGATCACGGACTTTACCTTGATGACGGAGAAGACGAGTTACATGTTCGTCACCGGGCCGGACGTTATCAAGACGGTGACGCATGAGGACGTGACGAAGGACGCGCTGGGCGGTGCGGTGACACACAATGAGATCTCCGGCGTGGCGCACTTTATGGCGCATGATGACCAAGAGTGCCTGGCGACTGTGCGTGAGTTGCTGAGTTTTCTGCCGTCGAACAATCTTGATGATGCGCCGCGAAAGGCAACACAGGACGATTCTGCCCGCGCCGATGTTGCGCTGGACACGATTATTCCTACGGAGAGCAACCAACCGTACGATATGGTCGATGTGATTTCACGCGTGGTGGACGACGGGTATTTCTTTCAGGTGCAGGAGCACTTTGCACGGAACATTGTGGTTGGGTTTGCTCGTATGGCCGGACGCACGGTAGGGATCGTAGCGAACCAACCTGCTTTTCTTGCAGGGGTGCTGGATATCAATGCGAGTGTGAAGGGCGCGCGGTTCGTGCGGTTCTGCGATGCGTTCAATATTCCGCTGATTACGTTTGAAGACGTGCCGGGATTTATGCCGGGGATTCAGCAGGAACATGGCGGCATCATCCGCCATGGCGCAAAGCTGTTGTATGCGTTTGCGGAGGCGACGGTGCCGAAGCTTACGGTGATTACGCGCAAGGCCTATGGTGGGGCATATTGCGTGATGAGTTCGAAGCATCTGCGCACGGACGTGAACCTGGCGTGGCCGACGGCTGAGATCGCGGTGATGGGGCCGGAGGGTGCGGTGAACATTGTCTACAAGCGTGAGCTGGATGTTACGGTGCGGCAGGCTGAGGCGATGTGGCCGCAGGGCAAGGCATTTACGGAACAAGAGAAGCTGGCCGTGCTTGCAGAGGCGCGCAAGGAAAAGGTAGAGGAGTTTCGTGAGCGGTTTGCGAATCCCTATGTTGCGGCGGAGCGTGGATATATCGACGCTGTCATCCGGCCGAGCGAGACGCGGCGGAGGTTAAACACCGCCCTGGATATGCTGGCGACAAAGCGGGACAAGAATCCTGCCAAGAAGCATGGCAATATTCCGCTGTGATTCGTAAGTTTTCGGTGCAATAACGGGTTCGCGTTACCGGCTGCCTACCAGAAGGAAGTTGGATGGGACGGCTCGGCACTTGAGGTTTTCAGTGGGGTGCCAGGTGGTGCCATCGGTGTAGGTGATGGAGATGAGGTCGGCCCAGCGAACGGAGCCTACCTGATGCATCCAGACGTCAGCTTCGCTGAGGCTGGCAGATCCAGTCTGACGCTCGAGTGAGAAGGTCTTCGAGATGGTCTCGGGTAATGAGGCGTCGAGAGGAAGGGCGCGCAGCTTCAACGAACTGGCATAGACGGTTACCTCGATACTCTCGATGTCCGGTGTGCTGCTGTGATGGTTCAGCGTGAGGTGCAGGCCCTGCGCGGGGCCAGCTTGTTTTGCGTCACTGGCGCTCATGGCCTGGCCGATTGCCTGACGGCTCACGGAAAAGCCCACGGGACATCCAGAATTGGTCGCGGGAAGAACCAAATTGCCGAGACTTTTAAGGGCGCGAGGATTGCCCGGCGTCTGTCCGAAGGAAAACGCGCCTGCGAAGAGAAAGATGGCTGCGGCCACGAGGCGGTACATGAAGACCTCCTAAACAGCGAGACCATTACACACAGAACTTTACTCCTGAGATATTGCGGATTCAAGCTATCGGGGAGTTGCGGCAAAACCTACTGCGTTGTGCCGGTGAGGAAGATCTGTTCGGGGTGGGAGGCGATGACGCGGTAGAGGGCGAACTGGCGGGAGTTCTGGCTGCGGAGCTCGAATAAGAGGCTGGCGCGGTTGCTGGCCTCGGCGTCGACGACATCGACGAGTTGCATCTTCGGGGTGCGGTAGAGGTGGGCCGCGTCGGTGACGCTCTGGATGGCGGGCTTGATGTCGCCGAGGCCGTCGGCCTGCGCGACGATGGTCACGTAGCGAAGCGAAGCGCCGGTGCCACCGGTGTTCGCAGAATAGACATAGGTTGCCGCGCCGCCGTAGCTCAGCGTGTACGCTTTCAATTCTTCATCCAGGAGCGGTATTGGAGGAGGGGCGGTTGCGGTGCGGCGTGACCGGGTGGTTGCGGGAGGGGTTTTCTTCGCGGCAGGGGCAAGGGTGGGAGTTGGCGCTGTGGGAGTCGATCCGTAGGCGGCGAGCTGGGCTCGGGCCATGCCTTGCATCTTCTGGAGGATCGTCTGATGCTGCGCCTCGTCGTCCCACTCGAGAGTGAAGGGGTGGGGGTCGCGATTGGCGGCGTCCGATACCGCGACCATCTGGTGCAGATTCGACGGCAGGCCGGTGAGCTTGGGGAGATCGACCTCCGTCATGGCGCTGGTCGGCTTGCCGCGGTGCAGATTGGGGCGGTTGGGGTCGTCATTCAATGAGCCAATACCTGTGACTGAGTCGCCGTTTGCGCCACTGTTGGCTTTTTTGGCTTCTTCGGCTGTGTGGCGCTTCAGTGTCGGCCGGTCAGGATCGTCCGACGATGCGGGACTATTCGCGGTTGACGATCCTGTGCTGTCCGTGGGGCTGTCGGGGCTTCTGCGCTTCATAGTGGGCCGGTCCGGATCGTCGGCTGGAGCGCTTCCGGTTTGCGTCGTTGATGCGGTCGTTGTTGTGGAGTCGCTGCCAGAGGTCGTGCTGTCGGGGGTTCGACGCTTCATTGTTGGCCGGTCGGGGTCGTCCGCCGGCGTCGAGGTGGTGGTGGTTGAGGATGGTGTCGTCGTGCCAGAGTCGGCTGTGTCTGAAGTGCGGCGCTTCATAGTGGGGCGATTCGGGTCGTCGCTGGTTGATGGGCTTGCTGTGCTGGATGTAGTCGTCGTGTCTGGCTTGCTCGTTGATTGGGTCGTTGTCTGAGTAGGAGCAGACTTACTCTGATCGCTTCCGGTTGCGGGCGTTGTATCTGTGTTCGGCTTCGAGCCAAAGTGGGGGCGGTTTGGGTCAGTCGACGCGGTGATGACCGGCAGCGTCTTCGATGACTTCAAGGCGGCCGTCTTCCTGGGGGCGGCCAGGGGCTTGACGCTTCCGTAGCCGAACCAGCCGTCGTCGAAGGCCAGATCGCCGGTCGGTTCGACGGCTTGCAGATGCTTGGCGTAGGCGAGGTCGAGGGTGCCCTTGTCGATGCCGGCGCTTTGCAGGATGTAGACGTTTCCAGGCAGCAGAGCGAACGGGATGGGACGGGCAGTATAGATGCCGGCGTCTTCGAACTTGCCTTCGATGAAGAGGGAGACGGGGATGAGGCGGCTGGCGGTGGGTTTGGCGAAGTCTCCGGTCCACTCGTAGACGCCGACGGCGCGGACGACCTGCTCGGGCTTCGCGACCTTGTGCATCTGCGCGAAGGAGACAGAGGCAGCGAGGGTTGCGATGCCGAAGAGGACGCGGTGGAGGAGAGTTCTCATAGTCTGCTAAGGAGATTAGACGCTATCTGCGGAGCAAAGTCCTACTCAGGAGTGGGATGGTGCGGGGTTTCCGCTAGTATTCGAAGCATGGACTCGGCACCGCTGCTGGATGTGAAGGATCTGTCGATCGCGTTCGGCCAGCACGAGGCAGTAAGGGGTATTTCTTTTCATATCAGTCCGGGCGAGACGCTGGGGTTGGTGGGAGAGTCGGGGTCGGGGAAATCGGCTACTTCGCTGGCAGTTTTGCGGCTTTTGCCGAGCACTGCGAGGATTGCGGGAAGCGTCAATTTTGACGGGGAAGACTTGCCCGGGCTTCCGGAGGCGGCGATGCGGCGGCGACGTGGGCGGGAGATTGCGATGATCTTTCAGGAGCCGATGACGGCGCTGAATCCGGTGATGCCGGTGGGGGCGCAGATCGCAGAGGCGGTCAGGGCGCATCATCCGGGTGAGTCGCGTGGAACCGTGAGGGCGAAGGTTTTTTCGGCGATGGAGGAGGTGGGACTTGGGGGGACAGGTTTGGCGGGGGTGGAGCGGAGGGCGAAGGATTATCCGCACCAGTTTTCCGGGGGGCAGAGGCAGCGGATTTTGATCGCGATGGCGATTGTGAACCGGCCAAGGCTGCTGATCGCGGATGAGCCGACGACGGCGCTGGATGTTACAGTGCAGGCGCAGATTCTGGCGCTGCTGAATGGGTTGCGGCGGGAGCATGGGTTGGCGATGCTGTTCATCTCGCACGACCTGGCGGTTGTGGCGCAGGTGGCGGATCGGGTGGCGGTGATGCAGCGGGGTGAGATCGTGGAGCAGGGGGCCGTGCAGAGTTTGTTTGAGCGGCCGCAACATGCTTATACGCGGAGGCTGCTGGCTTCGGCACCGACGATGAAGACGGATCGGGGATTGCCTTTAGCATCAGGGCCGCTGGATTCGATGGTTTGATGGCGCGGCGGTTCGATGAGGCGAGAAGTGCGCGGCGTGTGGTTTCCATGATGCAGGAAATATCTATAGACTAGGAAATTGGTCGTTAGGCCGTTTGGACTGCATGCGCGCGCTGATACTTTCAGATATTCACGGGAACCTCGAAGCATTGACCGCAGTTCTTGCCGCAGCAGAGCCGTATGACGAGCTTTGGAACCTCGGGGACATGGTGGGGTATGGGGGGAGTCCGAATGAGGTGATTGATCTGATGCGGGTGAAGGCACAGATCAACGTGCGGGGAAACCATGACCGGGTTTGTTGCGGGCTGACTTCGGCGCTGGGATTCAATCCGGTGGCGCGGGCGGCGGCGATGTGGACCAATAAAGAGCTGACTGCGGAGAATTTGGCGTGGCTGCGGGCGGTGCCGGCGGGACCGATTCAACCGGAGGAGCCGGGAGTGACTTGTGTGCATGGGTCGCCGCTGAATGAGGATCAGTATATTTTGAGCATGCGGGATGCATGGGCTCCGCTGCAGCAGATGACGACGGCGATTACGTTCTTTGGGCACACGCACTTACAGGGTGGGTTTTCGCAGAAGGATCATGACTGGCATGAGATCAAGGCGCAGTTCAGGACGAAGAATGAGGCGGAGAGCTGGACGATGGCGATTCCAGAGGGGACTCGTCATCTGATCAATCCGGGGGCTGTGGGTCAGCCGCGGGATTGCGACTGGCGGGCGGCGTTTGTGATCTATGACTCAGAGGCGAAAGAGATTGTTTATCATCGTGTTCCATACGATCTGACGGCGGCGCAGGGGAGGATTTTGATGGCGGGGTTGCCGGAGCGGCTGGCGGCTCGGCTGCGTGAGGGAAGATAATTTTTTTGGGTGGCGTTTTTGAGGGGGGTTCCGCGGAATTTGGGGGATTCTTGTGGTTTTTGGGTGGTAACAACGTGGTGGATTGCTGGTAATTTGTGGTGCTTTGCGTGGTGATTTTGTGGTGGTAAAAATGCGCCAACCTTCTTGAAATATTTTTCTGAAATATTTTTTAGGATGCGTGCGCCTTGTCGAGTCTGTGGCGGAAGTTCTTCGCCCAGGAGCGGAAGGCAGCGTCGATATCGCCCCACTTCTGGAAGGCCTTGAGGCCGCTGAAGAACCTGCGGCCGCTCTTGCTGGTCATGAAGGCCATCTCCACCTCTCCGGAAGCGGAGTCGACCATCTCGCCTTCGATTGAGACTTTTCCGACCTTCAATCGCGGGACCAGCTCGCCTACACCGGGCGCGACCGCATGGGTTGCGACGGCGGTTGTCCCAGTTACCGCTGCATTGGTCTTGCCGCCGTTCGGCTCTACGTTGGTGATGGCGAAGCGCAACACTTTGACGCCGGGGCCGGGCTCGCTTACGAGGTTGTAGCGCCCGGCCTGGAGTTCATCCCTGATGGCTTTGGTGAAGTAGTCCTCGAGCTTGGTCTGGTCTGCAGGGTTGATGTCCCGCTGCTGAACCTCAGGGACGAAGAAGACCTTGACCGGGTCCAGGACGAAGGTGTCGGAACTTTTCAGAACGTCTGGATTTTTGAAGTAGATCAGCCAATCGGAGTTTCCGGGATCGGGCTGGAGCTTTGCATAGGTATCGTCGCCCAGAAAACCTGATTCATGGGTCAGGAGCTTGTCCTGCTTTTTTGATGGTTCCTGGGAATGCGCGGGCAAACCGGCGAGGAGAAGCCAGGCAGCGAGGGCAGCAAATGCCTGGAGACGATGCACAGATGAGTGCGGAACGGACCTGTGATGCAAGGCGGATGTCTTCGATGACTGGCTGACGAAGGGCTCGGTCGGCTGTTTGCTCTTCGGTTCTGGATGGTTCATCGGAGTGTCGGTGCCTCGTCTGTAAGGCCGAAATGTTGTGTTGCTTCAAAGACTTGGATTCCAAATTGGATTAGGGGGTGGTCTGTACTCCTGCAGCTTCCCGGTGTTTGGTTGAGGAGGGAACGGGCGATTTGCGAGGGATGGCGATTGCTCAGACGGTTGTTGCGCTTTCGTCGATGAGGCGGAGGGCTTTCCAAAAGAGAACAACGACGGTCGAGCGTCTGGGTGAGAAGGTTCGGAGGGTTGCGGCTGGTGGGAACATCGGGATCCTTCCCCATCCGACTTCGCTCAGGGTCAGGATGACGGCAAGAACGGGCGACTGCGAACCCTGCGCTCAGGATGAGGGCAGGAATGGCTGGGTGCGGACAGTGGACTGCTGTTGGAAAGACAACAGCGGATTCCTACGCTGCCCCGGAATGCCAAACGAAAAGCGACAATCGCAACATCGCAGGGCTATGCGGTCTGTTGCTCTTCGAGGGTGAGGGAGAGTTCTTCCCACTCGGCGAGGAGGGTGGTGCGCTGGGTGCGGAGGGACTCGAGCTCGGCGGCGTCTTTTTGTGATTGCTCGGCGGAGGTGAAGTTGCCGAGGCGGGCTTCGGCGGCGGCGATGGCGGACTCGAGGCGGGGGATCTCTGCTTCGGCGTGGCGGAGGCGGTCTTCTAGTTGCTTGAGTTTGATGGGGTTTAGGCGCTTGATCGCGATCGCCGGGGTTATGGGAGTAGTAGTTGCCACTTCGGAAACCCAGGTCTCAGAATCGAGACCTGGGGCACCCGCTGTATCGCCCCTGCCCGAATCTGTGGTCACAGATGAGCTTTTCGTCGATTCAGCCAGGGAGTTTGTGATCTGTTCGGTTACTTTTTCGGGGCCGCCCTGTTTGCGCCAGAGATAGTCTTCGTAGTTGCCGGGGTAGATGTGGAGGCGGCGGTCTTCGACCTCGAAGACTCGGGTGGCGAGGCCGTCGATGAAGTAGCGGTCGTGGGAGACGAAGAGGACCGTGCCGGTGAAGTTGCGGATAGCGTCGAGGAGGACGTCTTTGGCGCGGAGGTCGAGGTGGTTGGTGGGTTCGTCGAGGAGGAGCATGTTACTGGGGGAGACGAGCATTTTGGCCATGGCGTAGCGGTTGCGCTCGCCGCCGGAGAGGACGCCTAGTTTTTTGAAGACGTCGTCGCCGGAGAACATAAAGCAGCCGAGGAGGGAACGGAGTTCGACGACGGGGACCTTGGGTGAGGCGGCGGAGATATCGTCGAGCATGCCGGCGTTGCCGTCGAGGACTTTGTACTGGTCTTGTGCAAAAAAATCCACCAACGCGTTGTGGCCTAGCTTGATTTGACCGCTGGTGGGTTCTTCCTGCTGGCTGAGGAGACGAATGAGGGTGGACTTCCCTGCCCCGTTGGCTCCGACGAGGGCGATGCGGTCGCCGCGCTCGATGGTGAAGTTGAGGTTATCCAGAATTAGTTTTTCGCCGCCGTCGGGCATGGGGTAGACCTTGGTGAGATTCTGGACTTCGATGACGGTGCGGCCCGAGGCGGGGGGCTGCGGGATGGAGAAGTGGATGGTGGCTTCTTCTTCGGGGACCTCGATGCGTTCTATTTTTTCGAGTTCTTTTATGCGGGACTGAACTTGTTTGGCTTTCGTGGCCTGATAGCGGAAGCGGTTGATGAAGGCTTCGAGAGCTTCGATGCGGTCGCGCTGGTTTTTGTACGCGTTCATCAGCTGGGTGCGGCGCTCTTCTTTCTGCACGACGTACTTTTCATAGTTGCCGTGGTAGACGTGCATGCGCTTGTTCCAGAGCTCGATGGTTTTGTTGACGGTGACGTCGAGGAAGTAGCGGTCGTGCGAGATGAGGATGTAGGCGTTGGGATAGTCGTGGAGGTAGTTTTCCAGCCAGTTGCGGGACTCGAGGTCGAGGTGGTTGGTGGGCTCGTCTAAGAGTAAAAGGCTCGGCTTTTGCAGCAACAACTTTGCGAGCGCGATGCGCATCTGCCAGCCGCCGGAGAATTCCTCGGTCTTGCGCTCCCAGTCCTCTTTGGAAAAGCCGAGGCCGCCGAGGACGGCGCCGACTTGCGAGTCAAGATTGTAGATGTCGTGAACGTGGAGCTGGTCGGCGATGTCGGAGTATCGCTCGGCCGCGGCGGCGTACTCGCGTGATTTGGGGTCGGCCTCGGAGAGGGTGTGGGTGAGGGCGATGGATTCGGCTTCGAGCTCGTGGAGGTGGTCGAAGACGGAGAGGCACTCGGCGAAGACGGTTTTGCCGCGGAGGGCGAGGCCGTCCTGCGGGAGGTAGCCGAGGGTCATGCCTTTGACGCGGGTGAGCTGGCCGTAGTCGAGGGTTTCGATACCGGCGAGGATCTTCAGGAGGGTGGATTTGCCGGTGCCGTTGCCGCCGACGAGGCCGGTGCGCTCGTCCGGCGTGATGAGCCAGTTGGCGTCTTCGAAGAGGAGTTTTTGGCCGAAGCGTTTGCCGGCTGAGGAGAGTTGGAGCATTCCTCTTCTATTTTCTCATTGGCGGGCACGTGAGAGGCTTAACACTGATTTACACAGATTGGAAAGGGAGTCGACCGCGGATAATGCGGATAAGACGGATGAAATATTGACGAGAGGGTCATTGTCATCCCCCAGGCAACAGGATCGCGCTTTCGTGCGATAGCCCACCTTAGCGACGATGAGACTGTCGCGAGATGGGGCACCCGGCTTCTGCTCTCGGGTTTCCGGTTAACCGGACGTGACCTGCGTGTCTTCCGTATCTTCGGCTGCGAGTGTCGCTACCGTCTTCTTTACTCGCGTTGTTGTGATGACCACTACGCTGATCAGAACAAATAAAGTCCCCAGGATGGTTCGGAGGCCGAGGGCTTCGCCGCCGAGGAGATATCCAAGCAGCACGGCGACGACCGGATTGACGTAAGCGTAGGTGCCGACTTTGGTTGGCGATTCATGATGGATGAGCCACACGTAGGCGGTGAAGCCGATGATGGAGCCCGCGACGATCAGGTAGAGCAAGGAGAACCACGCTCCGGCTGAGATGGTCGAGGGATGAAAATTGCGAAACTCTCCGAAGGCAGCCGCAGCAAGGGTTAGCATTACGCCACCGGCGAGCATCTGCGCTCCCGAGCTCATGACTTTGGACGACGGAAGCGGCAGCCTGCGCGTCAGTACAGACGCTATCGACCAACTCAGCGATCCAATGATGATCGCCATTGCACCGGTCCTGTCTATCGGGGCTCCGCCTAGATTCAACGAGCGGCTCATCAGGATTGCCACGCCGGCAATCCCGATCAGGAGCGCCGCTGCCAAGCGAACGGTGAGCCTCTGGGTTCGCAGGAACAGGATCTCCGATAGAGCGATGAATACGGGGATCGTCGCCATGATGACGGCGGCGATGCCCGATGGCACACGCTGCTCTGCCCAGAACAAGAGACCGTAGTCGATGACGAAGATCAGAAGAGCGAGTACGACTACTGACATCCATTGACGCGGGTTTGGCGAGCGCTCGCCGCGGGCGATCATCCAGCCATACAGAACGAGTCCTGCAACAAGAAACCGCATCGCCGCGAAGAGGAGTGGAGGAACTTCGTGGACGCCAATACGAATGGCGAGGAATGTGGATCCCCACACGAAATAGATGATGGCGAAGGCCAGCAGAGTCTTCCACGTCGGGCGATGGGTTATGGCTTCCATAGAAATAGAGATCCCTATCAGCACTGTACCAGTGGTGTCGCGGGGGCTTGCTGAATCCTCTGACTTTCTGATGTGAGCGGTTGGGCGCGTACGCACCTGCCGCATCGAACCGTCGGGGCTTTCGGTGGTGGAGCGGTGGATCGACGAGCGGCGTTCGATGTGGGAGAAGCGATTCGATCGCCTGGGGGATCTGCTTGCGGAGCCGGAGGAAGAGTAGGCCATCTCCCTGGTCGAAACTTTGGCGAGGAGTCGACAAGTGCTCTGTTGCTCGTGGAGACTAGAAGCTTCTGGACGGCGGCTCGCCGTTTGCGGAAACTCATTGGGTAAAGGAGAAATATTTTGATGTACGACATGGCGAATTTGAAAAAGTTGAAGACACTTGGCGAAGGCGCTCCGAAGGCGACGGAGGCTTTCTGGGCGTTCGATAAAGCAGCGATGGCCGACGGCGCGGTGCCGAAGAAGTATAAGGAGCTGATTGCGCTGGGGGTGGCGTTGACGACGCAGTGCCCGTACTGCCTGGAGGTTCACAGAGGCAATGCGATCAAGGCGGGCGCTACCGCTGAGGAGATTGCCGAGACGGCGATGGTGGCAGCTGCGTTGCGTGCCGGTGCGGCGGTGACTCATGCGACGCACCTGGTTGGCGATGGTGCCGGGAAGTAGTCCCCGACGAAGGCAGGGACACAGCGGCGGAGGGCAAAGCCGCCGCTGGCACGGTTGAGATTGCCGCTGCTACCAGAAGCGGCTGGGACTGACGCCAGATCGTGGAGGTTCCTGCGTCCGGAAGCGAACAGTAATTCGCGATTATGGACGCGCGGTTGTCTGGGTATGGATAGGCGGCCTGGCGCTATTGCAATGCTGAGAGTGATTTGCGGGATTCGCGGGGACGGAGATTTTTGGCAGGCTACGTGCAAATTGTTTTGAGTCAAAGAACAACTCGCGGAGGCTTCCTCATGGCGCACTTTGAACGGATTCGCGATGTAATTTCAGGGCCGTTTAGTCCCGAGGTTATCCAGCAGCGTACCGGGGCGGGATGGCAGATGGTGTCGATCGAATGGCGGCGGGAGTTGCCGGACGGGGAGACTCCGACGCAGGGCGCGTTTGGCGAAGACATTCCTTATGGACTGAGAATCTCGGACGATTGCACGCGACTGGAGGTTGAACCGACCGAGAACCGGGCGATGATGCTGATGATGGAGCTGCTGGGGCAGGATTTTTCTTATTCGAGCATCGTCAGTGATCTGAATGAAAAGGGTTTTCGGATGCGAGACGGTAAACCGTGGAACCGGGTGGCGGTGTTCAATATGATGCCGCGGCTGATTGAGGCGGGGCCGCGCATGTTCTCGAGCGAGGAGTGGAGGAGGCTGCAGCAAGGGATGTCTCGCACCAGATAGCGGCGAAAGTCATTTGGCCGCCGCCAGTTGCCTGAGTTTGGCTCGGAGTTGGGTAAGGTCCTGCCTTGAGAGGTACTGGCCGTCGTGGATGACGGCCGTGATCTTGCGCGTGTTGGCGATGTCGTCCAGAGGGTTGGCTTCGAGGAGGACGAGGTCCGCGATTCTGCCGGGCTGGACGGTGCCGTAGTCGTTGAGCTTGTTGTAGAACTTTGCGGGATTGAGGGTGGCGGTCTGCAGGGCCTCGAGTGGGGTGAAGCCCGCGGCTACGAAACGCTGCAGTTCGAGGTGGAGGCTGATGCCGGGGAGGACGTCGACTCCGGCAGGGGTGTCGGTGCCGGCGAGGAACGGGACGTTGGCGGCGTGGAGCTTGCGAACGATGTCGAGCTCGTGAGTGACGAACTTTTCGCGGACGGGGAGCGGGTCGGTGTCGAGGGATTTGAGGATGCCTTTTTGTGCGGCGGGCCAATGTTTGTCGACCCAGGCGCGCGGGGCGTAAGCGAGGTCGGGGTCTTTGGTGTAGTCGATGGCGTCGACTAACCATTGGCCGCGCTCCCAGTAGAGAGTGGGACACTGCCATACTTGATTTTTTGCGAGGAGCTGAATGATGGCGGCCTCACGGGCTGGGTCGTAGGTGTCGAGAAACATGCCTACGGTTTTTTTCCCGGTGAGGTATTTGGTTTCATCGGGCGAGCTGGCTTCGAAGATGCCGATGAGGTGCTCGAATGTGCGCTGGCCGGAGGCGACGGCTTCGGAGGCTCGAATGGCGTCGGGGACGTGGCCTTCGTAGGGGATGCCTACTTTTTTCGATTCGTCGGCGATGGCGAAGTAGGCGTCGCGGGGGACGCCGGATTGGACTTTGATGAAGTCGGCTCCTCTGCTCTTGAGCATATCGACGGCTTTGCGTCCGTCTTCGGGCGAGGTGATGGCGATGGCGGCTTTGTAGTGGGATTTGGGGCCGTCGAGCATGGGGCCGGAGACGACCATGCGTGGGCCGAAGAGCCGGTGTGCGGCGATCTCGTCGCGGGCGTGGAGGACGGGATCGAGTGCGCTGCCCATGTCGCGGATGCCGGTGATGCCGTTGGCGAGGAAGAGGGGGAGGACGAGGTCGGTGCCGTCGGCGGCGGTCGAGTCGAAGTAGACGTGGGTGTGCATGTCCCACAGGCCGGGAATGAGGTACTGGCCGTGAGCGTCGATGACATGTTCTGTTTTTGGTTTTAGTTTGGCGGATGGGGCGACGGTAGCGATGCGGTTGCCGTGGATGACTACGGTGGTGTTGGGTTGGGTTTTGCCGGTGACGGTGTCGACGACGGTTGCGTGAGTGATGGTAAGGGTTTGCGCTCTGACGCTGAGTGAAAGGAGGATAGGGGCAAGAAGAAGAGTCTGGAGGCTTCGCACAGGTTGATGGTAACGCGCGATGGTGCGTTGCAGATCTTCTATCGCACGCTAGAGTCTGATACCGACGGAGTTAGACATTCTTATCTATTTGCTGGTGTGGGTTCGGCTTCGACGGCGCGGAGAGCGTCCAACATGCAGGGGTCTGATTTGATCGAGACTGGAATGGAGTCTACTGCGGTGATGCAAAGGCCTCATTGGTGGAGGAGACAATGGTTTAGGTGGACCGCTGCGACATTTCTGCTGGTTGCGATCGCTGGAGTGGTGGCGATGCGATGGGGACTGCGGCAGGCGCAGCCAATGTTGCGGCGGAAGGTGGTGGAGACGCTTTCCACCCGCTTCCATTCGCCGGTTGAGCTGGACCGGCTTTCGGTGTCTTTGACGCGAGGGGTGAGTGTGACCGGTGGTGGGTTGAGGATTCTTTATCTGGCTGGGCCGACGAAGCCGGATGCGCGGCCGAATGCTCCGCCGATGCTGGTTGTCGATAGCTTTGAGTTCGGGACGGGATGGAGGGAGTTGCTGCGGCCGACGACGCGGGTGATGTCGGTAAAGGTGCGGGGGCTACAGGTGAATATTCCACCGAAGGAAGAGCGCGGGCCGGCGATGCCGGATGATCCGAAACGGAAGGGGCAGCCGTTCCTGGGGATTGCTGTGGACACCATTGAGTGTACGGATGCGAAGGTGGTGATCGAGACCAGCAAGCCGGACAAGAAACCTCTGGAGTTTGCCATCAGCAGCCTGGTGCTGAAGGATGTTGGCGCGATGAAGCCGTTCGCCTATGAGGCGGTGCTGGTGAATCCGAAGCCTGTGGGGGATGTGCATTCGACGGGCCGGTTTGGGCCGTGGCAGGATGACAATCCGCGAGACACGCCGCTTGATGGGAGCTACAAGTTCACGCATGCGGATCTGTCTTCGATCCATGGGATTGGAGGGATTCTTTCGTCTACGGGCAAGTTTGAAGGGACGGTGGGGAAGATTGCCGTCGAGGGCGTAACGGATACGCCGGACTTTCGGCTGGATGTGAGCGACCATGCGCTGCCGCTGCATACGGAGTTTCGTGCGGTGGTGGATGGGACGACAGGAGATACGCGGCTGGATGCGGTGAAGGCTCGGGTGGGGCGGTCGGAGTTGACCGCGTCGGGTGGGGTGACCCGGTCGATGGGGACGCCAGGGCACAACATCGACCTGAGCGTTGCTATGGAGAGAGGCAGGATTGAGGACATGCTGGTGCTGGGGTTGAAGGGGAATCCTACTCTGATGCGGGGGGCGTTGGGGTTGAAGGCGCATATACAGATTCCGCCGGGGGCGGTGAGCGTTTCGCGCAAGATGCGGCTCGCGGGGACGTTTGCGATTCATGACGCGTTTCTGAACGACGCGAAGATGCAGCAGCAGCTAGATGCGATGAGCATGCGTGCGCAGGGAAAGCCAACGCTGGCAAATGCGCAGGACGCGGAGCTGGTGGGGTCGTCGGTGTCGGGTAGGTTTTCGCAGGGGGATGGGGTGGTCGATGTGAGCGAGCTGAACTTCACGATGCCGGGGGCGCAGGCGTTGATGCATGGGCGGGTGCAGCTGGCGGGGAGCACGTTCGAGTTTCATGGAAAGGTGAGGACGGAGGCGACGGCGTCGCAGATGACGACAGGGTGGAAGAGTCTGCTGCTGAGTCCGTTCGACAAGCTGCTGAAGAAGAATGGAGCGGGGGTGGAGCTGCCGATCAAGGTGACGGGAACGCGGTCGACGTATGACCTGCGGCTGGATTTTCCGCATGACACGCATGCACCGGCGAGTGTGGGAAGTCCTGCGAAATGAGCGGGGTGCTTCGTGTGATGCTTCGGTTGGAGAGACAATGGAAGGGCGCTCTGCTAGTGTCAATAAAGAGCTTTGAGCTTTGAGCATTCAGTTACTTGGAGTTTGATTGTCGGGACAGCCACAACTTTATTCGACACCGGAGCCGGCTTTGCAACAGACGCCGTCGAACGGCGGTGAACCTGCCAAGAGAACAGCGCCGGTCTGGTTGCAACGGCTGTCGCTGTTTGTGCTGGTGCTGTTCTGCGTGTACCTGGGTGTACTGGTGATGGTGCTGCCGTGGTGGCCGCGGATATGGGACCGGAACGAGTTCATCATCGCGCGGCCGTGGCTGGCGGCGGTGCTGCATAACGGCGCGGTGCGGGGGATGATCTCGGGGCTCGGGCTGCTGGATATCTGGATCGGGATCTCTGAGGCGGTGCACTACCGCGACTACCGTGGATAGGGAAAGATTGAATAAAGAGCCGATGATGCCAGAGGAGCCGGATGAGCTTGAGGAAGCTCCTCTGGCTTATGAGAATTCGGAGTTTTTGAACTCGCCGGATGGGCGGCTGTTGCGGATCATGGCGGAGTACCAGGAGCCGATGGCGCGGTTTCGGCGGGAGCGGATTCAGGACACGGTGGTGTTCTTCGGGTCGGCGCGGTTTCGTGCGTTGGATGTAGCTAACTCGGAGCTGGAGCTGCTGGCGAATACGGGTTCGGCACAGCCGGCCCCGGAGTATGAGCAGCCGGCGCGGGTGGAGGAGATTGAGAGTGGCGAAGCGAGCCGGCTGAAGCTGAGGTTGGCGGAGGCTGCCGTGGAGATGGCCCAATACTATGAGGACGCGCGACGGCTGGCGGGGATGGTGGCCACGTGGTCGCAGACGCTCCCCGGGCGGAGGCATCGGTTTGTGGTGACTTCGGGGGGTGGGCCGGGGATTATGGAGGCAGCGAACCGCGGGGCGTATGAGGCGGGGTGCAAGACAATCGGGTTGAATATCCGGCTGCCGTTCGAGCAGCATCCGAACCCGTACATTACGCCTGGTTTGAGCTTTGACTTCCACTACTTTTTTATGCGGAAGTACTGGTTTGCTTATCTGGCGAAGGCGCTGGTGGTGTTTCCGGGTGGGTTTGGAACGCTGGATGAGATGTTCGAGCTGCTGACGCTGGCGCAGACGAAGAAGTTGGCAAAGAAGATCACGGTGGTGATCTACGGGTCGGAGTATTGGAAGCATGTGATCAACCTGGAGCTGCTGGCGGAGAAGGGCGCGATTGCTTTGGAGGACCTGAAGCTGTTTCAGTTCGCGGATACTCCGGAGGACGCTTTCCGGATTTTGAAGGACGGGCTGACGGAGCACCATCTGGAGTCGGACTACGAGCGAGAGCAGCAGCGGTTGGAGCGGGAGAGGATTCCGGTGGAGCCGGCTCCGAGCGCGCAGGAGATGCTGGGGCCGGATATTACGAAGACGCGGTAAGGGTTAAGACGCTGGCGAGACGGGGCAGAGATCTCGCGGAGAGGAAAGATCCTGTCTCTATCCACTCGATTGACGGGAGATTCTTAGAGCCTTACCCCGTGTTCGCCAATGATTGTGAATACGGACAAGAGATTGGTGAGGCCAAGGAGTTCCCGGACGCGCTTGCCAATGTTGAGGAGCTGCAACTCGCAGCCCGCAGCCCTGGCTGAAGTGTAGAGTCCGACGAGGGCGCCGAGGCCCATGCTGTCCATGCGGGTAACATCCGACAGGTCCAGCACAATTCGTTTGGTGGTTGGGATCATCGGGCGAACCCTGGAGTAGAGGCCGTTGGACACCTCAGAGACTATTTGTCCATGGCATCGCACGATTATCACTTCGTCGGTACGTTCGATGGCAATGGTTAGGCGCGGAGCTGGTTGGTCAGGAGCTGGTTTGTCAGACATGAGGCTCTCTCTTCGAAACATGTGATTCGAAACATGTGAAATGGTGGGGAATCGGTTCGAGAGAGTTTCTCATACAGAGATGCGTGCAGGCGAAAATCCTGAGAAAGATGTGGAGGCTGGTGCCGATGCTGCCCGTCGAGTTGTTCGGGTTGCGAGGCAAATGCGGAATCCGGTCCAACTGATCGGCAACTCGAGAATTCCATGCGGGGAAATCCCGATCGGGGAGACAATACAACTTTTGGGGAACCATTGCAGTAACAGAAGTTAGGGATTTTGAAGCTCCATTGTTGGTGCAGTCATACGCCAGTCATGGAGCGCCTCCTATACTGGCCTCGGTAGCAGCCTGAATGGAGGTAGCCGATGGGTCAGTCGAGCATCTCGTATCTGTGGCGTGAACCGGAGGCGGCGAAGGGCTTTACGACCGGCGTCTCGCTGCATAGCCATACCAATCAGTCCAAAGAGACGCTGGATTTTATCTCGGAGCTGTCGAAGGACTGGAGTGTGCTGCAGCCGGTGATGCGGTGGGCGGAGCGGCGCTGCAGGCGGCTGACGGGTATCGACCCGGACTATGCCCGCGCCTACTGGACGCCGCCGTTGACGCCGAGTCTGGCGTTCGACCTGGAGCGGCGGCAGATTGAGGACAGGCTGCAAATTCCAGGGCTGGTCTCGATCACCGATCATGATGATATTCAGGCGCCGATGCTGCTGAGGACCGTGCCGTCGTCGCGGCATATTCCGGTGTCGGTGGAGTGGACAGTGCCGTTTGGGGCGACGGCGTTTCATTTGGGCATTCATAATCTGCCGAGCGCCGCGGGGACGGCGTGGATGGAGCGGCTGGCGGCGTTTACGGCGATGCCGGTGGAGACACGTGCGCCCAGACTGCTGACGGAGATGCTGGCGGAGTTGGATGAGCTGCCAGGGGTGCTGATTGTCTTCAATCATCCGCTGTGGGATCTGTACCGCGTGGGTAGAGAGAAGCATGACGTTCTGGTGAATGAGTTTCTGGCGGTGAATGGGCAGTTCGTCCATGCGCTGGAGTTGAACGGGCTGCGGGACTGGAAGGAAAACCGCGAGGCCTCGACGCTGGCGGGCAAGTGGAACCAGCTGGTGATCAGCGGGGGCGACCGGCATGGCGTGGAGCCGAACGCGAATGTAAACCTGACGCGGGCGAACAGCTTCAACGAGTTTGTGCATGAGGTGCGGCGCGAGCGACAGAGCCATGTGCTGTTTATGCCGCAGTATGCGGAGCCGTGGAAGCACAGGATTCTGCAATCGACGCTGGCGGCAATTCGGAATTATCCGGAGTTTCCGGAGGGGTCGCGGTTGTGGGATGAGCGGGTGTACCATCCGAATGCGGAGGGCGCGATCGTGCCGCTGACTCAGCTGTGGATGAAGAGGAGGGCACCAGCGTATCTTCAGGCGGTGCTGGGTGTGGTTCGCGTAATGGGTGCGGCGCCGGTGTCGGGTGGGCTGCGGATGGCGTGGAACGACACCGGAGAGATGCGGACTACGCTGGCAAAGCTGGATGCATGACAGCTATCAGTTTTGACCTGTGAGCTTTGCGTTTCGTGTTTTCGCAGAGGATGAGCGCGGGGTAGTCTAGAGCGATGCGTGTGCCGCGTGTTGCCTACTTTCCGGATTCTTTCCATGAGATAAACGGCGTCGCGCATACGAGCAGGAACTTTGTGGCGTATGCCCAGCGGCATGGACTGCCGTTTCTTTGTGTGCGGGCAGGTACGCGGGAGATTTCGTTTGAGCAGGTGGGGGAGCTGCGGACGCTGGAGTTGAGGCGGAGCCGGGGTTCGGTGCGGATGGAGAAGGACCTGGTGTTCGATACCATTTTCTGGCGGCACGGAGGGGCGATACGGCGAGAGCTGGAGCGGTTTCGACCGGATGTGATCCACATTACGGGGCCGAGTGAGCTGGGGATGTTTGGGGCTTACTTTGCGCGGGAGATGGGGCTGCCGCTGGCGGCTTCGTGGCACACGAATTTGCATGAGTACGCCGCGCGCAGGATGGGTTGGTTGACGGGGCGGATGTCGGAGAGGCGTGGGGCGGCGATCGAGGGTGGCGTGGAAACTGGAGCGCTGTGGGCCACGTCGCAGTTTTATAAATTGGCGAAGGTTTTGTTTGCGCCGAACGATGAGCTTTGCCGGATGCTGGAGCGCACGACGGGAAGGCCGTGCTTCCTGATGCAGCGCGGGGTGGATACTGAGTGGTTTTCACCGTCGCACCGAACGCGAGCGACCGACGACAGGACGGTGGTGCTGGGGTATGTGGGACGGCTGTCGGTGGAGAAGAATGTGACGCTGCTGGCCAGGGTGGAGCGGGAGCTGGCGGCGATGGGTCTGGGCGGGATCAGATTTTTGATTGTGGGGCATGGGAGCGAAGAGGCTGCGCTGCGCAGTGATTTGAAGGAGGCGGAGTTTGCCGGGGTGCTGCGGGGAGCCGCGCTGGCGCGGGCTTACGCGAATATGGATGTGCTGGTGTTTCCATCGCACACGGATACGTTTGGGAATGTTGTGCTGGAGGCGCTGGCGAGTGGCGTGCCCGCCGTGGTGACGCCGGATGGCGGGCCGAAGTTTATTGTGCGGGATGGGGAGACGGGATTTGTAACTGTGGATGATCAATTTGCGGGGGCTGTCGCGGAGCTGGTGAGAGACCGGGCCCGGCTGGAGGAGATGCGGCTGAAGGCGCGAGCGTATGCACTGGGGTGTAGCTGGGATGCGGTCTTCGATCGGGTGTATGCGGGTTATGAGACGGCGCTCGGTCCTGTTCCGGAGGACGCGAGTTGGAGTTCCATGTAGACGTCGGCGCGATTGTAGGGAGATGGGACGACACGCTCTGATGGAATGGGTTGAAATCCGAGCGATTTGTAGAGACGGATTGCGGGCGTCAGACTGTGGTTGGTCTCGAGATAGAGGCGGGTTGCGCCAGCGGCTCGAGCCTCTGCGATCGTTCGTTCGAGTAGCTGACGACCGATGCCGGCGCCCTGAAACGATCGGGTCACGGCCATTTTGGCTACTTCGAATTCGCCTGGGGACATGAAGACCAGAGCGCAGCAGCCGATGGCCTGGCCCTCGTGGAAGGCAAGGAAGATTCTGCCGCCTCGGCCGATGATGGTGGCGTGAGGGTCAGCGAAGGATTTTTCGTCCTTCGGTTCGACGGCGAAGTAGCGCGTGATCCACTCTTCGTTGAGACGGCGGAAGGCAGCTTCATCGCCAGGCTGGAAGTCACGAATGGTGACGGCTGTGCGGGTTGTGTTCATTGGTGATCTCTTCCAGATTCAGATGTTTCAGCGTCCCCAGCAGATTCAGGGTTGCAGAGGACGGCATCAGATTCGGCGAAACAAGAGGCCTTCGGCATTGGCACGTCTGATTTCTGCCTTGGCGTCAAAGAGTCTTTTCTTTTACCGCACGACCCAGTCGCGGATGTGCAGATGCGTGCCAATGGGATTGGTTTGTGGAAACGGGTTGCGATCCGGGCGTTCACGGAAAGATCTCTGGCGAAAATTTTCATTCAAGTCGCTTGCACCCATCTCATGAAGTAAAGAGCGTTGCGTTAGAAGCGGAGCTCGCCGATGTAGGCGGTGTAGGGTGGGAGCGTCATGGATTCGAGGTGCATGGTGCCCATGCCGTTATCAGTGCGAAGGACCGTGCGGAGAAAGCTACCGCGCAGGTGGAGGCGCATAGTGTCGGTCTTGATGGAGAGGAGCTGTGACTGTCCGGATAGGTTGCAGAGGATGACAAGGACGGGTAAGGCCGGCGAGACGTTTTTCGGCTTGCGGATCATGATGAGGACGTTCTGATCGTCGCGGTTGATGGTGAGATATTCACCGGAGTTGATGGTTGCGTTGCTGTGATGGAGTTCGATGAGCTTGCGATACCAGTTGAGGAGGGACGCGGAGTCGGCGTCCTCTAATGCTGCATTGGGGGTTGCGTTGGGCGTTTCGGGCTCGGGTGGTGGCGTGGGTTTGCCCTTTGGTGGTGGAGGTGGGGCGTCCCAGGTGATGATGGGCGTTGCGGTTGCGGCTTCTTCTGATGATTGCGGTGCGGCGACGCCTAGCTCCTGGCCATAGTAGAGGAGGGGTTGGGCGCGGGTGGTGAAGAGGATGGTGGCGAGGAGCTTGGCGATGTCGAGGTCGTGCTGGCCGTCGGCGTAACGGCTCATGCTGCGCTTGAAGCTGGGGCCGTCGGTGGCGAGGAGCGGAATGGCGTGGCCGGCTAGCGCAATGTTTTCGGTGGACTCGATGGCAGAGCGGATGGCGGCTGGGTTGAGCGGAGTGACCGCGCCGAGGCTGGTATCGAGGAGGAGTTGCGTGGTTTGCGTGTCGGAGGCTTTGGAGGTTCTTTGCTGTGGGGATGGTTGGAGGGTGGGGTCGACGTCGCCGATGAGGATGCGCTGGCCGAGGTAGCTGGCGGCGGCTTTGCGAAGCTCGGTGGCCTGATTGTGGGCTTCGGGTGTGGCTCCGATGACGTGGAAGCCGGCGATGCCGCGGTTGAGCCAGAAGCGGGCGACGTTGGGGAGGTCGGCGGCGGGGATGTGGGAGTCGAGGTCAAGCAGGACGCGGATGTTGCGGCGGCTGGCTTCGTGGATGAGGTCGTCGAGATCGTCGAGGGTGCCGTAGGCGGGGTCGAGGGATTGAGCGTGGGCAGGATCTGGCTGGAGAGTGGTGAGGAGGAGGGCGTCGACGCCGAGGGACTGGATGTAGTCGAGATGCTGGGCTACGCGGTGGAGGCCGCTGCCTTCGGTTGGGCTGAAGTTGATGGGGTTTACCTGGTAGACGACGGGATGTTTCCACCAGACGTCAGTGTTCATGCCGGAACCTGCCCAGCCAGGACGAGCCAGGGTTTGGGCAGGAGCGCTCGGAGTGAGTGTGCAGGCGAGACAGAAGGTGAGGAGTCGGCGGAGAGTGAGTGTGATCATGCGCTCTTATGAAATGCTACGCGAGAAGACGGGTGGGCGGAATTGACGCTTTGTGTGCGGCAGAGGCGAGTGCGGGCGGATGGTTTTTCGTGTGGCTGGTGTGGCGCGGAGGTCGAGATTTTTGTGAGAGCTTGTGTTTGTGGGGCCAGGGTTCTATGGTTCAAAGAAAAAGGAGATTTGCATGAGAGGTCTTGCCGCTGTATTGATGGGGGCTGCGTTGTGTGTTGCTCAACCGGGCTTTGCTCAGATGGGTGCGCCGGATGCGAAGCCGGAGCCGGGGATGCCGGGGGTTGCGGGCCCGCTGGCGGCGAAGTACAAGGCCGATGCGGACAACATTTTGAAGGCGGCGGAGACCGATGAGGATGGCTATGCGGCGTTGACTTATCTGTGCGACCACGTGGGCAAGCGGTTGAGTGGAACGCCGCAGTTGAATACGGCGATTGCGTGGGGCGCGGATTTGATGCGTAAGGCGGAACTGCAAAATGTGACGGTGCAGCCGGTGATGGTGCCGCGCTGGGTGCGGGGGAGTGAGTCGGGGGCGATGATGACGCCTGGGATAACCTCGGGGCCGGGGGCGGTGAATCGGCCGCTGCATATGCTGGGGCTGGGAATGAGTGTAGGGACAGCGGCTGGTGGGATTACAGCGCCAGTAGTGTTTGTGCCGAGCTTTGACGCGCTGGATGCGATGACGACGGAGCAGGTGAAGGGCAAGATCGTTGTCTATAACCCCGGCTGGCATGGGTATGGGGTGAATACGCAGTACAGAACGTTTGGAGCTTCGCGGGCGGCGGCGAAAGGCGCGGTGGCTATGCTGGTGCGGTCGGCGACGGGGCTGCCGATGCAGATTCCGCATACAGGAACGCTGGTGTATGACGCGAAGCAGCCTAAGATTCCGGCGGCGGCGATCTCGGTGGAAGATGCGTTAATGATCGAGCGGCTTTGCAAGGAGGGGCCGGTGACGGTGCATCTGCAGATGGACGCGCATATGGAGGCCGATGTGGAGGCCGGGAATGTGATGGGCGAGATTGTGGGGAGTAAGCATCCAGAGCAGGTGGTGGTGATTGGCGGCCATATCGATTCGTGGGATGTGGGCCAGGGCGCGCAGGATGATGGTTCGGGGATTATGGCGGCGTATGAGGCGGTGACGCTGATCCATAAGTTGGGGCTGAAGCCGAAGCGGACGATCCGGCTGGTGTTCTGGGTGAATGAAGAGAATGGCGGCGCGGGGGGACGGGCTTACCGGAAGATGATTGGGGAGAAGATCGGTGATCAGGTGGCGGCGATTGAGATGGATGGAGGCGCGGAGAGGCCGCTGGGGATGGGCTATGGGTCCATCGGCGGACCGAGGCGGCCACGTACTCCGGCTGGTGCGGCGGCGGCTGTTACGGCTTCAGCGGGCCCTTCGGATGTCAATGCGATGCCCGCGGAGGTAAAGCAGTCGGTGGCTTCGCTGCAAGATATTGTTTCGATGCTGGGGTCGATTGGCGCGGATACTGTCTCGATGGGCGGCGGAGGGTCGGATATTGAGGCGTTGGCGGCGGATGGAGTTCCGGCGCTGAGTCCGCGAACCACGGAGGCGCACTACTTCGACTGGCATCATACGGAGGCGGATACGCTGGATAAGGTTGATCCGGTGGAGTTCAGGAAGAATGCAGCGATGTTATCGGTGGTGGCGTATGTGCTGGCGGATATGGATGGACGGCTGGCGGGCAGGAAGGCTGCGGCTACTGAGTAAAGCGTTTTGAGAAAAGGACCGGCGGCTGGCTTGTAGTTTCGGGCGGCCGACGTTTTTTGAGTGGAGGAGGAGAGCAGGCAACCGCAGGAGCAAAAGCAAATGCGGGGTTCTTCACTGCGCTCAGAATGACAAGCATTTTTGTGCGAGGACCAAAGGGGTGTGAATTTAGGTGATGTCGAAGCTGACGCCCTGTGCGAGGGGAAGGTCGGTGCCGTAGTTGATGGTGTTGGTAGCGCGGCGCATGTACTGCTTCCAGGCGTCGGAGCCGGACTCGCGGCCGCCGCCGGTCTCTTTTTCGCCGCCGAAGGCTCCGCCGATTTCAGCGCCCGAGGTGCCGATGTTAACGTTGGCGATGCCGCAGTCGGAGCCGTTTGCGGAGAGGAACTGTTCTGCCTCGCGGAGGTTCATCGTGAAGATGCTGGAGGAGAGGCCCTGAGGAACGTCGTTGTGAAGGGCGAGGGCTTCGAGGAAGTCGGAGTACTTGAGAACGTAGAGAATGGGGGCGAAGGTCTCGCGTTTGACGACGTCAGTTTGCGTGGTGATTTCGACGAGGGCGGGGCGGACGTAGAAGGCTTCAGGGTTTTCTTTGGTGTCTTCTTTTTTGGTAGCGACGCGGTCGCCGCCGGTGATAGTTGCGCCTGAGGTGCGGGCGTCGGCAAGGGCTTTCTGCATGGCGGTGAAGGAGCGCTCGTCGATGAGGGGGCCGACAAGGGTGCTGGGTTCGCGGGGGTCGCCGATGACGACGGAGGCGTAGACCTTTTTGAGTTGGGGGATGAGCTTATCGTAGATCGATTCGTGAACAATGAGGCGGCGGAGGGTGGTGCAGCGCTGTCCGGCGGTGCCCATCGCAGAGAAGGCGATGGCACGGAGAGTGAGGTCGAGGTCAGCGGTGGGAGTGACAATGGCGGCGTTGTTGCCGCCGAGTTCGAGGATGGCTTTGGCGAAGCGGGATGCGAGGCGGGGGGCCACTTCACGGCCCATCGCGGTAGAGCCGGTGGCGGAGACCAGGGGGATAAATGGCGAGTCGACTAATAGCTGGCCGACGGTGGCGTCGCCGATGAGGAGGGTGGCTAGGCCTTTAGGGACGCTGGCAAAATTGGCTTCGAATTTCTTTGCGGCGCGGTCGAAGATGGCTTGCGTGGCGAGGGCGGTGAGGGGAGTTTTTTCGGAGGGCTTCCAGACGACGGCGTCGCCGCAGACGAGGGCGAGGGTGGCGTTCCAACTCCAGACGGCGACGGGGAAGTTGAATGCGGAGATAATGCCAACGACGCCAAGGGGATGCCAGGTCTCCATCATGCGATGCTTCGCGCGCTCGGATGGAACGGTGAGGCCGGCGAGTTGGCGGGAGAGACCAGCGGCGAAGGTGCAGATGTCGATCATCTCCTGGACTTCGCCGTGGCCTTCGGAGAGGAGCTTGCCGGATTCGATGGTGACGAGGCGGCCGAGGTTGGAAATTTCGGCGCGAAGTTCTTCGCCGAGGAGACGGATGAGTTCGCCGCGCTTGGGGGCGGGGACGGTGCGCCACTCGAGGAAGGCGGCGTGGGCTTGCACGATGGCTTTGGTGGCGTCGGCTGAGCTGGTGGTGGGGAGTTGCGCGATGACCTCGCCGGTGAGGGGAGTGCGGGCGGTTAAGTTGCCGTTGGAGTACGCGGTCGCAGGGACACCAAGTTTGGTGAGGATGGATTCGACTTCGTTACGGATGGTCATGGTTTATGGTCAGGGTTTCTTGAAGTAGCGTAGATGGTGGGAGTTGCGACTGGCAACTTCCTCAATCTTTAGCGGTTCAAAAGGCGGGCAGCCTAACGATCTTTCTCTTGCACGTCGAGACGGTTGGCTGCAGCGACGCGGCCATACCAAAGGCCTGAGTCCTTCACAGTGCGCCTCTGGTCGCGATAGTCGACGTAGGTGAGGCCGTAGCGCTGGCTGTAGCCGTCCGCCCACTCGAAGTTGTCGAGCAGGCTCCAGGCATGAAAGGAACGGACGTTGGCCCCGTTGGCGATTGCGTGCGCCAACTCCGTCAGCTCTTCGCGGAAGAAGTTGATACGCCGTGCGTCGGGAACGCGGCCGTTTTCCTTGTCGTACGGGGTGTCCAGATAGCTGCATCCGCTTTCCGTGATCTCGATGGCGGGCCGGTTGTACTCCTTCGTAATCTGCATGACGAGATCGTAGATGCCGCGCGGCCATATTTCGAGGCCAGCGTCGGTCAATGGGCCTTCGGTCGGCATCACGGCATGGAAGCGGGTATAGGGATCGCGGCCAGCACTGGTGTCCTCTTCGATCTCGGTGCCGAAGCTGGCTCCGCTGCTTTTAGAAGAACTGGCACCGGGGTCGGAGACGATGCGGCGCGTGTAGTAGTGGAAGCCGATCCAGTCGAGGGGAGCCTTCATCCTCTGATCGTCACCGGACTTGAAGCCCATGGCCTCATACGGTATCTCTCCGACGAACGCCTTTGGATATCTGCCGTGGATCGCCGCCTCGAGAAAGTAGACGTTGTTCATGGCATGATAGCGGGCTGTGGCGGCTCGATCGGCTTCGCTGTCCGTCTTTGGGTATGCCGGAGCCATGCCATAGGCGCTGCCGACCGTGGCTTTTGTCGATGCGCTCTTGATGGCGCGAAACGCCTCGCCCTGCGCGAGGCTTACCGTATGCGCGGCCTTCAGAAAATCACTGTATTTGGCCCTGCGTGGTGGAAAGATGCCGACTCCGTAGCCGAGGTACGTAAAAGACCAGGGCATATTGAACGGGGCCCAAACGGTGATTCGGTCGCCGAGATGTTTCGCCAGAATTCCCGCGTAGTCGGCGAAGTAGTTGGCTAGATCACGATTGGGCCAGCCTCCCCGGTCTTCGAGAGCCTGCGGCAGGTCCCAATGGTAGGGCGTGCAAAAGGGACGTATGCCTGCTTCCAGCACGGCATCGACGAACCTGCTGTAGTGATCGATAGCTTTTTGATTGACCGCGCCGGTGCCCAGAGGTTGAACGCGCGGCCAGGAGATGGAAAAACGGTAGCTCTTCTGATTCAGGCGCTTCAGTATGGTGATGTCTTGCGGATAGAGGTGGTACTGGTCGCAGGCGACGTCGCCTGTAGCACCGCCTTTCACGGTGCCAACGGTGTGGGAGAAGCGGTCCCATATCGACTCGCCCTTTCCGTCCTCGTTCCATGCTCCTTCCACCTGATAGGAGGCTGTGGCCATGCCCCACAGGAATTCTTTAGGAAAGCGCGCATTGCGGATTGCCTCCGACTGGACGGCTCCGGGAGCCTGCTGCGGCAGAGGATCCATTGGGGCGCTTAACCCCTTTGACGGCAGAAGAGCACCGCCGGCAGTAACGAGAGAGTTGCCAATGAACTGACGCCGATCCATAGCCGCGCTCCAATGACGCGCACAAGGTTAGCATCGCTAAAGTGGCCAAGTAAAACGTTTAAATAGAGGCAAAGATAAAGAAGGGCAGAAGCAAAGACGAAGTTTCAGCTAGGGCTTTTGGGCCTGGACTAGGACTTCGGCCAGGTGCATGGGTTTTGCGTTGGTGTTTTGGGTGATTTGTTCGCAGCAACTGAAGCCGTCGCTGACGATGATGGATTTTGGTTCGCGGCGGATGGCGGGTAAGAGGACGCGCTCGCCCAACTTTTGTGACAGGACGAATTTTTCTCTTTCGAAGCCGAACGGGCCGGCCATGCCGCAGCAGCCGGAGTCGAGGAGTTCGACGTCGGCTCCGGTGAGGCGGAGGAGTGCGATCTCGTCGTGCATGCCCATGGTGGCGCGGTGGTGGCAGTGGCCGTGGACGATAATTTTTTCGTCAATTTGCGGCGGACGATAATTTGGGGCGTGCTTGACGAGGAGCTCGCTGAGGAGGAAGGTCTGGTCGCGGAGTTGGGCGGCGCGAGGATCGTTAGGAAGAAGGTTGGTGAGCTCGTCACGGAAGACGGAGGCGCAACTTGGCTCGAGGACAACGATGGGCGTGCCCGCGTGGAGCTGCGGGGTTAGAGCGTTGAGGGTTTTGAGCAGGTAGTCCTTTGCGGTCGAGAGCATGCCAAAGTCGTAGAGCGGGCGGCCACAGCAGAGATGTTGCATGGGGAGAGAGACGCGAAAGCCGGCGGTGGTGAGGACTTGGTGGGCAGCGCGCAGGGTGTCGGGGTGGAAGTAGTTGTTGAAGGTGTCGGCCCAGAGAAAAACCTCAGGCGCGGTTTCGGGAAGTGCGGGTCGGCGATCGCGGTAGCGGCGTGCGTCGCGGGCGAGGCGGCGGTCGGGGGTGAAGGGTTGGGCGAAACGGGGGAAGACGCGCTGCGGGTGGATGTGGAGAGCTTTTTTGATGAGCGTGCTGAGGAGGGGAGCGTTGTTGATGGCGTTGACGAGGTTCGGCGCGAAGGATGCGAGATGGGCGAAGCGGTCGATGCGGCCGAAGGCGTAGTGCGCGAGTGGGCGGGGTTCGCCTTCAAAGTGGTGAGAGAGAAACTCGGCTTTGTAGGTGGCCATGTCGACGGAGACGGGGCACTCGGATTTGCAGGCCTTGCAGGAGAGACAGAGGTCGAGGGATTCTTTGACTTGTTTGTTCTTCCATTGGTGGGGGAGGACTTCTCCCTGCATGAGTTCCCAGAGCATGTGAGCGCGGCCGCGGGTGGAGTGAAGCTCTTCGCCGGTGGCCATGAAGCTGGGGCACATGGTTCCGGCGTCGGTTTTGCGGCAGGCTCCGACACCTACGCAGCGTAGGGTTGCTGAGGCGAGGGAGCCGTTGTCTTCGGCGTAGGCGAAGTGGGTTTTGGGCTGCCAGGGTTTGTAGTCTGCGCCGAGGCGGAGGTCTTCGTGAGGCTGATGCGCGTCGATGAGCTTGCCGGGGTTCATGTGGTTGGTGGGATCGAAGATGCGTTTGAAGGAGCGGAAGGCTTCCATTAGCTCTTCGCCGAACATCTTTGGGAGGAGAGCGCCACGGGCCTGGCCGTCGCCGTGTTCGCCGGAGAGCGATCCGCCGTGCGCGAGGGCGATGTCGGCGGCACGGTCGATGAATTGGCGGAACTTGAGGATGCCAGCGGGGGTTTCGAGGTCGAAGTTGAGCCGCATGTGAACGCAGCCCTGGCCGAAGTGACCGTACATTGCGCTCGAGTAGTGGTATTCCTCCATAAGAGCGGCGATGGCGCGAAGGTAGCTGCCGAGCTGGGTGGGATCGACGGCGGCGTCCTCCCATCCTTCCCAGCCTGTGCCGACGCCGGGGATGAATGCGGTGGCTCCGAGGCCGGATTCGCGGATGTGCCAGATGCGCTTGGCTTCATCCGAGGTGTAGATGCGTGCGGTGGGTTGCGCGGGGAGGGATTTGAGGGAGGCGACGAAGGCTCGGGCTTTGGCGTTAGCGTCGGACTGGGTGTCGGCGCCGAACTCGACGATGAGGAAACCGTCGCCGGGAGGTAGGAGCTCGAGATCGCTGAGAGATTTTTGTTTGCGGCGAAGAGCGTCTAGGAGGTGACCGTCGACGCCTTCGAGGCCGATGGGTTTGTGTTTGAGGATGTGGGTGACTTGATCCGCGGCGAGGAAGATGTCGGGGAAGCCCACGCCGACAAGAGTGCGGCAGGGAGGGCTTTCGACGAGTTGAAGCGTTGCGCCGAGGATGATGGCGCAGGTGCCTTCGCTGCCGACCAGCGCGCGGGCGAGGTTGAAGTTGTTTTCGGGGAGTAGCTCGTCGAGATTGAAGCCGGAGACACGGCGGGGGATGCGGGGGAATTTTGCGCGGACCCGGTCGGCGTAGGTGTCGCGGATGCGCTTGAGGGCGGCATAGATCTCTCCGATGCGGCCGCCTGCGGCGATGTTTTGGGCAAGTTCGGCTTCGGTGGTGGGACCGACGGTGAGGCGTGTGCCGTCGTAGAGGAGGAGATCGAGGGAGTGGATGTTGTCAACGGTTTTGCCGCCCATGAGGGCGTGGACGCCGCAGGAGTTGTTGCCGATCATGCCGCCAATGGTGCAGCGGCTGTGCGTGGCGGGGTCGGGAGCGAAGGTGAGGTTGAATTTTTCTGCGGCGTCGCGGACACGGTCGAGCACGATGCCGGGTTGGACGTAGACGGTTCTTGTTTTTGGGTCGATTGCGCCCATGCGGTTCATGTATTTCGAGAAATCCAGGATGACGGCGGCGTTACAGCCCTGGCCGGCGAGCGAGGTGCCGGCTCCGCGCGAGAGGATAGGGGCGTTGAAGGTGCGGCAGATCGTGACGGTCGCGATAACGTCGGCTTCGTCGCGCGGAATGACGACCCCGATGGGGATATGGCGGTAGTTTGAGGCGTCGGTAGCGTAGAGGGCTTTGGAGGAAGCGTCGAAGCGGACTTCTCCGCGGAGGTTGGCGCGGAGCTGCTGTTCGAGTTTTTCAGCCTCGGGGAAGGTGTCGTATGCGCGAGCATGGGAGCTCGGCAGAAGGACGAACGGGGAGGTGGACATAGAGACGCACTGCTCTCCAAAACAGTAGGACTATTCTAGTCAGCTCTGAGCGTATCGAACTAGAACAGGCGATACGAGCGGATTTACTTCAGCAATAGACTCTTTTAGAGAGTGGAGGCGAAGGCCAGCAACGATGCGTCGTGCATGGGAGCGGCGAGGAGTTGCATGCCGGTACCGATCGGAGCGCCGATGTGTTCTCCTGGCAGCGTGACTGCTGGCAGACCCGCGAGACTTGCCGGGGTGGTGTAGCGGAGGATGGCTTTGCGGGATTCGGTGTGATCGTGGCCGGCATGAAGCTTGCTGACTGGGGCACATGGAGCGAGCAGAAGATCGAAGCTCTCGAAGAGTTGGGACATCTTCAGGCGGAAGGCTTGAAGACGCTGACGTAGATTTTGGATTTCCGCAGTGGGGATGGAGGCCCCGTAGGTGAGACGTTCGGCGATGACGGGTTCAAAGTGGTCGAAATGACCGCGGTGGACTACTGCCGCTTCGCTGGCGACGATCGGGGAATAGATTTGAGGGCTCTCGTTCCAGAAGGCTGTATTGAAGGAGGAGAGCACGGCTCCGTGGTGCGCGAGGTGTTGTTTCCAGAGCTCGTAGGCGTTGAGGACTTCGGGTTCGCAGTCGTATGGGAACTCGTCGCCCACGAAGCCTATGCGAATTGCAGTGGACGAAGGGGCGGGTTTGATGTCTGCGATGTCGAAGATGGCATTGGCGAGTGCGGGGGCATCGCGGAGGTCGTGGAAGAGAAGGCCGATGGTGTCGAAGGTTTGCGCGAGGTGATAGCCACCAGCCCAACGCTCTTCGCCGTGCGCGATGCTGTGCGAGGTGCGGTAGCCGGCGAGGCCGCAGAGCGCGGCGGGGATGCGGATGGAGCCTCCGGTGTCTGTGCCGATGGCTGCGAGGGCAGAGCCCTCCTGCACGCTGGCGGCAGCGCCGCTGGAGGAGCCGCCGGTGAGGAGAGTGGTGTCGCGAGGCTGAACACAGTCTCCATAGTCGGCGTTTTCGCCGGTGACGCCGTAGGCAAGCTGGTGGAGGTGGGTCTTGCCGGTGAGGATGGCTCCGGCATTGAGGAGGCGCTGCGCGACCCAGGAGTTTCTTTCTGCGACCGGATTATGTTGCGCGTAGAAGCGTGAGCCGCAACTGGTGACGCTGCCGGCTACGTCGAAGCAGTCTTTAATTGAAATGGGGACGCCGTAAAGAGGGGGGCGGCTTTTTGCATCGGGAAAGATGTTGGGAAGCTGCTCGGCGCGTTGGACCGATTCGCCCGCGTAGGAGGCCAGGTAGGTGTTGTGCGATGCATTTTTATTTGCGTTGCGCTCGGCTTCCGCTGCAACGGTTCGGGTGTCGGCGAGAGAAGATGCGAGTTCGTGGCGCAGAGATTGGAGCGGAGAGAGATTGGCTGGCATGGTGGAGCGACTATTCTAACCGTTGGGTTGCTACGCATGGTATGTTTACTTGCCCATGCAAACAGCAGATCCCTCCACTGCGCTGCGCTCCGGTCGGGATGACAGTAGAAGGCAGTGGCAACATGGGCAAACAGCAGATTCCTCCCCCATTCGACTTCGCTCAGGGTGCGGAATGACAAACAAAACAGGGCAAGTGCAACGGCAAAATAAAAGGGCAATGCAAAACGAGAACAACAGGACCCTATCGCAGAAGAGCGAGGATGCCTGCGAGAGGAATGCGAACCCACGTGGGACGGTTGTCGAGTTCGTAGAGCAGCTCGTAGAGGGACTTCTCGAGGAGATAGGCGTTCAGAAGACGCTGGGACTGTGCCGGTTGCGGGATTAGGTTTGGGTCCGTCTCGTTGATTGTGATTTGGTATGCGCGGAGGAACTCGGTCGAGACGGCGTTTTGCCAGAGGGTGGCCCAGGCTTCGAGATTTTTTGCGTCGGCCTCAGTATTTGGCGGCCGTCGCTGGGCGAAGGCGTTGAGCGCGGCGTAGGCCGCATAGCTGAAGGACCGCAACATGCCGGCTACATCTTTGAGGGGGGATTGTTTGGCGCGGCGTTGCGCAAGGCTGCGGGCGGGTTCGCCTTCGAAGTCGAGGATGACGTAGTCGCTGCGCGAGCGAAGAACCTGGCCGAGGTGATAGTCGCCGTGGATGCGGATGCGCTGGCCAGCATCGGCGGGCGTGGCAGAGGCGATGGCACGGGCGCGGGCGAAGAGTTCGATGCGTCGGCTGAGAACGAGGGCGGCATTGTCGACGGTGGTTTCGGTGAGTTGGGACATGCTGCGCCTGAGAGCGCTGAGAGTGAGGGAGAGCTGGGCGTCGATGCGATCGGCCTCGGCGACGAGGTCAGCTGTGGTGAAGCACTCGACCATGAAGGCAGGATTGTGAGTTGGTGTGGCGAGGGCAAGGTGCATCTCGGCAGTGCGGCGGCCGAGCAGAGCAGCGGCGTCGAGGTAAAGCGCGGCGTGCTCGCGGGCTGATTTGGATGATTCACTCTCTGAGGTAGATTCGCTTCGTGAGAGAAACGATGGAGGCGTGCCGAGATCCTGCGGCGCGGGCAGGGTGGCGACGCTGTCGTAGTAGAGGGAGAGCTCGTCGAGTGTCCACTGCCAGCCGTCGCCTTCATTTTCGACGAGGCTTTGCAACATGGCGATGGTGGTTGGCTCGCCATCTTCCGGTTTGAGTGTGATTTCGCCGAGGAAGGGAGCGATGCGGGGGAAGTGCGCGGTCTCGGTGAGGAAGCGGCCGATCTCGGTGTCGGGATTTTCGCCGGGCTGGAGACGGCGGAAGAGCTTCATGATGAGCTTCGCGTCGTAGAGGATCGACGTGTTGGATTGTTCCGCAGAGCCGGTGCGTGCAGGGAGTGGGTCGGTGCCGCGGATTTCGGTGAAGGCACTGCTGTGGTGACAGACGAGGACGCCGTTGCGGGTGGGAAGCTCAGCGTTGGCTTCGATGAGATTGAGGATGGCTTGGCGGACGTCTTCGCGCGCGACCGCATCGTGCAGAACGGCAGGGCCGTTGGAGGTTGAAACAGTCGCGACAATGCTCGCAGGGTCGGAAGCGCGAATCGTTTCGGCAGCTTCGCCGGTGGTGATGGTGAGGGCGAGTTGATAGATGTTGGTGCTGTCGTCGTCGTAGGTGAGTTGGAGGAAGACGAGGACTGCATTGAGGCCGGGAAGCTCCGCCGAGTCAAAGACGGCGATGGCTTTGATGATTCTGGATTTTGCGCCGAACCAGCGCTGGTGCGGCAGGTAGGTGGTGAGGAGTTTTTGGAGAAGGGATAGGCCGGGAGCGGTGAGGATGCCTTCAATGCCGTGACTGAGGAGGTTGAGTATCGGTTCGTCTTCGGAGTCGCGTGGAACCTGCGCGGGCTCGGGGGCTGCGGGTGCGGGCTGGAGTTCGAGCCAGAGGAAGGAGTAGGGCGCGAGGGTCAGGGGGTAGGGCTGTGTCGTGATGGCGGGGAAGGTGACATAGCCCAACATCTCGACTGGGATCATGCCTGCGAATCTGGCGAGGTCGAGGGAGACGGGTTGCGAAAAGCGTGAGAGGTTCGCGACGCAGAGAACTGTTTCGCTGTTGCCGTCTTCTTCGTACTGGCGGAGGTAGGCGAGGATCTTTCTGTTTTCGGGGTTGAGGAACTCCTGCGTGCCGCGGCCGAAGACGTGGAAGAGCTTGCGTAGCGCGATCATGTTGCGGGTCCAGTGCAGGAGCGAGGACTGATCGGACTGCTGGGCTTCGACGTTGATTGATTGATAGCCCCAGATGGGGTCCATGATGACGGGAAAGTAGAGCTTGGCCGGGACGGCGGTGGAGAAGCCTGCGTTGCGGTCGGAGTTCCACTGCATCGGGGTGCGGACGCCGTTGCGATCGCCGAGGTAGATGTTGTCGCCCATGCCGATCTCGTCGCCGTAGTAGAGGATGGGCGTGCCAGGGAAGCTGAGGAGAAGCGAGTTGAGCAGCTCGATGCGGCGGCGGTTGTTATCGACGAGGGGTGCGAGGCGGCGGCGGATGCCGACGTTGACACGCATGCGCGGGTCGGCCGAGTAGGCGAGGTACATGTAGTCGCGCTCGTCGTTGGTGACCATCTCCAGGGTGAGTTCGTCGTGGTTGCGGAGGAAGAGACCCCACTGGCAGTTGTCTGGTATGGAGGGCGTTTGCGCCATGATGTCGGTGATGGGGAGGCGATCTTCCTGACGGAGCGCCATGTAGATGCGCGGCATCAGGGGAAAGTGAAAGGCCATGTGGCACTCGTCGCCGTCGCCGAAGTAGGGGCGGACGTCGGTGGGCCACTGGTTGGCTTCGGCGAGGACGAGGCGGTTCGAGTATTCGGCATCGATGGCGGCGCGGATCTTTTTTATGACGGCGTGGGTCTCGGGGAGGTTTTCGCAGTTGGTGCCCTCACGTTCGACGAGGTAAGGGATGGCGTCCATGCGCAGTGCGTCGACGCCCATGTCGAGCCAGAAACGCATGGCCTTAAGGACTTCTTCGATGACGGCCGGGTTGTCGAAGTTGAGGTCTGGCTGGTGAGAGAAGAAGCGGTGCCAGTAGTAGGCCTTCGCGACTTCGTCCCAAGTCCAGTTGGATTTTTCGGTATCGGTGAAGATGATACGAGCGTCTTTGAAGAGCTGATCCGTGGGGGACCAGACATAGAAGTCACGTTCGGGCGAGCCGGGCAGCGCTTTGCGCGCGGCTTGAAACCATGGGTGCTGATCGCTGGTGTGGTTGATGACGAGCTCGATCATTACCTGCATGCCGCGCTGGTGGGCGGCGTCGAGGACCTGCTTAAAGTCGTTCAGGGTGCCGTAGCTGGGATTGACGTCGACGTAGTCGGCGATGTCGTAGCCGTCGTCACGGAGGGGCGAGGGGAAGAAGGGCAGTATCCAGAGGCAGGTGACGCCGAGGTCCTGGAGATAGTCGAGCTTGGAGAGGAGGCCGGGAAAGTCGCCGATGCCATCGGCGTTCGAGTCCATGAAGGCGCGGATGTGCAGCTCGTAGATGATCGCGTCTTTGTACCAAAGCGGGTCGGTGGCGCTGCCGGTTTTTTTCACTCGTTGTCCTCCGGCCTGGCGATTTCTGTGGCTGGCCTGGTTGCATCGAGTGTAGTCTCGCCGTTTGACGAGCGGATTAAACGGAAGATGTGCGCCGGCATGACGTCCGGGCGTAGCGCGACGTAGTTGCTGCGGTTGTGCCAGTGGTAATGGATGCCGGTGAGGAGGTCTTCGATTTCAAAGTTGTCGTTGTGCGGGATGGCGAGTTGTTTGAGGTCGAGATCGATCCAGCCGGCTTGCTCCTGAGTGGGATCGAGGTTGATGGCGACGAGAATTCGATTGCCTCCGCTCGATTTGCTGTAGCAGAGGATGTTTGGGTTATCGACAGGATGGAAGTGGAGTGAGCCGTCGCTGTGGAGTGCGGGGTTATCGCGACGAATTTGGTTGACCTGGGTAATCAGGGGAGCAAGGCTGTGGCTGGCAGAGCGGTCCCAATGGCGGATCTCGTATTTTTCGCTGTTGAGATATTCTTCGCTGCCGGGTTTGATGGGGAGATTTTCGCCGAGTTCGAAGGCTGGGCCGTAGATCCCATAGTTCGCGCCCAGGGTTGCTGCAAGGATGAGGCGCTGCATGAAAGCTGGGCGACCGCCGGTCTGGAGCGTGGCGTGGAGGATGTCGGGCGTGTTGGGCCAGAGGTTGGGATGGAAGAAGTCGGAGACAGGCGGCTTCGTGATCTCCTCAAAGTATTCCTGCAACTCGCCCTTGGTGTTGCGCCAGGTGAAGTAGGTGTAGGACTGGGTGAAGCCGGCCTTGGCGAGCGAGTACATGACGTGTGGACGGGTGAAGGCTTCGGCGAGAAAGATCACGTCGGGATATTTTTTGTGGATCTCCGCGATGCACCACTCCCAGAAGGGCAGGGCTTTGGTGTGCGGGTTGTCGACGCGGAAGATACGAACGTTGCGGCGAATCCAGTAGGTGAAGACGTCGCGCAGACCCTCCCACAGGCCGCGCCAGTCGGGGGATTCAAAGTTGAGAGGATAGATGTCCTGATACTTCTTCGGCGGATTTTCGGCGTACTGGATGGAGCCGTCGGGTCTGATGATGAACCAGTCGGGATGTTCCGTGACCCAAGGATGATCGGGTGAGCATTGAAAGGCGATATCGAGAGCGAGTTCCATGCCGTGGTCGCGAGTGGCGGAGACCAGTGAATCAAATTCGCGTAAAGTGCCCAGCTTGGGATCAATCGATTTGTGGCCACCTTCTTTCGAGCCGATGGCCCACGGGCTGCCTGGGTCGTCCGGCGTGGAGGTAACACTATTGTTGCGGCCCTTGCGGAAGGCGGTGCCGATGGGGTGGATCGGCGGCAGATAGAGCACGTCGAAGCCCCTGGCGGCGATGCTGGGCAAGAGGGCTTTGACGTCGGAGAAGGTGCCGTGACGTGTTGGGTCGGGAGAGGTGGACCGCGGGAAGAGTTCGTACCAGGTGGAGTAGCGGGCGCGTTCACGATCTACCCAGAGGTGCAACTCCTGACGGTAGCGACTGGCGAAAGTTAGATCGGGATGTTGCGCGACGAGGGTGATGACTGCGTCGCTGAGTGGGAACTCATATGTTGTAGCGCCGCTGTCGGCTAGTCGGTTTAGATTAGCTGCTGCTTCTGAGAGGAGCTTGCTGTCGGGACCCTTGGCGCGTTGCGCAGCCTGGTTCAGCAAAAGTGCGCCGGAGTGAAAGGCAAGTGGGATATTTTGTGATTCGCTTGAGCCTAGTTGGTCTGCACCTGGCTTCTCTGCACCAGACTGGGCTGTCAGCCGCTTGCGCAGATCGGCGCACCATGTTGCGAAGTGGTCGATCCAGGCCTCGATGGTGTATAGCCAGTCGCCGAGTTTGTCCGCGCTGAAGGTGACGATCCACAGGTCGTTGGTGAGAGGTGTGAGCGGTGTGGAGCGCCAATCAGTTTCGCTGGAATGCCGATAGAGCAGTCGACCGGCGACATGATCGTGGCCGTCGGCGAAGACCGCCGCAGTTACGGTTACTGCATCGCCGAGGACTCGTTTTGCGGAATAGCGGCCGCAATCGACTTGAGGTTTAACTTCCTCGATAACGACGCGCTTTCGGCCTTCAACAGGTTTCATATCACCCATATCTTTGGATTCAACGTTGCGTTTCCTATGGTATTCCTGTGGTCCGCATGTTACGAGCGTCTATATAAAGACAAAGGAGACGGCACATTAAGAAGATGCATGCCAAGGCGTAGACGTTGCTGGCATGTGGCGGACTGCGACGAATCGTTTCAGCGGGACGACGTACGTGAGAGGGAGATGCAGAATGCAGTCACTGCCGCCACCCATCAGGAAGCCGATCCCATCCCTTCCCCTGTTCCAGCTCGCGATCAGTGGTTGCCCGAGCGGACGCACAAGCCTAATTAGCTTTAGCGAGGGCATCGGCTAGAATCCTTGCCATGCAGTTTCTTTCATCGCGATTATTATTCTGGTTGTTGGCGGCCCTCCTTTTGGCGGCTGGGACTCAGGCACAAAATACGCCGCCATCGCTTGCGGCACAGGTCCATGCAATTGCCGGGGAGCATCATGGAGAGGTTGCATTGTTTGCGGAGAACCTGAAGACCCATGAGACGGTAGGGATCTCCGTGGATACGCCAGTGCAGACCGCATCGGTAATCAAGCTGGCGATCCTGTATGAAGCGCTCGAGCAGGTGCGCGGCGGCAAAGCAAGCTTCGACGACAAGATTACGCTAACGAAAACGGATCAGGTACCCGGGTCCGGCGTGTTGCTGTTTTTCGACGCGCCGCTTGCGCTGACGCTGAAAGATTTGCTGACGATGATGATCGTGATGAGTGACAACAGCGCGACGAACCTGGTGATCGATCATCTGGGGCTTGAGAATATTGATTCGCGAATCGCGAAGTTAGGGCTGAAGGATACTTACCTTTATAAAAAGGTTTTTACACCCCCTCCCGCCGGGGTGCTGATACCGGCTGACCAGAAAAAGTTCGGCCTGGGCAAAACAACGGCGCGCGAGATGGCGGCAGTGATGACGAAGATCGTGAGGTGTGAGCTTGCAGAACCTGGCGGCGAGGCGCGTGCGGGCGACGCAGCACTGTGCGAAGTCGCCCTGAAGATGCTGCGCGTTCAGTTCTACCGGAACGCGATACCGAGGTATCTCGATGGGATGCCGGGCGTGACGAGCACCTCGATTGCGAACAAGACCGGATCGCTCGATGCGGTGCGGAACGATGTTGCGGCGATCTCGACAAAGAACGGCACGGTGATTATTTCGGCCTTCACGTTCAACAACAAGGACCATTCATGGGGTGCGGAGCAAGAGGGCGAGTTGACGATTGCGAAGCTTGCCCGGGCGATTATTCAAAGCTGGTCGCCGGAGGGCCTGGCGGCGTGGCCTGTTCCGCCCGGCCAAGCTATGCCTGGCGGGCAGTGACACGAATCGACGATCATTTTTACTTTTTACTCTGTCTGCTGCAATTTAGATCGCTTCGCGAGCTCCTTTAGTGTCTCCTTGCTCAAGGGCTTTTCGTGTAACAGAAGCTCGGCCGCGCGCACTCGAGGAGTGCCGTGGAACCATTGCTGCACAATGTTGTCCTTCAGTAAGTTAGTCAGCGCGAGAAGGCACATACCCTGATGGTGCGCCATCCAGGACCGCACCAGCTCTGGTTGCTTGCCCTGCGTATAGTCGGCCGCTTCGTAGAAGCCGTAGTTGCCCATCCAATTCATTTCGGCCATGCGACGTAGATTCGCGATAGTATCCTTGCGAAGTACAGAAAGCGCAAGAAACGTAGAGTAGGGCGAGATGACCGGACCGTCTTCCGCTCCATATTTCAGAGCCAGCGCGGGAATTCCCCAGGCCTGATAGCCATACCTCCCCAGGGGGTCCATCTTGGCAAAGCCTGACTCGGAGATGCCCCAGGGAATGTTTCGAACATGCTCGCGTTGAATGCGAACGGCAGACTCGAGCGAACGCGAGATGAGCGTGTTGGGGAAGGTACGCATCCATAAGGCAGGCATCATGTACTCGAACATGGTCCCGGTCCAGGAGAGGAGAGCGGGATGGCCATCCACCAGGACATGAGAGCGATCGAGCCGGAACCATGATTGTTGGGGGATGTCCCCATTGGCGACGGCGATGAACGATGCGATGCGCGCCTCGGAAGCAAGGAGATCGTAGCATGCGGAATGCAGCTCGTGGGTGGTTCCGTCGTAGCCGATGGAGAGAAGCTGGCGCGACTCGACGAAGAGGAAGTCGTAGCGCATGGCGTCGGCATGACGCTCTGCCTCGGTGGCAATCGTAGCGATGTCTGTCTTCAATTGCTTCAGGCGCTGTGAGGCTTCAAGCAGCAAGGACCGTAACGATGCGGCGGAGGCAGCAAGCGGCGAGTCCGCCGGCAACGAAGGAAGCGCCGCCGCGATTCTCGAGTTTAGTTCGGTGGCGTAGTCCGCGGCCTGCTGCAATGTGGGGATGCACTGGTTATCGGTTTCGCTGAGTGCCGGTAGCGCAAAGAGGGCTTCAAATTGAGGTAAGAACCACGGCATATAGTTTTGCACGAAGATCGACAGAAGGAGGAGACGGCGCGATAGTTCGTGTACCAGCCAATCTCCGCGGCTTGTGCCGGATAGATCGTTTTCTATTGGGATGGAGAGATCTGGCGCGGCCGTCTGTTGGAGAAGGGAGCGCACATGAGCCCTTATCCTTGCGACATCTGAATCTTGTGGGTGCAGTGCGGTATCGGTACTTGTTTTGTCTCCCGTTACCTTAGAGTTTGGTTGCATCTGCTTCAGGCCGGAGAACATTTCGACATTGAGCAGCGGACGCTTCAGTAGATCGAGAGCGCCGGTGTGCAGGGTATAGAGCGATGCCGCCAGGTTGCCGCTGTCGACAGTCGAGATGGTCAATGGGAGTAGCGGTTGCAGCGTTTCCATGTCATACCAGTTGTAGATATGGCCGCGCTGCTTCTCGAGACGGTCGTAGGTGTTGAGGGTCCCGAGTGTAGCTTCGGCGAATTCTGGGAGCGTCAGGAAACCGAATTCGTATGCGACCTGTCGCGCATTGAAGAGCATTCCGAGATTTGTGGGAGACAGCTTCCGCACCTGAAGCATGTTCTTTTCTTCGACGTTATCGGGGATGAGCCAATGATTCTTTTCGCCGCCAAACTCCTGGAAGTACCGCCAGATGTGGAGAGCCTGCTGCTGCAGGAAGAGCCTATCCTCTGGCGTGAGCGGGCCCTCCTGTTGGCGGGGGGGCGAGTTGAGCCAGATCGCGACGTTTGGTGCGACAGCCCACAGCAGCAGGATGGGCCCCGCAGCGACTAAAGACTGGAGGTTAGTGAATGCGAGGGCGAGCGCGATGACAAGAGCAACAACAGGGGAGAGTTGCAGGTAGACATCGACAGGCGCTTTGGAGCCACCCGACTCGGCCTGTGCCGCTGTCTCCCATTCGAGCAGGTGTTTTCCCGATACCAGGCTGCGACTCAGCGACCGGATGATGGCATCGAGCGAGAGAAACATGTGGTGCGGTAGGAAGGTGAGATTGAGTATCGTAAATCCGAATGAAGTTGCGAACGTGGTGAAACCTTCGCGTGCGCCGACAAAACTTAGCTTCCATACCGCACGGCCGAGGTTGAAGGTCAATTGGACAAAGACCGGGAGAAGCAAAAGGACGAGACCAGCTATGGTCCAATAGAGCGCGCCGCCTGGGAGGATGAACCACCCAAGTACGAACAACAGAAAGGTGATGGGTTCAACTAGGCTGCGCCGCAGATTATCCAGAATCTTCCACCGCGAGATGGTGCTGATCGGGTTTGCAACCAACTTGCCGGACTCGTCAGGCACACGGCTAAAGAGCCACCGCGCGATCTGCCAGTCGCCACGTACCCAGCGATGTTTCCGGCGAGTGTGAGCGGAGTAGTGCGACGGGTAGTCGTCGATGATTTCAATATCGGTAACGAGGCCGGCGCGAGCGTAGGAACCCTCGATCAGATCATGAGACAGCAGAGCATTGCGGGGAAAGCGGCGATCCAGCACCTCGTGCAGGATGCTGACCTCGTAGATGCCCTTGCCGGCAAAGATGCCTTCGCCAAAGAGGTCCTGATAGACATCGGAGACAGCACGGGTGTAGATATCGAAGCCGGTCTCGCCTGAGTAGAGCGATGCGAAGCGGGAACGTGAGGCCGAGGAGACGCTGACGCCTACGCGGGGTTGCAGAATTCCGTACCCTTCGGTCACGATGCGCAGTTTCGGATCGACGATGGCTTGATTCAGAGGATGCGCCATCGTGCCAATCATGCGCGCGGCGGTTCCACGCGGAAGCTGCGTGTCGGAATCCAGCGTGATGATGTAGCGGACACGCTCTAAAATTTCCAGAGGACCCACTTTCAGCGGGAAGCTATCGAACTTATGCAGTAAGAAGCTGTTGAGGTCGAGCAGCTTCCCCCGCTTGCGCTCCCATCCCATCCAAACCCCTTGACGGGAGTTGAAAATACGGTGGCGATGCAGGAGAAAAAAGGAACCCCCTTTTTCGTCGCCGTACTTCGCGTTCAACTCCTTGACGCACTGTGCGGCCAACGTTGCCAATGGATTGGAACTCTCGTCCAGTGGCCGGGCCTTGGCATCCGGCAGATCAGTTAGAAGACCAAAGTGGATGTTCGGGTCCTGATTGGAGAGGTAGCGCGCTTCCAGCTGGTCGAATAGTTCGCGGACCTGCGGCTCGTTCAAGAGCAGGGTAGGTATGACGACTAAACTGATTGCCTCTGCAGGAACGCCCTTGGAGTAATCGAGTTTCGGAAGCGAATGGGCTTTCATCAGGGCGGTGACCATGTTGTTCACCAGATCGACTCCGCCTTGCGACGCCGGAAGGAGCGCAAACAGAAGCGCGCCCATCACTGGCCAGAAGGTGTAATGGGGCACCAGGGGAGCGATAATGGCGACGATAAGAAGGCACGATAGCGTAAAGATGCCGAGGATGTAGAAGTCCTCTTTCCACCGGCGGAGAAAGCTGCGCACTCGTTCGATTGGCGGGGCATAGTATCCGGCGCGCTGGCTGAGTAAGGGCAGTCCTTCGGCAAAGAGGTAATACCCGATGTGCGTGGTCCGCCGTGCGTGACGGGGATCGGGATCGGTGATCTGAGCGGCCTCGCGGGCCAGGTTGAGGGCCAGCTGTGCGGTTTCAACCTCGCTTGCGTCGGAATGCCGCGCCAGCTCCGCTACACGCATATGGTAGGTGTGGCGGGTCTCGTCCTCCATCTGCGCGAAGACACCGGCGGGGTCTTGTCGAAGGATGGAGTCGAACGCGATCAGTGGCTCGAGAACAGTGCGCCATTCGAACTGATTCAAGCGGCGCATGCTGTGAAGGATGGCGGAGAATGGCGACTGCTCGATGGGCGGAAGTTCGCCGGCTTTGAAGGCTTCTTCGGCGCGATCCAGGATATATTCCAACTGCGCCAACTTGAGCGCCTGTGGCAGGACCGTGACCTCTTCGAGCAGAAGCGCATCGCGCCGCTGCGCTTGTTGAACATAGATCGTGAGAGATTCGGGCGACCAGATCCCTTGAGCTGCGGCAAGATATCCCTCGGCAAGGTTAATCGCCCGCGGCAAATCCTTATCGCCCTCGACTCGGACGTGGGGAAGCGGCGCAAAGGTAGCAGCGGTATTATCTCCAGCGATCAACGCCGACTCCAGCATGCGCGTGCTTTCCAGCAGTTCAAGCTGCGGCGTCAGTTCCTGCAGGGACGCTGTCTTGCGACAGGCGCGCAAGATTTCCGTGAGCCTCTCTTTCAGCCGGGCAAGTCGCGCGGACAATCCACCGGCCTTCGGATTGGCCGGCACCATCTCCCACTGACTGCTGAGCGCATCCGCCCGCTCCCTCAACTCCGTGTCCGACACTGGTGGCTTCTCAGGCAGTCCGGCGGCCGGGAGCTCCAATGCTGGCGCGGTCGGTGGCAAGGCGTGTTCTGATGCGACTGGGTTTTCTGAAAACGGTGCCATGACGCCTTTCTCGATATCGTTCTCCCCCACTGACGAGGGAGTGCATTCTCGTTCCATTCTCTATTGGTCCTGTTGGGTAAGATGCTGGGCCGAGCTTACCTGTAGCTTGCGGCCTGCATCTCAAACATGCTGGCGTAGAGTCCACCCTTGGCCATCAGTTCCTGGTGATTACCCTCTTCAATCAGTCGGCCACCGGAGAGTACCACGATGCGGTCTGCCATACGGACCGTAGAGAAGCGGTGGGAGATCAATAGGGCCATCTTACCTTCCGTCAGCTCGGCAAAGCGCTCAAACACTTCCAGCTCACTGCGAGCGTCCAGGGCCGCGGTTGGCTCATCCAGAATAAGCAGCTGCGCGTCGCGAAGATAGGCGCGGGCGAGGGCCATTTTTTGCCACTCTCCACCGGAGAGCTCGACACCCCCCTCGAAGCGGCGGCCAAGCATCTGATCGTAGCCGCCGGCAAGCTTGCTCACGACGGTGTCGGCGAGGCTCTTGTGAGCGGCGAGTTCGATGTCGCTTTGTTGATGCATCTGATCGACACGGCCCACGGCGATGTTCTCTCGTGCTGTCATCTCGAAGCGCATGAAATCCTGAAAGATGACTCCGATATGCCGGTGCAGATCTTCGAGGGAATACTCCCGCAGGTCAATCCCGTCCAGCAATATCTGCCCCTCAGTGGGGTCGTAGAGGCGGGTGATCAGCTTGACCACGGTTGTCTTGCCCTGGCCGTTTTCTCCTATCAACGCGATCCTTTCTCCGGGCGAAAGTGTGAGATTGAAGTTTTTTAACACCCTCCGTTCCGTTCCCGGATAGGCGAAGGAGACATTACGAAACTCGAAGCCACGTCGAATCGGCTTGGGCATGCGCAGCCCGTTGGGGTTTGATTCCACCGTCGGCTTCATGTCGAAGAATGCAATCAGGTCGGTTAGAAATAGCGCCTGATCTGCGATGCCCGATGCAGTGGAGAAGACCTGTTGCAGATTGGAGCTTGCCTGTTGGATGGCTGTAGTGAGGAATCCAAATTGGCCGATGTTGTAGCCGCCGCGAAGAGTGCGCCAGATGACATAGACGTAGGCGCCGTAGTATCCAAGGGTGCCGATGATGCCAAGCAGGCCGCCGACGATGAGCTTCGATCGTGATAGGGTAACGTCTTCGAGGTAGATCTGATCGGCAAGTGCTTGAAATCTTCCAGTGAAGAACTTATTCAGGCCAAACAGCTTCACTTCCTTCGCGCCTTCGCGGCTTCCGGCGACCTGTCGAAGATAGTCCATCTGACGCTTGGCGGGAGTCTGGCGGAAGTTCTTAGCGTAGCCAAGGAAGGCGTAGTGAGTCTCGCCGAGGAAGGATGGCAGGACGCCGAGCGCGAGCAGGAGAACAAGCCACGGAGAGGCCAACGCCAAAGCTGCCGAAAACGCCAATGTAGTAATGACCTGCGTGACCAGACGACCCAACTGCTGAATCATTGCGAGGCGATCCGTGGCCTGGACACGGGCGCGTTCGAGGCGATCGTAGAAGACCGGGTCTTCGTAGGTCGTGAGGTCGAGACGAGCGGCCTGCTCCATCACCCGGACGCTGACGTACTGGGTGTAGCGATTCGCCAGGAGCGAGTCCGAGTAGTCGATAGCGCGGGTAATGAGGCCGAGAGAGACGTTGAGGACGACTTCTGCCACGACAAGGTGCCAGAAGTTGGAAGCAAGAGGATGACCACGGATGACTTCCGCGATGTCGTTGAGAATGTATGCAGCTATCTTCGCGATCCCAAACGGAAGAGTCGCGACGATGAGCCGGAGAATAAGCCCCCAGGTTACAACCGCGCGTCCCGATTCCCAGAGTATGCGCAGGACAGCCGGCATATTTCGGAGGGCGCTGATCCGGTCACGCCATGGACTCTCAGCATTCACAAGGTCTTTCAAATCGCTCCTAAAGTGAGACTGCAAAGAGAAGGACGGGGCTCATAGGAATACACTCTCGCTTAACTGATGCATGAATGCAATCAGGTGTTGGATTCACTGCTCAAGGCGAGTCGCCCACTGCGGCGTTCGCTCAAGAAAGAGTCGCTATCCTTCTGCGATTCGTGACGAGCGCGGGCTGCCAGAGCTGACCGGAGCCATCATTTCGTGAGCGGGGCACGGAATGTCAGTGAGAATTGCTACACCGAATGATTGATGCGTCAAGCATTCAAACTCCGATTGACGGAGCGACGGCGCACACAAGATCGTGAGTAGAGGCGGGAACCGGTCTCAATGGAAGCGATACGCGGCGCCGATACCTAAAATCCAAGGCGACAGACCATTGGGGGGAAAGCTTAACCATCGCTGGTATTCATAGTCCACCCGCACATTCATTCCAGGTACGACGCGATAGTCTACTCCAACCCCGAATGCTCCAATGTTGTACGCCAGATTGGCCGTTTGTTCCAGAGTCGAGGATCCAGGCGTCACAGGCAACAATGGGTAGTTGAAGACCCCGCGGCCGTACATCACCTTGGCGTAGGGATTGTATCGACCATGATGCAAGACATATCGGGGACCAATTTCGTAGGTACGTTCGTAGACGCCATCTGTGGAAATCGGATCGTTGAGTTGATGAAACTCGCCTTCGATTCCGATGTGTTCTCTGAAATCGAAGGTCGCGTAGAAGCCATAGCCTTTGAATTTCTGCGGACGGTAGTCGGAGTTTCCAAGGTTGAACATCGCGCCGATCTGCAACTCGCCGTTGGCGGACGCCGTAGGGACTGCCTGGGCAAGAAGACGAGCGCCGGGGAAGCTGACCAGACAGATCAGTATGACGATCCTAGATATCGCCCGAATATCTGTTGAGCGATCTGCGGTCTTTCTAAACGTAAAGGAGTTCATTATGCTCATCGTCTCTCTTCAAATTCTTTCAAGTTGCGATTTCTACTGTGGCGACTGGTCAATGTGGTAGTCGACGCTTACGGTGTGCTGGATACCGTTGCTTGTCGCCGTAACTGTGATCGGATAGTTGTGGTCGAAGTATCCGGCGCCGCAACCGGTCATGGATCCGATAGCTCCTAACGACATCAGGAGCAACGCGGAGTAAGTGATAAGCCGGGTCAATTTGCTGGCCGACCGGCGGGAGTAACGCAGGCCCAGGAGCGGCAGCAGGAACAGGCCGAACGCAACCGGAGATATCCTGCTCGACCAGTCCTTCGGCGACTCCGCCGACGCGAGCTTGCGTGTTGCGACCGTTAGAGTGATGTCCATCGGGCCGGCTGCTTTGTCGATGCTCGCTGGGGAGAACGTATAGGTGGCCAATATCGGTCCGGTTGGGCTTGCTGAGAGCTGCACGACACCCGGATACGTTCCTCCGATCGGAATGATGTGGAAGGTAAACTGCCGAGTGCTGCCGTATGTGCCCTCTACCGTGCCCTGGCTGGTCAGCTGGATGCTGAAATCCAGTGGCGTGATGAGGACCGTGTTCGTGCTGGATGTTCCAGTGGCAGTGCTTGGGAAGAAGTTGGGGTCGCCGCTGTAGACCGCGGTGATGACGTTCGTTCCAACCGGAAGCGCCGGCGTTGAGTAGCTTGTAACGCCGTTGGAGACAGTTCCAGTGCCAAGGGGATTGCCGTTATCGAAGAATTTGACAGTTCCTGTTGGCGTCCCGCTCGTGGTCGAGGCGACCGTTGCCGTAACTGTGACATTCAAACCGTAGGCAATCGTGTTGGTGCTGAGACTTGTGGTCGTAACCGCCGGCGCTTTTGTAACCGAGAGTGTTCCGTTCTGCACGACCTCCGTGTAATCCGCAAGGTCGGTTCCAGTGACTGCGGGAACGATGCTGTACTGACCCACGTTGGAGAGGGTAGTTGCAGCGCTGGAGAAGGTTTCGGTAAATGTATCGCCATTTTGCGCGCCGGTGACGCTACCCGTAAAGATGGGGTTTGGCGAGCCGTAGAGGCGGCTGAGGCTATTGGCTGCAATCGTAAGGACTGATTGCGTAACGTTCAGCGATACAGTCTTGGTCGCGGTGGTGTAGTTGGCGAGGTCGGTTGGAGTGAAGGTTACTGAGAGCTGGTGCGAACCAACCATGAACTCGGTGCCCGCTGGTGGGGTGTAGACGAACTGGCCATCGATTGGCGCGGTAGCGTTGAGCTGAATATTGCTCAGCGGAGTCCCGTAGGAGATATTTGCTGGATTGGCCCAGGTGATGACCGGGGTGGCCTGGCCTACAGTCAACTGCACTGTCTTGGTGACGGTGGTGTAGTCAATGGTGTCAGATGGGGTGAAGGTAACTGAAAGCGTATCCGTGCCCGCCACAGGGATCGTTCCCGCGGCCGGAGTATAGACCAGCCCACCAAGGACTGATGCGGTTGCGTTCAGCTGAGCGGTGCCGAGGGCGGTCCCGTAGATGATGCCCGCCGGGTTAGCCCAGGTGATGACTGGGGTGGCTTGGCCTATGGTTAGGGCACCGTTGTTATAGACCACGGTGTAGTCGCTCAGGTTGGTGCCTGTGGCCGTGGGGACGATGGCGTAGCTGCCCACCGGAGAGGTGGTAGTGGCGATGGTTGTGCCGGTCACCGTGAAGGTGTCGCCGTTGGCGGCGCCGGTGTAGGTTCCCGAGAAGGTTGGGTTGGCGGTTCCATAAGTACGGCTGGCGTTAGTCGCGGTGACGTTCAGCGTGGCCTGGGTAACGGCGAGAGTGCCGTTGGTGTAGACC
>Ga0185299_10000303_pt1 | contig 146174 bp, 122 predicted proteins | sample PaiPotPPA55metaG_FD_128002 | JGI IMG/M metagenome (GOLD analysis project Ga0185299, IMG submission 128002) | Iron sulfur acid spring bacterial and archeal communities from Banff, Canada, to study Microbial Dark Matter (Phase II) - Paint Pots PPA... ...
CCACGCGCCAGGATAATGGGACATCCCACCGCTGGCGACGATCGCGACTTTATAAGGAGACGCCGCCACAGCGTCCTTGATCGCGGCTCCAAGCTGAGCGCAACGCTTCGCGGTCGGAAGCGGCGGCAGGTAGGTGTTCACAAAGATGGGGACCACAGGGATGGCACGGCCCTCGATCACCCATTCGTAGACAGCGGCGAACGCGTGTCCCAGCTCAGCGTCTTGAGAATAGGTCATGTCGAATCCGGCATTCACCAGCTTGTCGAGCAACTCCTCGGCGAAGGGATGAACCGGAAGAGCATAGGTCTTGCGAGCAAACGCCGCTTTCGATTTCTCGCCGCCTACGATTGCGAAAGTCGGCACGGCTGACAGAAAGAATGTTTCGAGGTGATCGGCGCCGATTACGATTACGGCGTCGGGTTTGATTTCGTCGAGGTCCTTGCCGAGCTGGCGCATGGCCGCGATGTCCGCGTCCAGCTGAGCAGGATCCTCACTGGGAGGATAGGTGAATAACTGTGGCGCATGAACCGTCGCCATCGCCGCTACGATCTGTCCCATTTTCTTAACCTCCTGCTACGCTCCGGCCCTTATCCGATACTTCGTCGGGGAGCTCCTCGACATACTCGACGCCGAGCTCTTTCAGCTTAGCTCGCAGGCCGTAAAAGTCGACTCCCAGTTCACCTTTGCCCAAACGCTCGCGCGACTTTTGTTCTTTAGTTCGGCGCTGATCGCCCAGCTTGGCAATTTCCGCGACTTCCGCGCGCGGCACCACGACGACGCCGTCCGCATCGCCGACAATAACATCGCCCGGGTCAACCATTGCGCCCGCGCAAACGATAGGAACGTTGACCGAGCCGGCACTTGCTTTCACGGTGCCCTGCGCGGAAACGGCCTTGGCCCAAACAGGAAACTGCATCGCGGTGAGGTCGGTTGTATCGCGCACGCCGGCGTCTATGATCAATCCGATTACGCCGTGCGCCCGGCAGGAAACTCCGAGCAGCTCACCGAACATTCCATCCGTCGAATCGGACAATGGAGCGACCACCAGCACGTCGCCGGGCTTACATACCTCGATAGCAGCATGAATCATGAGGTTATCGCCGGGATGGCACAAGACCGTGATCGCAGGTCCAGAAACTTTGGCGGTGGGATAAATGGGACGCATGTACGGTCGCAGGAGACCAGTGCGGCCCTGCGCCTCGTGGACAGTGGCGACACCCAGATCGCCCAGCAGGCGTATGGTATCGGCATCCGGCCGGCGAATGCTGCGAACAACTTTATGGCTCATTGGTGACGATTCTATTGAATCAGAGCGCCCGGATTGGTGACAGCCATGCGCCGGATCTGTTCGGTCGAGAAGCCGGCGTCGAGCAATGTCTGGGCGAACATGGCGAAGCCTTCGGCCACCGGCGGATTGATGGTCTGGCCGAGGTCGGTTGAAAGCACGCAGCGCTCCGGGCCGACTTTTCGGATGCTGTGCAGCACTGCATCCCAAGGGGCCTTGCCGGTATGCATAGTGGTGAAGCAATGCTCGATGAAAGCTCCCGCGTCGGCAAGTTCGAGTTGCTCTTCGGCGGAGAAATTCTGCGACGGGAATTCGGCGTGCGTGACTAGGACGCGGTGCAGTTTCATCTCTCGCGCAGTGCGGACCAGCGGAAAGATCTCGTGCCGGCCCAGGTGTCCGGTAGCCAGGATCATGTTGTGGCGGCCGATGAGTTCGAGGCACCGCCGGGTTGCTTCGTTAACTCTGCCATTTTCATCCAGCACCGTGAGAGGCTCGGGCGCGATGCCGTCGGCGGCCAGTTCGCGCTGGATCTTGGCCCAGAACGGGAGTTTGGTGCTGGGTCCATCCACGCGTCCGGCGGTTTCGTTGGCGGCGTCCACGGTGGGCATCCATACGATTTTGGCTCCCGAGCGGCCGGCCAGTTCCACCGCGACCGGGTTCAATCCGCCAATGCTGTGGTTAAGCGTGAGGGCACCAAAAGCCTGAATCCCTGGAACCGCGCGGCAAACCACCTTGGCGCGTTCCGCAGTCGGAATGTAGTGCGATTTAAGCACGAAGCCTTTGAGACCTCGCGCCAGAAACTCTTCCGCCAGACCTACATCGTCGATGCGGCGTTCGATGACATCAGGCGCTACGTGGACCTGCAGATCATATGCGCCGTGAATCGCTTTCCAAGCTAACTCACTGACCGAGGTGGCTTTCCCCGAGGCGACTTGCGTACTCATGGCAAGAGGCAGTATGACAGCCCGCGGACTGCGCTGTCAAGCCATCTGATATTTCAAATCGGGCGGCGAAAGAGCTCTCGTTATTCGGCCAGAAGCATTGTGTGAACGTAAGCTTTGCGCTATACTCAGTTCCCATGGAACCAAGTAAACCTCCCTCGAAACTTGACCAACATGAGGTCGTCAGCAGGCGCAGCTTCGGAGGGAAACTGCTGTATGTTCCACCGACGGTGCTGGCGGTGATCAAAGCTACCGAACGACCGGCCCTGGCTCAGAGCGGCGCCGTGCTAAGTTAGCACCAAGGTTTGGCGTTATTAGGTACTGATCTGCTTGTCCGCCACCCTGAAGTTGACGCCAATCCTCTTCCTGACCAAACTGTTTTGCTTTTCCAGAAAGACACCAGCCTGGCGGTCCCGGTCAATCAATCAGCCGCTGCGATCTGGGAGATGTGTGATGGCGCCCATACCCTCGACCAGATAGTTGATAAACTTGCTGAGACATACGATCAACAGCGGACCCTGATCGAGCAGGACGTGCGGACTTTTCTGAATGAACTACTGCGTCTAGGATTCGTGGAGCGGCGGTGCTGATAATGACCGCACCACAGAAGATCGCGCGGGCGGAGTCGTTCTGCGTATACGATTTTCCTTTTTGCCTGCGCAGCAATGTGCCAGAAGCCCAAAGTTTGATTGCCGGGCTTTATCGGAATTTTCTGGCGCCCAGTTTCGAAGGACCCGTGGCCCAAGCAATTATTGACCGTGAGAGCGAAGCGCGGTTCTCTTGGCGGTTCCTTGAGAAGGCCGGCGTGACGGCGACATTGCCAGGCGCGCTGTGGAACTTGGAGGCGGCCCTTTGTGAGAGTATCATCCGATCGCAGCCGCGCGCGATTGCGATTCATGCGGCGACCATACCAGTGGGAAACTTCATGGCGCTGCTGGCCGGCTGCTCCGATGCGGGAAAGACTACGTTAAGCATGGCGCTGGCTCGGCGCGGATTCAGGGTTGCCGGCGACGACGTAGCTCTGGTAGATCCAGAGACGCTGAATGTGCTTCCCATCCCTAGATGTTTTCATGTGGACGATCCAGGAGCCATACTTTTGGAAGCTGATGGCCTGCGGCTACCGGCTGCCTGGCCGCGCTTCCGCTTTATCGTTCCGAATGATTTTGGCATAGCAACCGAGCCGCCTGGCCGCGCTCGATGCTTGATTTTCATACGAGGCCCGCGTGCAGGATATCCCAGTATCGAGCCGGTTGCTCAGGCGGAGATGACTGCCCGAATGCTCGGTGAAACGGGACAGGGTCCGCTTTCAGATCCGGAAACGGTCAGAGTGATTTGCGGGCTGGCCGCGGGCGCATCCTGTTTCGCGTTAACGCCGGGTCCGCTCGGCGCGACAGCCGATGCAGTTGCCGATTTGCTGCGCAAAACCATGCGATCCGTGGATTGATTACTGTGGGTTGATTGCTTATGGAAATGCAAGTCGCAACCGATCTCGGCACCGGAACTAGATTGCTTCTCCGCCTATGGAGAGGCCTGCACGAGGCCGGTTACAATGCCGCGGGGGAAGAAGACTGGCAATCGCTGCTGGCGGCATGCGAACACCATCAGGTATCCCCGATCGTTTTTCATCGTCTCCAGGGCCGCTGCGATAATCCGGTTCCCGCTCAAGTCTTGGAGCAATTGCGCGCGCTCTTTTACCGCGTCTCGGCCTACAACCATCGTTTAGCCGTTCTTCTGGTTGAATTGATCGCTCAATTCGAGCAACAGCATATTCCTTGCCTGGCATTAAAAGGGCCGGCGGTTGCGCTGGGTGTTCACGGAGATCTTTCGCTCCGGCAATACGAAGACATCGACATAATGGTACGCGTTGAGGACGTCTCCAAAGCGGTCGATCTACTTTTCAGCAATGGACTGAATCCATCCAGAGGCCACGCCGGACGGCACAAAGACGTGAAGCTGTTTCATGAGATCACCTTGGTAGCCGCTGACAAGTCATACAGCGTGGATCTGCATTGGCAATTGGCTCCGCCCTATGCATGCGTATTCGGCCCCGATCCTTCCCAGCTATGGCGGCGGGCCGTAAAGCTGCATCTGCCGCCCGGAGATGTGCAGGTTCTGGGTCGGGAAGATATGTTCCTGGCTCTGTGCCAACACGGGAGCAGGCATCGATGGTGGCAGCTCAAGTGGTTATTCGATGTCGCCCAAATGCTGCGCAACGCTGAAACGTTGGATTGGTCGCGCATCGAAGAGGTGATGAAGATATATCCGATGGCTCGCCCGCCCGCCAGTCTGGCGGCCTTGCTCGCGGGTGAATTGCTGGGAGTCCATGCGCCATCGGAGCTCGCCAAGATTCTGGAGCCGGACAAGCGCACAGTTGCAGTAGCCCGAGCGATTCGCGATGAATTCCAGGCCCACGGCCAGACCAATCGTAGTTCGCACGACACGTTGCTGGGGCTGGAAGAGCGCCCCCTTGTCCGTGCGAAATACCTGGCCAAGGAGGCGGTCCAGTATCCCGTGCGGGAGGTTCTCTTCACTATTACAAAGAAGGATCTGGAGTTTGTGCAGCTGCCGCAAAGACTCCGCCTGCTTTATTACTTCATTCGTCCGCTGCGGCTCATGGTTCAACACGGCTGGGGTGCGGCGCGCCGGATTTGGTCTATGGCGCGCTAATGCAGTCCTGGGCCCGGGCCTCGTTAGGCTAATGTCGCAGTGGTCGCGAAGGGCATCACTGGGGAAGGCAACGACGATTCGGGCGGCTCCGCCGGGGAAAGTATCCCATGCTGGAGCGCGTACCTGGTGAGGTCGGCGGTTGTGCGCAGCCCCAGCTTATCCATAATCGCCATTTTGTGAAAGACGGCTGTCTTGACGGAAAGGCCCAGCGCGTTGGCGACCTCTTTGGCGGTTCGGCCTTGGGCAACCAACTGGAGCACCTCGCGTTGCCGCAAAGTCAGACCTCTTCCGGTAGGATGGCCCTTCCGGTTCGTTACCGACGCAGGCAAGCGCTCGCCCAGCGGCTGAGGCAGGTACGAATGGCCGTCAAGAACACCTCGGATCGCAGTCACAAGTTCCGAAACTGCGCACGATTTCAGAACATAACCCGATGCGCCAGAGCGTATCGCTTCCGCAACGAGCTCCGGTTGGTTATGCATGGTCACCAATACAATCTTGGTCGTGGGCGAAAGATCGCGCAATTGACGGATTGCTTCAAAACCGTCCAAGCCCGGCATACAGAAATCAAGCAGAAGCAGGTCGGGCCGGAGCGTTACAACGGTGTTAAGGAGCGCGCAGCCGTCGGGGACAATCTCCACACCGGGAAATTCGTACTCCAACAGCCGTTGCAGGCACTGGGCCGTCAAGGTGTCATCCGCGATTAATAGGTAAGGTCTCCGCTGCATTGCGTGTTAGACAGATTTTAGACGGCAAGTGTTTCATTCTTAAATATTTATTCATCAAATAGGGTATGCGGTATAGTACTTTGGTCGTAGGCAGGCTTAACGCAATGTCTCTAAGGGAAATACGCTAAAATTAGCGATGCAGATTTGACCCTGGAGATCTGCTCCGGGAGGTACCTTATGCGTCTCGCAAATCGAATGACACCAACGACACATATGTTGGTTGGATCCTTTGCCTCGATGATAGCCATGCTGGGAGCCGGCCGGGCGGCCGAAAGTTCTCCGCCCTCCAATGATCTACCCAATCCTTACCGCACCGTAACAAATTGGGCACAATTGCCGGACGGAAGGAAATGGGGGTCAACGGCCGGGGTGGATATAGCACCGGATGGAAACATATGGGCGTATGATCGATGCGGCGTGAACAATTGCGCCGACTCAAATCTGGATCCGATCCTGGAGTTCGATACTTCGGGCAAGCTGCTGAGACACTGGGGCGCGGGAATGTTCGTGTTTCCCCACGGTTTTTTCGTGGACAAGCAAGGAAACGTGTGGGTGACTGACGAGCAGGCATCGAAAGATGGGACCAGGGGATTGCAGGTTTTCAAGCTCAGTCCGGAGGGCAAGGTTTTGCTGACGCTCGGTAAGGCAGGAGTGAAGGGAACGGGTTCAGACACGTTCGGCGCTCCAGCCGATGTCGTGGTGGCTCCGAATGGCGACATCTTCGTCGCCGACGGACACACCGGCTGTATGTGCGACAATGCGCGCATTGTTAAATTTTCGAAGGACGGAAAATTTATCAAAGAGTTCGGCAAAAAAGGCACGGGTCCGGGTGAATTTGATGGTCCGCACGCGCTAGCGTTCGACTCCAAAGGCCGACTGTTCGTCGGCGATCGCACCAACAATCGCATCCAGATATTCGATCAGACCGGCAAGTTCATCGCCGAGTGGAAACAGTTCGGCCGGCCGAGCGGGATCTTCATCACCAAGGACGACACGATCTATGTGACGGATTCCGAGTCAAAGGACGCGGATGGTTATGGACACAATCCGGGCTGCCATCGCGGCATCCGGATCGGAAGCGCCAAGGACGGCAAGGTGACGGCCTACATTCCTGACCCTGATCCAAAGGGCGGATCGAGTATGTCGGAAGGCGTTGCGGTGGACCATCAGGGCAACGTCTACGGCGCGGAGGTCGGTCCTAAAGATCTGAAGAAGTACGTTAAGAATTAGCGAGCGCGAACCGTGGGGCCACTACCGGATGATGAGTTCGCCCACGGCCCACGAATCCATTGGCGGCGGGGCTGCCGTTTTTCTGTTTGATGGCCGGCCTTAAACGGAAGAGCGGGGCGCCGGCGGGAATTCAGATCTCCGTCTTTCCATTCGGCGACGAACGTCTGGTGAGGGCCGCTGTGCTGTTGGAATCGAACGCAATGGTGGGTCGGATGGTCTGGCTGGGGAGCGTTACAGAGTTGCTTCATACGCGTGAGTTCAGAGCCCAAAAAATGACCTTCAAGGCTCCGATTTGCATTAGCAAAGCCAATCCCAACGCGGCGGGAATCACCGTCATGATCATTATCAGTTCCACGCTTATTTATGAGCATTCAGAATGCCAAAACAAAAAAGCCCCCTTGGAGACAGGGCGCGTTGCTAACCGAAGTTCTGGTGTGTAACACTAACAGCCGTTCGGATAAATCTACCGGTCTTGCAAAGCGTTGCCGCCTCTTAGGACTGCACGTAACGGAATGTTTGAACGAGCTTTCTGAGCTTGGCATTCGATCTGCCCGGAGTCCTTAGGAGACTACAATGCAAAGTCCAGATCCAAAGCCCCCACGCCCCGATCCTGATCCAAAGCCGGACGAGCCTCATCTTCCCGGACCAGACCCCGATCCACCGGGTCCGGATGTCATTGATCCACCCGTGAAGACTCCCATGTGGACGTAGGCGCCGGTGCTTCACACACGCACTTACACCAAGCGCGTTAGCCGATGGACTTTTTTGTCACCAGTTACGATATGACGTGGACTTCAAAGTGCACGGTGGGCCAGGTAGGAATTCGCGATGGACGCCGACCGGCTCAGAGCCGCTTTTATCAAACGCCAATTAGAGCGAGTTCTGAAGCATCGGCACACTTCGTGGGCGGCACGCGCCACTCAGGAACTGGGCCGTTACATCCGCTGGTTCGCCGACTCAATCCCGCAGTCGGAGAAGGCGACGATCGACGCCAAGTTGTCAAAACTGGAAAGAGAAATTTCCAAACGCGGCTAGGCCGGGGAACGGCGATGAGCGCGCCTAGTGAGGTTTCCAGGTAATCAAAATCGATGGCTCGGAATCCTATCTGCACTAAGCGGCGGTAAGAACTTCAACACGCGTCATTTTGTACGAGCACTACAAATTTCCCCGCTAATGTTTCAAAAGGGTTAAGCCCTGGCCATCCACTTGCACCACAGTAAGAGGTTACTCGAATCGGATGGCCGAAATATGGCCGATCAACGTACTCGATCAACCCCCTCGATCAAGCTACTTGAGAAGGCGTAGCGCATCTGACCGGGGGACTATCGAAAGGGGAAGTTATGAACAATATGAAGGACAAGGCAAAAGCCAAGGTGGATGAAGCGGCCAGCGCTGTCAAAAAAGCCAGCGATAAGGTCGTGGACAAATCCAAGGATCTCACTCATCAGGCCGGCAAGGCCGTCGAGAAAGGGGGCAAGCGGATGCAGGACGTCTAAAAGACGAATCTGCGGAGCTCAAGAAAAAAATGAAGATAACAAGAATATTACTACCAGCCCTGCTGTGCGGTTCGTGGCTCGTCTCGTACGGCCAGCAACCCGACAACACCGCAGTGAACAAACGCGATCGGGACCGTAGCGAGCCTACGGCCGACCAGCAGAAAAGCAACGCATCGGATCGGGATCTGACCAAGAAAATCAGGCAATCGATCATGGGCGACAAGTCGCTGTCCACTTACGCGCACAACGTGAAAGTGATCAGCCAGAACGGTGTCGTGACCCTCAAGGGACCGGTCCGTTCCGAAGAGGAAAAAAGAGCAATTGAAGCCAAGGCCATGGACGCTGTCGGCGGCAGTGGAAAAGTCAACAACGAGATGTCCGTGAAGCCCGAGCATCAATAATTTTCAAGTATCCAATCTAAAAAAGGAGCATTTCATGGCAGGAAAAAACACAGCAGCATTCGGAATCTATAAGACACGCTCTCAAGCTGAACAGGGTGTCGATCGTCTCATGGCGGCGGGATTTTCCAACAACGACATTTCTGTGTTGTTGCCCGATACCACGAGCTCGAAAGAGTTTGCACACGAGAAGAACACCAAGGCGCCGGAAGGCACAGCGACGGGCGTAGCCACCGGTGGAGTGGTGGGTGGAACACTGGGCTTGCTGGCTGGCATTGGCGCGCTGGCGATTCCCGGCGTCGGCCCGCTCATTGCAGCCGGACCGATCATGGGCGCACTGGCGGGTTTGGGCGTGGGTGGAGCCGTAGGAGGATTGATCGGCGCCCTGGTTGGCATGGGTATCCCTGAGTATGAAGCCAAGCGATACGAAGGCCGCATTAAAGAGGGTGGGATTCTTTTGTCTGTTCATTGCGACACGTCCGAAGAAGTTTCGCGTGCCAAGGATATTCTGAAACAGACCGGGGCGGAAGATATCGCTTCGGCCGGAGAGAGCACTTCCGGAGTGGACAAAGAGACCATCAGAGACGCCAAGCGAACCTCTGAATATCGGGAAGAGACTGTAGTAGTCGAGCCCACTTCACGACCGGCAGAATACAAGGAATACAAGAAGAGCTAGTTGATCGCGTAAAGTTTTCTTGAGGCAGTAGCCGCTCGTCGGCTGCTGCCCTTTTTTCTTTTGGCAAACATTTTATTTGGGTGAAAGTTCCGGCCGACGGGTGTGCCAGTCCGTGGCCTGTTCATACGCGTGCGCCAGCGCGAGGACCTGTAACTCTCCGAAGTGGGGACCGCTGATCTGGACGCCGATGGGCAGGCCGGAACTGGTAAAGCCGCAAGGAACCGAAATTGTAGGCAAGCCGTAAATATCGAAGGGCGCTGTGTTGCGAAGCGAGGACGGGACGCCCGCCGCGGGCGGAGCATCCAGCTTGGCATCGTCGATAGTGGCCGGCGGAACGGGCGTGGTGGGCGTAATGAGCAAGTCTACGGTGGCGAATGTTTCCCCGACAGCGCGGCGCAGGCGGTCAAGTTCACGGTGCCCTTGAATGTAGGCCGCCGCCGTGATTTTTGCACCGCTTTCGATGCGGGCGCGAGTAAACGGCTGGTACAGTTCCGGCGTTTTCGAAAAATAGGGCAGGTGATACGCGTATGCTTCCGCGGCTAGGACCGGTGGGTTTTCATAGGCCGGCAGCCGAACATCGTGGAGGCCTGAGGTCAGCTTGCCGAGCACGTCGATGGCTTTGTCCACGGCGGCCGCGATTTCCGGGTCGAGTTGATCGAAGAAAATCGCGCGAGGAGTGCCGAGGCGAAGGCCGGATACCTTGGTGCGTAACGCTCGCGTGTAGTCAGGGACGGGAGCGTCAATGCTGGTGGTCTCCCGCGAATCATAACCGGCGATAGCGCCGAGCAGCAGGGCGGCGTCGGCCACGGTGCGGCACATGGGTCCGATGTGATCGAGCGACCACGACAGCGGAATGACCCCGCGCGTGCTGACGCGGCCATAGGTGGGCTTGAGACCGACGATGCCACAGTAGGCGGACGGCTGTCGAATGGAACCGCCTGTGTCTGAGCCGAGCGCGCCATAGCAAAGTTCCGCAGCCACGGCTGCCGCAGACCCGCCTGATGATCCGCCGGCGATGTGAGCGACGTTCCACGGATTGTGGACCGGGCCGTAATGAGAGGGCACTGACGTTGCCCCATAGGCGAACTCGTGCATGTTCAGTTTACCCACCAGAACGGCACCCGCCGCTTTAAGGCGCCTTACGACTTCGGCGTCCTCAGTGGGAACCCGATTGGCGAAGACCGCGCTGGCGGCGGTGGTGCGCACGCCGGCGGTGTCGATCAGATCCTTCAGTCCGATGGGAACGCCGTGTAGCGGGCCGCGCCATTTGCCGCTTTGCCGCTCGGCTTCGAGTTCACGAGCCTGCGCCAGGGCCTGCTCGCTCATTACAGTGATGTAAGCGTTGAGCGATGGGTTAAGTTTTTCGATCCGCTTCAGGCACTCCTGGGTCAGCTCGACCGGGGAGGCCGACTTCTTGCGAATCAGCTCCGAGACCTGTTGAAGCGACGGTCCGGCGGCAAGCAGTTGGTTAAAGAAATCACGGCGCGTCTGCATTTAGGCAGCCGGCTTCGGTTCGGGTGCGGTCTTCGGTTCCGCTTCGCCGCGATGGCAGGTGTAGCAGGTGACGTGCATCTTACCATCCGAGAATTGCGTATTGATCTTCTGCGACATCTCGATCATGTGGCGTGCAACTTCCTTCTTCGGATTCTCGTCACTGGCGAAATTGCCTTGAACGTGACAGTAAACGCACTGGACGCCGAGCCCGGCGGTGAAGGTCCGCATGATCTGTCTTATCTCTGTGCCGGAGGTGACCTTCAGGACTTTAAGATTGGTGGGGTTGGGAACTTGCTTAGGCGCTTTTTCCTGCTTGTCCTGGGCGCAGAGCGGCAACAGAATAAAGCAGCAGACGCCTATGAAACGCATGCGAATATGATACATCGATTTGACCAGGATTCGGCTATGCCATCGGACGCCGTGCCGCTATTGCCTGACTATTGGCAACGTGTCCAGCCTGACGGCCTCCATAGCGATCGATCCGTTGGACCGCTCCGTGACCATGACGGCTCGGAATCGGCATTTCGCAAAGTGAGATGCTGATGTTGAGTGTTGTACGAGGCGATTCTCTTTGATTTCGACGGCGTGCTGGCGGATAGCGAACCCGTTCACTTCGAGTGCTGGCAGGAAATACTCCGAAGGTTCGATCTGGATTTGGATTGGAAGACCTACTGCGAGCAGGGAATTGGCATTTCCGATCGGAAACTACTGGCGTTTCTTTCCGAACGGGCCGATCCGCCGGTGGACGTCGAGCTGTTGATCGCAGAGTTTCCGCGAAAGAAGGACATGTTCCGTGCCCGTATGCTCAAGCGCCGACCTTTCTCAGCCGAGGTCTTCGAACTGCTTCAGGAATTGCGCGGCTACCGGCTCGCGGTTGTCACCTCGAGCGGCCAGACAGAAGTAGAGCCAGTTCTGGAAAGGGCTGGCCTACGCAATTACTTTCAGGCTATCGTCTACGGCGGCGATGTTCAGCAGCATAAGCCCGCTCCCGACCCATACTTACTGGCGGTGGAGAAACTCGGCGTGAGAAGCGCGCTGGCCGTCGAGGATTCGAACGCCGGAGAGGCTAGCGCCCGAGCCGCTGGACTAGATGTTCTCCGGGTAGGGACCGCTTCCGAAATGCCCGCCATGCTGCGCCGAAGATTAGGCTTGACGAAGGCGTCCGGCTGAGATTCTATACGGGCCCACCACGCCACAGGCGAAGGCCGGGGATATCACTAAAATCGGTTGTGTTCAGAGTCCAGAGGGCGGCTTCTTTCACCATGGCACAAGCGGCAATCGCAATATCCATCTCCCGGCCCCGCGGACGGCGCAGGGAACCGTAAAGGCGGGCGCTCAGCGAGGCTTCTGGAGCGCCGAACGGAAACGCAGACCCGCTAGGGAGCAGGGCTTCCTGAGCAGCTAATTCCTCCGATAGACGCGGTCCCCGCAACCATTCATACAGAACCGGCGAGGGTAACAGCAGTCTTTCGCCCTGTTCAATAACGGCACGCAGAGCAGCGGCTGATCGCTTAGGCCCGCTCAAGCTGTCGATGACCACCGATGTGTCGATGACGATCATCGCTGCCTGTCGGCCGGAGTCTTGCGTCCACCGGTGCGGCGAGCCTGGCGGAGGGCGGTCAATTCCTGCTTTACGCTGGCCAGCGGCCGGGGCGGGATCGCGGGGACCAGTTGGTCAAAGGCACGCAACAGGCGAGTGCGCTCGGACTCGCTCAGCTTTCCAATACGGTCGTGGAAGTCCTGGATCGCCTCGCGCACTACAGCGCTTTGAGGTTTTGCTAACCTTTCGGCGGCATCGCGAAGGCGTTGAAGCGTAGCGGCATCCAGAGTGAAAGTGACCTTCGTTGATACCATATCAATACCATACTACCATATTGCGGCCTCACAGAATGCTATCCATTCCGCCGCAACCGGAGCGTATCCTGATGCATCCAAACCAGTAATCGTTTAAGTGCGTGAGCTATAATGGGTTCACAGAGAGTCGGGGATTTTGAGATATGCGGGGACTGATCGGAATCCTGTTGGCTATTTCTTGCGGATTCGCGCAAGACAGCTTGCAGCGGGCTGAAGAACTTTATAACAAGACAGACTATAGGGAATCGCTGGCGCTATTGCGTGAAGTTTCTCCGCCGCACGATGTCTTTCCAACCCCAGCGGCTGCCTATAACCTTATCGGAAGAGATTACTTCATGCTAGGCGAGTACAAGAAAGCGACGGATGCCTTCCAAAAGGCCTTTGCGCTGGAGCCTTCGAATTCGGTACATGCGCACTGGCTGGGCCGCGCCTTCGGACGCAGGGCGGAAACGTCCGGTCCTTTTCTAGCGCCCGTGCATGCCTCCAAGGCACGCCAGTACTTCGAACAAGCGGTGGCGCTCGATCCTTCTAACGCAGAAGCCATGAATGATCTCTTCGATTTCTATCTGCAGGCTCCGGGTTTTCTGGGCGGAGGCTACGACAAAGCCGAGCAGATTGCCAAGCGCATCGCGCAACGGAACGAAGCTGAAGGTCACTTCGCCGAGGCGCAATTGGCCGATCATCGCAAGCAGTACGACACCGCCGAAGAACAATTGCGGCGCGCGATGGAATTGGCTCCGCATCAGGTTGGCCGCGTGCTCGATCTAGCGAGGTACCTGGCCAAACGGGGTCGCATTCCAGAGAGCGAGGCCGCCTTCGACAAAGCGGTTCAGCTCGCTCCCAACAGCCCGAATGTTTATTTCGCGCGTGCGCGAACTTACATCGAAGGGAAGCGGAATCTGGAGAAGGCCAAAGCCCTGCTGATCAAATACCTACAGAGTGATCTGACTCCCGACGACCCGCCGCGCGAGCAGGCCGAGAAGTTACTCAAACAAGTATCGAGTTCATAAAGCATGTACTTCGGCGAATCGCTCCGCTTCACTCTGCAGGCGATGAGCGCGAACAAATTCCGAACTTTCCTGACGGCGCTGGGCCTGGTGATCGGCAACGCGTCGGTCATCCTGGTGGTTACTATTTCGATCACGAGCCGCGACTATATTCTGGATCAGATCCGGGGTGTTGGCTCGAATCTCATCTACGCGCAATACTCGGCGGGAACGAACAACTCCACCAAGGTGGATGCGGACTTCATCAAACTTGCCGACGTCGAAGCCGTGCGGAGGCAAGTGGGGTCTCGAATCATCGCGGCTACAGGCGTGATGACTAATAGTGGCCGCTTGTTGATCAACGGGAAGGAGCAGGATGTATCGGTTATCGGCTCCGACCAACATTATGCTGCCGTGCGAAACATGGCTCTGCTTTCTGGGCGCTTCATGGATGAGTCCGACGTTCAGACGCGCCAGCACGTTGTGATGCTGACTGAAAAACTGGCTGAAAAGCTGTATGGCAGCACGGCCGCCGCTGTTGGAAAAGTAATCAAGCTCTACGAGCTTCAGTTCACCGTGATCGGATCCTTCAAGGAGAAGACCGGAACCTTCGGTCTTTCCGAGATTACGAACGAAACCGTTTTGATGCCCATCACAGTGATCAAGTACTTCACTCCTGTCGAGCGTATCGACCCGATGTATGTTCAGGCGCGGCTGGCTTCCGACGTCCAGCCTCTGACAGTTTCCATCAAGCAGCTTTTGGAGAGCCGTCACCGGATCGGCGCGCGTTACGACGTCGAGAACCTATCGGGGATTCTGGAAGCGGCGCAGAAGATCGCTTTGGTGCTGACCCTGGTGCTGATCATGGTATCGGCCATCGCGCTGATCATCTCGGGCATCGGCATCATGAACATCATGTTGGTAACGGTGACCGAGCGAACACGCGAGATCGGGCTGCGGATGGCGGTGGGTGCATCGCGGCAGGCGGTGCTGGAGCAGTTTCTTACTGAGTCGGTGGTCATTAGCCTGGCGGGCGGTGCCATAGGCATTTTGCTCGGCCTGGCGATTCCATTGAGCGTCCGGTTTCTGACCGACGACATCCGCGTTCCAATTTCACCGATGTCAGTGGTGGTAGCCTTCGGCGTATCGGTGGCGGTAGGGGTGGTGTTTGGGATGCTGCCGGCCAGCCGGGCATCGCAATTAAATCCGACTGACGCGCTGAGATACGAATAGAGCGATGGCTCAGTTCACAATCCGGCCTGCTTCCATTGCGCGTTCTCGGAATCGACAATAAAGCCCAACTCGTGGCGACAAGCTTCGAAGCACGTTGAACATATCCGGTCCAATTGGAATCCGCCGATCTTCGGAGATAGAACGCAAACGTGTCGCGCCGCCTTTGCATTCGAAATGAACTCTGACTCGCCATCACTATTCGCGGGCCATAAGGTAACCCAGATTTGGGTGTGAACGGCGACGGTCCACTCGCGTGGCCGCTGCGCAAAACGAACCCAGCAGCCTGGGCAGTGGTCATGATCCCAATTAGCCGATAGTTGCCGATATGGCTGCCAGCGGAAGACAAATCTACGATAGCCGCTGAGCACCTGTTTGAGTTGGTCCTTCTTGAGCCCAACGCCGCGTGGCGTCGGCACGAGTGCCAACGCAGCACACAGAGTGTGTGCGCTACTCAAGAAATGATTCCCTTGCGCACTGCGTACAGGATCAGCTCCGGCACGCTATGCAGATTGAGCTTTTGCAGGATATGCGTGCGATGCGTGTCCACCGTATAGAGACTGAGGGTGAGATGGGTGGCGATTTCCTTGTTAGTCTTTCCTTCGGCCACTAATTGCAGCACCTCGCGCTCGCGCTCGGTCAACAAGTCATAGCTATCGTCCGCCCCTCTGCGACCCAATAACTGTACAAAATCCTCCTGCAGAATCCGGCTGATCTTGGGACTGAAGTAGGAACGCCCCTGCACTACGGCTTGGATCGCGGCTATTAGCTCCGTCTTGACCGCGTCCTTCAGCAGATAGCCGCGGGCGCCGGCCTTGAGCGAGCGGATCACGTAGCTTTCGTCATAGTGCATACTCAGGATCACAACGCCGATCGCCGGGCTGCGTTCCACGATGCGTCGCGTGGCTTCGATCCCGTTCATATTGGGCATGGCGATATCCATTACCACCACGTCGGGCGACTGTTCCTGAGCAAGCTGCACAACTTCACGCCCGTCCGCGGCCTCGCCGACCACAGAAAAACCGGCTTGCCGCTCCAGCAGCAGGCGCATGCCGTCGCGAATAATATTGTGGTCGTCAGCCAGCAGAATGCGAATTTGAATGTCGTCCATTCCGTCCATCCCCATTCAGACTAGCCAACGGCAGAGCAATATTCAGAAGAGTGCCGCGCCCGGGCCTCGAGTCGATTTCAAACGTCCCGCCCAGATGCCGGACGCGTTCCTCCATCCCCAGCAGACCCAGGCCGCGCCCGCGCCGAGGATCGAAGCCACTGCCGTCATCCTGGACATTCAACAGGATCTGGCCGTCTTGCCCGCGTACGGAGACCTGCACGGTGGTGGCCTGGGCGTGGCGCGAGCAATTATTCAGCGCCTCCTGAACGATCCGGTAAATGCAAGTTTTGTGCTCTTCGGGAAGCTCGTCTTCCACTTCGCTGTCAACTTGCACCCGCATCCCAGTTCGCTTGGCGGTCTCGCGGGCCTGCCAGTTGAGCGCTGGCACGAGTCCAAAGTCGTCCAGCATGGACGGACGCAGCAGCAGCGCCATATTGCGGATCTCGTTCATGCCATTCTCCGCCAAGCTTCGCAGCGCTTCCAGACGGGGCCGCACCTCGGCAGCCGGTTCGAGATCAAGCACGTTCTCGACCTCCATTAGCACCGCCGAGAAGGATTGGCCCACTTCGTCATGCAATTCGCGAGAAAGCGCCCGGCGCTCGTCCTCCTGCGCGCGCACCAGTTTGGCCGAAAGCTCCTGCAGACCGGCTCTAGCTTGTACGCTTTCCTTGAGCCGCTCTTGGACTTCTCCCTCCAGCCGCAGAATGTGGAAAATCGTAAGCGCCGCCAGCGTTGCCCCGCCCAGCAGCGTGATGACGATCATGGCCACCAGACCGAGCTGCAGCCTTCCAAACAAGGCCCCCAACTGGGAGTCGCCACGCTTGAGCGCGTCTTCGTTCAACGCCGCAATACGATCGGCGATTTGGAGCATGGAGGTTCGTCGCGGCACCATTTCTTCATAGAAAAATGCAAAGCGGTATTTGTTCCGCTCCTCCGACGTCCAGGCAAAGGTGCCATTCAGCACCTTCCAATAAGCGTCGATTTCGGTTCGGAGCGAATGAAAAGGAGCTTTCTCCTCAGGCTCGAGCGACTGCGCGTAGTTATCCAGGAGGACGTCCGTGTCATGGCGAAGGTTTGCTAGTGTTGCGATTTGAGCTTTTGCACCAGAAATCTCGGGCGCGAGCAGCGAATCGCGCGCGAAGGTGCCCGAAAGATAGATATTGGCTCGGATCTTTTCCAGCGTGCGGTTACGCGTCAGGAAGTGGCCCTGAAGCTCGGTGCCGCTGTGGCGCCAGCCGTTCAGAAACAGCAATGCGCCAGTCTCGGCAGCCGCCATCAACAGCAGCAGGCCGCCAAATCCTCCCACGAGCACCAGCCAGGGCCGCTGCCGCATTCCTCCCTCAGTTTATCGGAACCGGAGACACTCTTCTAAGATAGAACCAGCTATCTTCCGTAGGAATCACGTTAATCCTGTATAAGGTGATTGCCTGTCGTATAAGGTGATTGCCTCCTCGAAATACAGTACCTACGGGATTCTACTGACCGATGAGGTTTTGTATTCTGTAACTTCTGACGATTCTCGTGGAGGCTATTTGATGAAAACGCGATATATGGCCTGCGTGGCCATTACAGCATTGTCCGTACTTTGGACCGGTTGCGCAAAGAAGGTGGCGTCCAAGACACCGCCTCCGCCGGCCCCGATTTCCAGCCCCGAGGCTGCTACAACGGCACGATCCACGCCGCAACAAGCCGCCCCGCAACAACCTTACCAGAGGGCGAGCGACACTCCGTCCCGAATGCCTGACGCCGCCACGCGGGCCCGCATCCAAGATCTGCTCAATCGCATCCAGGACGCTTATTTCGATTACAATCAGCACACCCTTCGTCCGGACGCCGAAACTGCTTTGCGGTCGGATGCCCAGACGCTGTCGGAAATCATTCAGCAGTATCCCGACTTCAAGCTGACGGTGGAAGGGCACTGCGATGAGCGCGGCTCCGAGGAATACAACATCGCGCTGGGCGATGCACGCGCCAAACAGACCAAAGAATATTTAGCAACCATGGGACTTCCTGGCGACCAGTTGCGAACCATGAGCTACGGTAAAGAGCACCCGGTTTGCAACGATCATGATGAGGACTGCTGGCAAAAGAATCGCCGCGCTCACCTCACCCAGGCACAGTAGATTCGATCCGAGGCTTCCCGCGTACACTAGCAGGCCGTGGTAAAAACACGCCCAAAACATGTGACCTCGAATCTGTTTGATACGTCATTGCTGTATGGGCATGGGGCGCAAGAAGGATCGGGAGAAGCAGCAGGGTCTTTGGGTGGCGGCCAGCGAGATTGCGACCACTCCGGGACACGCATTTTACGAGCGGCTGAACACGGTATTGAACGCCGAGAAGTTTGACCAGCGCATCGAAGCGGTGTGCCGAAAATATTACAAGAGCAGTTCGGGCCGCCCTTCGATCACGCCGGGAACGTATTTCCGGATGCTGCTGTTGGGTTACTTCGAGGGCATCGATTCAGAGCGAGGGATCACTTGGCGCGCGGCCGATTCACTGAGCTTCCGCAAGTTCCTGGGCTACGATCTGAGCGAGCTGACGCCGGATCATTCGACGGTGTCGCGCACGCGGCGGCTGTATGCAGTCCACACGCATCGCGCGGTGATGAAATGGGTGCTGAAGGTTCTGCGCAAACATGGGCTGGCCGATGGCCAGAGTGTATGCATCGACGCGACAACCTTGCAGGCCAACGCATCGATGAAGAGTCTGGTGCGGCGCGACACGGGCCAAGCTTACGAGGACTACCTGCGGCAGTTGGCCGCAGCCGAAGGCATTGAGCAGCCGACCAAAGAGCAGGTGGCGCGACTGGACCGCAAGCGCAAGAAGAAGGCTTCCAACGACGACTGGACCAATCCGAACGACCCGTCGGCGCGCATCACGCGGATGAAAGATGGGCGCACGAAGTTGGCGCACAAGGCCGAACATGCAGTGGATCTGGCCTCGGGCGCGGTGCTCGCGGTGACGGTGCAGCCAGCCGATCGCGGCGACACGACGAGCTACGCCGAGACGCTCGACGCCGCGCAACAGGAAGCCGAAAAGACGCATCCGCTGGGCATCGAGGAAGTCGTGATGGACAAGGGCTATCACAGCAGCGCGGTGTTGGTGGACCTGGCAGAGCGCGAGATTCGCAGTTATGTGCCGGAACCGGAGCGCGGCCAGCGAAACTGGGCGGGCAAGGCAGAAGAACGACGTTGTGTGTACGCGAACCGGCGGCGGGTGCAGGCACAGCGGTCCAAGCGGTTACAGAAACTACGCGGCGAGTTATGCGAACGGAGCTTCGCGCACTGCTATGAAACCGGCAGCATGCGGCGAATGTACGTACGCGGCACCGACAATGTGCTGAAGCGGGTGTTGGTGCAGGCGGCCGCGTTCAACATTGGGTTGCTGCTCCGCAAGTTGAGCGGCTGGGGCAAGCCGCGGCAAGCCCAGGGGCGGAGAAACGCCTTAATTGCGCTCGTATTCGCCGGATACGCAATCCAGAGCACGTTCCGAACGGTTTGGAACTGGCATAAGAGCTTCTGCTCCCAATTGTTTCCGGAGATCATGCCTACGCTCAGTTGGCGAGTCGTCTTCCAATAGCGGGGGATTCTGCCACGGCCTGCTAGGGCCATCGAGGCGCCCGGATCACTGACGCGATAGGCGCGCCAGCACCCGATCGAGCGCCTCGTCCTTTTGCCACTGGCCCGAGCAGAGATTCTTGCCCGACTTCCAGAGTCTCACGGCCAGATCGAGATTCATACCAATCGCGTCGTTGATTTCCCGCCGCCGGGCACGGTGAGCCACGGCTTTGCGCGCCGCATCAACCTCTGGATCGTTGCTGGCCGCCAGACATGTTTCAGCCAGCTTTAGCGCGCCGGTCAGTATCTCGATGCTCCTCTGATACCGGGCCGAAGCGCGCAAACCGGCGCCATTTGGGTTGAGTGCTAGTATCCGTTCCACCAACTCAAGCTGTTTTTGGCTCTGTTTATCGGAAGGATCGAACCGCACAGCATTGCTGAAAGTGGTTCGCGCCGCCTGATAGTCTTCTTGCGCCAGTTCCGCCATCCCTAAGCTGGCCCAGGTCCGCGGGTCGTGATTATTGGCACGCAGAATCTCGCGGAAAACGTCGGCGGCCTGGCGCGGAGAGCCGTAGTCGAGCAGGAGGCGCCCGATGCGCTTCTTGGCGACCTCGTTGTTGCTAGACTGTTCCAGCGCCGCCAGCAATTCCGCGATCGCTTCCTTTTGCAGGCCAGACTTCTTAAGATAATCCGCCAGCTGGAAGCGTGCGTCCAGCCGATTATTTTCCTCGCCGGCCGGCCAGGTTCCGTAAATGGCGCGATGGTAATAGGTAATCGCATCCGAGGTTTTTCGGCGGGCGGCCGCGATCCGCGCCAGTCCAAGATCTGCCGGGCCATTGTTCGGATCACGCTTCAGAACTTCGTTGAGATACACAGCAGCTTCGTCCGGATGGCCCGTTTTGGCCAGCGTCAAGCCGAGCGAGAGCCGGTATTGCTGGTGGTCGGGGGCAATTGAGAGGGCATTCCGGAACTGTTCCACGGCCTCCTGGTTCCGGTCCTCTAGAAGCAACTCGCTGCCGGTCTTGAAATACTGTTCAGCGCGCTCGCCGCGTTGAGAGAGATAAAAGCGATGGAGAAACCCTATCGCGAACACCAGAACCAAAAGCGCCGCGATCATGCCGGGAACGAACTTCGGCGACGTTCTAGCCTGCTCTTCGATCGCCTGCTCGGGCACTGCCGGGTCCTGAACCACGCCGTACGCACGAAGGATACCCTGGAGCGAAACCAGGCCGCGCAATTCACGGACATTCGACCGGCTTACTACTGGAAGGACGTTCAGTTTGCTCTGGGCCATCCGGCGCAGCGCGACATCCAGCGGATGGTCGACATGCACATGCGGAAAGCTCTCAGCCCGCAGGGATTCCGGCAGCCCCGGGTTGGGCGCGTAATGTGGAAAGACTTCGGCCAAAGTCCGGTCTGCATCCCCTCGGTCGATCGCCGCCTCGATTTCCACCTTTGAGATCATTCCCAACAGCTCTGAACCGCCGATCACGGGACAGGCGTTGCGATCTTCGCTAAAACAGGCCAGAGCGTCTCGTAGCCGGTCGAATTGGGAAAGCCGATGGCTCGCCGTATTCATAGCGTGCCTGACCATCAGCATTCCTTGCCGGTCCTTCAAGCCGGAGGGCAGATGCAGTCCATCCTGGTGGGCGAGCGCCTCATAAATCGGTTCTTCCTGGAGCTTGTACGAAATATAGAAGCTGATCAGGTTCGAGATCATGAGCGGCACGATGATGGAATAATCGCGCGTCATTTCGAAGATCATGATCACGGATGCCAGCGGCACCCGCACGATGCCCGCGAACGCAGCGCCCATTCCGACTAGCGCGTATGCGCCGACACTGCCCGTATAATCGGGAAAAAGTTGATGAGCCGTGCTGCCCACTGCTCCACCCAGCATGGCGCCAATGAAAAGGCTGGGCCCGAAGATTCCACCGGCGTTTCCGGTGCCATAGCAGGCCGCTGTCGCGATGAGCTTTAGCACCACCAGCAGCGCCATCATCTTTAACGCCATCTGGCCATTGAGCGCTTCGCTGACGTGTCCGTAGCCGACGCCTAAAACCTCCGGCACGAACCAGCCCATCAGGCCCACTGATAGGCCACCGGCGGCGGGTTGCAGCCAGTCCGTCGATCGAGGAAGCGCCATGAAGCGTTTACGAATGAACAGCACCAGCTTCACGAAGCAGACCGATATGACGCCACCCACCAGGCCGAGGACCGCGTAACTGATGAACTCGACCGGACTGACGAGCTGATAGGCCGGAACGTGAAACAGCGGCTCATCGCCAAGCAGCAGGTGCAGCACGATCCAGGAGGTCGCCGAGCTCAGTACGATCGAGCCCAAAACCGGCGCGTGCAGATCGCCCATTACTTCTTCGAGCGTGAACAGGACCGCCGCGACAGGTGTATTGAATGCGGCCGCCAACGCAGCCGCAGCCCCGATCGGGACTAGTTGCCGGATATTCGCGGGTCCGAGCCCGAGACGGCGGCCGAGGACCGATGCCAGTCCCGCGCCGATTTGCACCGAAGGACCTTCGCGGCCCAGCGCAAGCCCGCTTGCGAGGGAGGTGGACGACAACAAGAACTTGCCGACCACTGTACGAAAACTGATGAACCCATCGCGCAGAAAAAGCGCGGCCTTGGTTTGTGGAATCCCGCTGCCTCGCGCGTTTGGAAAATACCGGGACAGCAGATACCCGGTTAGTAGCGATCCCGCTGTTGGAATCACCAGCCGCCGCCAGGCTGCGCCTCCCGGCGGATACATGCGAGAACCGAGGTTTTCGGTGAGGTAGATGAAGCCCGCGATCACCAAGCCGACCACGGCGCCGATGATTAAGGTCAGCACTAGCAGTACTTTATCTTCGTGCTGCTGAAGTTTCTCAACGTCGGTCCAACTTTGGAAACGACTCCACCACGAGTTTGAGGCAGTAACTTGGTTACCTGCGATCACGAGGCGAGACCCGACCGGAACGTGCGAGCACGTCTACGCCCAGATTAACAGGGCGCCTGCGAGAAAAGGTCTGGTTTAGTGGCCTTCCGCCGCGGAAGCAGCGACGTAAGCGGGAGTCAATGTGCCCTTCTGTTTCGCGATCGGAAGCAGCGTCGGGTAAAACTGCACGAAGGTGTTATCCACCGCGCCTTTGGTTGGATGACAGGTGTAGCAGCTCCCGCTCGTCGGAATCATCTTGGCCTGCGAAGATTGGCCGAATCCGAAGAACGCCCAGCCGTTGCCCGGAAATCGCGATGTATCCTTCACTTCTACTTCCACTCCGTGAGTCTCACCCTGGTAATGACCACCGTTGTTGATCGATCCTTTGCTCACCGCGCCCCGAACCTCCAGTACGAACATGGTTTTCTCAGGCCATTTTCCCGTCTCGAGGAAAGAATGATATGCCGCCGGCGTTACGAAGACGTTGTCGAACATAGGGCCCATGCTGCTGTTGGCCTCCGCGATAGGTCCGTAGGTCATGCCCAGCCCCGAGCTCAAGAAGATCCATTCCCGGTAATGCGACGGCAACACCAACTGATTGTCCTTGGTGTACTCGGGGACGTTCGACGTGCCGGGTTCCGCGGCCCATTGCGTCATCAAACCGGCCGCAGCCGCGATTACGGCGAAAGCGATTACTCTTGTTTGCATTGGATTGTCCTATTCTCGGCGAAGCGCCATTAGAGGGTCAACTTTGAGCGCCTTGCGGGCAGGCAAATAACACGCGATCAGTGCGGCCAGAGCGAGCACCAGCGAGACTCCCACGAACGTGACCGGATCGGTGGGTTGCACCTCAAAGAGCAAGGTCTTCATCATCCCCGTCAACGCGATCGACGCCATTAGCCCCAACAAAAGTCCGGCGAGAACCAATCCCATGCCTTGTTTCAGGATCATCCCCAGGACGTCGCCCGGTTTGGCGCCAAGAGCAACCCGGATTCCGATTTCATTCCAGCGCTGATTCACGGCCAACGCCAGCATTCCGCCGATGCCAGCGACGGCAATCACTAGCGCGAGAGACGCGAAGATTCCTAACAGGTTGGTCATCACCCGTGGAGACTGCGTGGCCTCACGGCGAGCCTGCTCAAGGGTCTCCACCACCGGAATCGCGGTCTGCGGATCCACTTCCATAACAGCCCGCCGCACTTGGTTTGCCAAGCCCATCGCTTCCCGGTTGGTGCGTATCAGGACACTTCCGGGGGATGGATTCTGGGCAGCCGCGAGATACATTTCATCGCCGGCGGGCCGCTCGGGTCCATACTCTTTTACGTCGCCCACCACGCCGATCACTTTTGCCCACTTCTCTCCCTTATTGAAAGAAATTCGCTTGCCGACTGGATCTTGCTCTCCCCAGTAGTGACGCGCCAGGGTTTGATTGACCAGGACCACTTCGGCAGCGGCCTTTTCGTTATCCGAATCATCGAACGGTCGCCCGCCGAGGAGTCGAATGCCCAGCGTCTTGAAGTAATCCGGGCTGGTGCTGCGCATGGCCGTGATCGGCGGCACTTCTCCTTCCCTCAGCGGGCGCCCCTCGACTACAAAACGCCGATTGAACATGCTGCCACCGGCGTTGTCGGGATCCAGAGGATAACTCGACGAGATTGCCGCTGAGAGAACGCCGGGCTGGGACTGAACCTTGGCCAGCAGACGATTCATGAAATCGCGCCGCTGAGCGTCTTCCTGGTACTTCGACCAATTTAAATCGATGTTGGCGGCCAGCACTCGGTCGGTTGAGAGAAAGCCGCCGTCCACCTGTTGCAGTTTGCTGAAGCTGCGTAGCATGAGCCCGGCTCCGATCAGCAGCACAAACGAAAACGCAATCTGGCAGACTACAAGCACGCCGCGTGCACGACTACGGCGCCGTCCGCCGGTGGCGTGAGAAGCTCCATCGCGCAGACCGGATGCGATTTCGTCGCGCGAGTAAAAGGCGGAGATCGAGCCAAAGACCACGCTGGTGAGGATTGCCATCGCCAGAGCAAACACGAGCATTGTGCTGTCCATCTGAATCTCGCGCGCGCGTGAAGTCAAACGGCCCGTAAAGTCCGTCAAAAGTTTCAGGCTTTGCGAAGCGAACACCACGCCAAGCCCAGCCGCCAGCAGTCCTAGAATAAAGCTTTCCGTCACCAACTGCCGGAGAAGCCGTCCTTTCCCGGCGCCTAATGCAGCGCGTACTGTTAGCTCGCGCTCGCGGGACGACATGCGTGCCAGAGTGAGATTGGCAACGTTCGCGCAGGCGATCAGCAGGACGCAGCCCGCCGCGGCCAGCAGCACCAGCAGAGTTGTGCGCGCTCGATGCGTCAGCTCGTCCCGCAGTAGTCCCGAAGTCGCGGTGAAGCCGATGTCTTTTCCGTAGGTTTCGGGATGATCGTGCTCCAGGCGCGCCGCTATCAATTGCAGGTCCGCGTGGCAGTGTTCTGGCGTGACGTTCGACTTTAATCGCCCGAACAAGCTCATCATATGCCCTCCCCGATTCGCGATCATTGCCTGTGAACTGCGAAAGGGACAGGCCGAGGTCGGCATGTAAACATCATTTTCGTCCGGATACTGCGGCACCGGCGGCAATACGCCAATGACGGTATGCACGCGATCGTTCATCTCAAACGTTCTTCCGACGATGTTGGGGTCGCCGGCACAGTGCTGCTTCCAATATTCGTAGCTCAGCAACAGGACCGCCGGCGCACCCGGCCTGTCGTCAGCCGCAACGAAATCGCGCCCCATAATCGGTTTTACGCCGAACATTCCGAAGAATTCCGGCGATACGACACCGGTTTGGACCCGAGTGGCGCTGTCCTTTGAGAACAGCGTGAAACGCATGTTGTGGTATTCAACCAGGCTGCTGAAGGAGCTACTCTGCTGGCGATAATCATTGATTTCGGGCACTGAAAAAGCCACTTCATCGACGCCGGCCTTCGGCGCTTTCTGGTGCAAAACCATCAACTGGCCGTCATTCTGATAAGGCAGTGGCCGTAGCAGAACGGTGGAGATTACACTGACGATCGCGGTGTTGGCGCCGATGCCCAGCGCCAGCACAAGCAGTGCGGTGGCGGTGTAGCCCTTATTCTTGCGCATCATCCGCAATGCGTAGTGGGTATCCTGGCCAAGCATCGAAAAATGCTCACTAGGCGCCGTGCTAAAGATTCCTACGATGGTGTCCCACCATAGACGCAGGAGACCTGGCCTGCCCTTTCGCCGCTCAACTTCGGTGCGTTGATCGCGAAACGCCTGTTCCATCTGGTCGCCGAAGTCGCTGCGGAAATCGAACGGGAATAAGCGCAGCAACGCGGAGTATAGACGATCTGATAAGGGTTGTTTTTCCTGTGTCATATGGTGCTCGCTAACCTAAACCGTCCGCAACCGCTTCAACAAGTGCTTTTCGCGCGCGGTAGCAATACTGCGCTCCATCCGCTCCGCTTCCGCCATAGCCACCTGCCGGCCGAGCGGAGTTAACCGGTAATAGCGGCGGCGCTGATCGTCTTCCTCCGCTGGCGGACGAGTCCGGCATTCGGCGAGGATGCCTTCGCTCAGCAGCCGTTTGATCATGGCGTACAAGGTCCCAGTGCTCAGACGCACATGGCCATCGGTCTGTTCTTCGACTTCCTTCAAGATGGCGTAGCCGTGTTTCTCTCCGTCCCCCAAAGCGAGAAGCACTTGAAACATGGCAGGCGTCAAATCGACCGATACTTCGGGCAGCTGTCCGTTTTGTTTCATGGCAGGCTCCTTATGGCAGATTGCAATGTAGCTGTCATGACTATAGTCTAAAACGCCATAGTTGTCAAGACCTGCTATATTACTGACTAACTATCCATGAGCGGCTCTGCCAGCCTCATCGAATTTGACGGCTTGATATGCGACGATCTGGCCGAAGCATCCTCGCGCGAGTGGCTGGAAACCAACGGCATTGGCGGATTCTCTTCCTCCACCATCGCTGGCCTGGACACACGCCGGTACCATGGCCTGCTTACGGCGGCCACCAAACCGCCCCTCGGCCGCATGGTTCTTCTCTCTAAGCTCGAGGAAACGGTGGTCGTCGAGTCGGCGCGTTTCGACCTGGGTACCAATCAATATCAAGGCGCGGTCCATCCCCGGGGACATCGCTACCTCAATTCCTTTCGACTCGATCCGTTTCCCGTTTTTACGTTTCGCATCGATGACATTCAGATCGAAAAGTCGGTCTTTCTAGTTCACGGCGAGAACACTGTGGTGGTTCGGTATGCACTGGTTGGCGATCCTGGCCGGAAAACTTACACTCTCGAAATCCGGCCGCTGATAGCTTTTCGTCACTTCCACAACACCACGCATGCAAACGACGCTATCCGGCGGGACGTCGCGACCGCGCCCGGGCAGGCGACCATCGCGCCCTATCCCGATCTTCCGACTTTGCATTTTGCCCACAATGCGAAATCCCTCGACACCGTAGGATTTTGGTTTTACAACTTCGAATATGAGCGTGAGCGCGAACGCGGTCTCGATTCGCTGGAAGACCTCTATAGTCCATTTCTGTTGCGCTTCGAGCTTCGCAAAGATACGCCCGCGGTCATCATTGCTTCAACCGGTCATCACGACGCGAGCGGGGCAGCGTCACTCGAACAGCAAGAGAAAGATCGGCGCGGGAAAATCATCGCCGCCGCACCGGCTCGCGATGCCTTGGCCCAAATCCTCACGTCGGCCGCCGATCAGTTCATCGTTGCGCGCGGCGATCGCAAATCGGTGATCGCGGGCTATCCCTGGTTCAGCGACTGGGGCCGCGACACGATGATCTCGCTCCCCGGCCTAACGTTGGTGACGGGCCGCTACGACGACGCTCGCAACATTCTGGGCACTTTTGCACATAGCATCGACCAGGGTATGTTGCCCAACCGCTTTCCCGATTCAGGAGAAGCCCTGGAATACAACACCGTCGACGCCACCCTGTGGATGTTCCACGCTATTCACGAGTTTCTTCGGTACACGCGCGACTACGACTTCGTGCGGACCGAACTCTATCAGCCCCTGATAGACATTGTGGCCTGGCACGAGCGCGGAACACGTTACGGAATCCGGCTCGATTCCGATGGTCTGCTCCAGTCCGGCGAGCCGGGCAACCAGCTCACTTGGATGGACGTTAAGATCGGCGACTGGGTGGTGACTCCGCGCATCGGCAAACCGGTTGAGATTCAAGCTCTCTGGTACAACGCGCTGCGCCTGATGGAGTATCTGGCGACGACATTCGGCGACCGCGACCGAGCGCGTCATTACTCCGATTTGGCCAGCCAAACTAGAAAGCGCTTCAGACAAGTGTTTTGGAACGAGGCCGATGGTTGTCTCTATGACGTAGTGAGCCAGTCCGGCGCGGACTCCTCCATGCGCCCCAACCAAATCTTCGCTGTGAGCCTGCCGTATCCATTACTCGAGGCCGACCAAGCCCTGCGGGTCGTCGAAGCGGTGGAGTGGGAGTTGCTCACGCCTTATGGCCTCCGAACGCTTTCGCCGCGCGACCCCAATTATCGCGGACATTACGGGGGTGACCCGCGCAGCCGCGACAGCGCCTATCATCAAGGAACGGTCTGGCCGTGGCTGTTGGGTCCATTCTTAACGGCTTACGTGCGTGTGCATGGGTCTTCCGCGGAGTCTCGTGATCGAGTTGCGCGTTTCTTAGACCCGCTGCGTCAACACCTCTGGCAAGCCGGCCTGGGACAGATTTCCGAGGTTTTCGATGGCGATCCGCCGCATCACCCCGGAGGCTGTATCGCCCAAGCCTGGAGCGTGGCCGAAATCTTGCGCACTTATGTCGAAGACGCCCTGGGACAAAGGCCGGAGTTTCCGGCTACGACTTCGTGATTCTCACGCCGCCATTAGTAGTGGTGACTTTTATGGTCGCGCCGCCTTGTCCAACGTCAAAGGACATTTCCTTGGTCAGCTGTCCTTGAACAGTCGGGAAATCGATTTTCGTGCCGCCATTCACTGTACCCGTTTCGAAATGGGCAGAGTAGTTGGATGGAACTTCGAGCTTAACGCCTCCATTGGTGGTGGTGACGTCCATTCCGGCGCCATCCCAGCGGTTGCCGGCTAGTTCCACCGTTAAGCCGCCGTTGGTGGTGTGGCCGTGAACTTGGCCGCTTAAGCGCGCCAGAACCACGCCGCCATTTTCTGTTTGGAACTCGATGTTGCCGCGTATATCGGCGATCTTGATGCCGCCGTTGTGGGCCGTGGCCTGAACATCCGATTGCCGCGGCGCGAAGATTTCATAGCTCACTGTCCATTGGTGATGGCTATCCGTCTGAGGACCGGCCGCCTCAATACTACCGCCACCGGAGGCGATGCTAATCTGTGGAACGATGGCGCGCGCTTCAGCGTCGGAGTCCGCTGCCGTCTCGATCCGAGTGCGAACCAGCATATCGGTCCGGTCCCAACCGCTGATGGACACGCCGCCGTTCGAACCGGGATTGATCCGGATGACGCCTCCGGGAGCGCCCATACTCTGCTCGCGCATCTCGCAATGGGACACCAAGTTGTCGTGGTGAAAATCCCGATCGCTGCATGCCAGCTTCGGTACTGGATTCTGAAATGCCAACACTGGTAAAGTTCCCAGCAGAACAAAAAGCGAAATTTTTCGCATAGGCCCTCTCTCTCGCGATTAGACGAAGGATTTGTCTTCTGGTACCTAACAACTTTGCCATTGCTCATGATCGGAAAACCTTTCGTCCTCTTTTCGCGTCCAACAGCCAAGGTGGAGAGTGTCAAAAATCGTCCTGCTGTTGCTTTTAGGGGGAGTCTTGGTTGCGGCTCAACCGGCCAGACCTACATATTTCCTGGAACGGGAGCCGGTGCACGGAGGAGCGGAAATTGTCACGCTGTTCGGACATCTTTCTCGGGGCACCGAAGGGCAAGATCAGGAGGTCCCGCTCCTCAGCGTCCTGCGTGACACTTTGGGCGACGGCGACTCGAATAACGACCGCCTACGCTACGTTTGGATCTTGACTAGCACTCGTCCGACCGCGATCCAGCGCGCCGCCTCGGCGATATCTTTCATGTGGTTTCGCGCCGGAACGAGGCAGCATGACAATCATGTTCCCACGCCCGTGATGGATCTCGGGTCGCCGGTTAAGACTGTTTGGCCGCACCTGCTAGGTGACAGTTTGCAAGCGACTGAATTTGATCCACTCGGGATGGCCGTTCGGACGTCCACACGCAGTTATCGGGGCAACTTCAGCGATTATCACAAGGTACAACTCTTTCAGGCGCTGGGGGTTTTGGATGGGTTGGAGCGGGAACAGACCGGAGACCCATTGTTGTCAGAGGCGGATTTCCAGCAGTTATACTCGCGCCTGAGCCTCTCCGACCGTGCGCTGGGCGGGCTGGTTCGTGAACAGAATCTTCCGAAGTTCTATGACCGGGAAACGGCTCGGATCCAAGAAACGCGGGGACACAATTGGGAACTGCTCCGGCAGCGCGCCGAACAGTCCGGGCTCTACTTCGAGCCTCTGGCATTGCCCGGCGATACTCCACTGGCCGCAGTGCTGTGGGTGGCGCGGGAAGACCTGCAAGAGAGCGCCGGGCGTTCCTTCGACAGCAAATTCCTGAGTATTGCCGATCCTTGGAACGATGAACGCCTGCAACGTTGGATCGGCTACACCGAGGTCCGTTATTTTGACGATGACAACCGGCCAGTTTCTTCCGGCACGCCTGGTGCGCGCGCAGTGGAAATGATTCCTCTGGCTTTTTACAGCTTGGATCATCCACGAGTTCCGCTATTGCTGGCGGATTTCCGGGATCCGCTGACACCCAAGCGCCGCGAAATGTTCCTGCACGCGAGCAGTGTTGTTATAACGGGAGTGTTGGGCATCACTCGTTTTGGAAATTGGCCATTCTTCGCCGGTGAGACCACCTGGATGTTTGTACGGGGACGGCGCGGCGCCGCAGTCAATCGTTCCGCGCGGCTGCGGGCTTACTCGGAAGCTCGCGCCTTCCTGGCTGTCGATACCTCGCTCAAACCCAAGTTTAAATCAGAACTACTTGCTCGCGTGGACCATCTGGCGCTCAATCCGCTAGAGAATGACTCCGCCAATGAAGCGAAGCTGGCTCGCGAGCAGTATAACGCTTTGATCCAGTACGCCAAATCCCGCGACGGACTAGTCGCCAAACTGGAGCGCGATCGGCGTCAGGAGCTCGCCTCATACACGCAATCGAGAACCAGGCGAATGCTGGATGCCTTCGGGCGTCTCTTCCACACCGAACCTCACATTGACACCACCGCGCCGGATCCAGTTGTGCTGGCCGAGTTGGACGCTCATCGTCGCGCGCTGTACCATCAGCGTTTTCTCCGGCAGCTTCTGGCGTCCAGCCCGCGGCCGGAGGTGGTAGTTGATGTGGATGAGATACGGCGGTCCGTGGATGCTCTATCAGAAATGCAGGAGGCCGATCTCCGGGCGCCACAACTGATAGCGCAGGTATTCGCGCGATCGGGGGACTCCGAGCTTCGCATCACGTGTCTGCTCGCACTCCAGCGTCTCAACGTCGAACAGGCACGCAATGAGCTACGGCGTCTATCTCTTGATCCGGGAACGGGCGAGGGCTGGCGCGAACTCTGTCTGCTGTACTTGAGCGGTGCTGCCGGACCTGTTCAGGCTGCGGGCGGCGGACAATAATGCGGCGCGTACTCGCTGCGCGTCTTATCTTTTTCTGGTTTTTCGCGGTCTGGTTAGACGCCGGCGCACACGCCGAGGTGAAGCGCATCGTCGTCATCAAGGTGGATGGCGTGCCCCAGGAGGTGCTCGATCGAGAACTGCGCCGCACCGATCCAGGGACGCATAAGAGCGCGCTTCCGTGGATGGATCGCGTATTCAGACAAGAGGGCACCCGTTTGGCGAATTTCTATGTTCGCGCCATTAGCCTCTCTGCGCCTTCCTGGTCGCTGCTCGATACCGGCCAGCACCTTCAAATTCATGGCAACGCGGAGTTCGATCGCTATACCTACCACATCTACGATTACCTGAACTTTTTTCCGTTCTACCTCGGTTACGCCCTTTCGTACCGAGTGGACATGCCCGGCGTGGAGGTCCTGGACGATTTGGGAATTCCGCTTCTGATCGATCGTTTTCCATACCAGGCAAGCTACCAAAGCTTTCAGTTATACCAGCGCGGAGTTCGATGGAAGACGCTGCGGCACAGCTTCCAGCGCCGCTTCACATCGCGTTCGGCGCGCGACCTTCTGGATGAGTGGACCATGGGACTCGAGCTCGGATCGAGCGTTGAAGATCAGACAGAACGGGAGCTAATCGAGAAGCTGGCCGATCCACAAATCCGCTACCTGGATTACTTTACCGGCGATTACGATCACGTCGCGCACAGCACTCCCGATCCGGCCGCTCAACGGCAGGCGCTACAGCGCATCGATGCCCTGGTAGGACGAATTTGGACGGCGATCGAAGCCAGCCCCGAAGCGACCCAAACGGTCCTTGCGATAGTCTCCGATCACGGAATGAATACACAGCCCGGCGTTTACAGCCAGGGCTACGATCTGGTTCAATTTTTCAACAGCCGGGAGGGTGGCGCGCATCATGTCGTGACCAACCGCCACCCCCTGACGGAATTCAAGCTATATCTGGTAAGGAGATTCCAGGCGCGCAGACGGCGTTTAGCGGAACCGGATTTACTGCTCTTTGCTAATAACCATTGGAATTTTAACGTGCGGGGATTCAATCCGGGCGGCAATCACGGATCCTTGCTCCGCATCTCCACCCATTCGGTATTGATGCTGGCGGGCGGATCGGAAAGCGGGACTCCACGCGGGATGGTGATTGAAGAACCCTACGACAGCCTGAGTTTCGTGCCGACCATCCTCGAGCTCATGGGTTTTCCTCGCGAAACGCCGCCGTTACCCGGCAGACCCATCCGTGAGTTGCTTCCTACAACAGGAACGGCAGGTGGCCCGCCATAGCGGTCACTGCGGCCGTAATACCTCCGACATGTCGCGTACGATCTCCTGTTCTTTCTTGTTGAACCTTCCACGGAATTCCGGACCCGATAAGTGAGCCTGGCGCTCGTCGCGGGACATGTTCGCCATGCTTCTCAACTCCTGACGCATTGCCTGCTGGCGCTCCGGGGGCTGCTGGGACAGCTTGCTGATCGACTTTCGCACGGCATCCTGCCGCTCGGCTGGAAGCTGGTGTAGACGGTTATAGAGGTTCTTGAGCGCTTGCTGTTGTTCGGGAGGAAGCTGATTGAACCTTTGTAGCCGTTCCTGCAGCTTTTGCCGTTGTTGCGGCGGCAGACGATTCAGAGCCTTCTGTTGTTCCGCGGGCGACATGGTCTCGAACTCCTCGATCGGTGTTTGGACGGGGCCCTTGCCTTGCCGCGCGGAACCGGGTGGACGGGAGGCCGCGCCACGGCGGCCTTGCGCCCGCGCGGTTGACTCGAAGATCATGCCAGAGGTCAGAGCGCAAAGCGCCAGAATGGACCAACGCCAGCGCATCGCTCCGCCTAGATCTGCTCTCGTGGTGTGGTTTTTTCGAGGGCGAACTCGACGCCGGCCTGCTTCAACATATCCATGTCGTCCAGCGCTCGTTCCACTTGCTCGATCTGGAGCTTGGGTTGGACCTGCTCTTGTTGGGTGATCACGGGTCCTGAGTTCTTCACTAGAAACGCAATGATCAGAACCACGCAAGCGGCGGCCACCGGCATCGCAGGCCGCCACGACCACTCGGCCCGGAACCACCCGTGCTGCCACCATCCGAGCTGCCACCAGGCACTCTGCTGTTCTTCGGCGATCCGTTGATATAGCTTGGCATCGAAATTGGATGAGACCGGGAGGGGGGACAATTCATCGAGCGCCGACCATACAGCTTGCTGCGCGGCAGCCATTTGGCGGCAACTCGCGCACGATTTCAGGTGCCGTTCAAACGCAGCTTGGTCGCCGGAGTCCAGCATTCCGGCCGCATAAGCGACGATCAACTCGGCGCCATCACCATTCTTTGGGCACTCCATCGAATCCTCCCTCTTATGCCATATGCGCTAGTCGCACCCTCAGCGATTCGTACGCCCGGAACAGCAGTGACTTCACAGCCGACTCGGAACAACTTAACACATCTGCGATCTGCGCATACTCCATTTCTTGATATTTGTGCATCATCACCGCGGCCTTTTGTTTTGCCGGCAAGCTCTTGATCGCCTGCCGCACCTCCCTGAGCTTGACCTGATAAACCAACTCCTGCTCCGCCGTCCTCGACCGATCCGGCACTTGCCTTGCTGTTCCATCCCAACTCTCTTGGTCCAAGCTCGCTTGGTGCTTCTCGTTGCGCCCATCGCGTAACCAGTTCAGAGCTACATGGGTCGCGATTCGGAATAGCCACGTCGTAAACTTCGCTGTGGGCTCGTACCTAACTCGCGACTTGTAAACACGCAGGAACGCCTCCTGGGCCAACTCCTCTGCAACAGCTTGATTCTGCACGATCCGATCCAGGAAATGGATCACCGGGCTGCGATGTTTTTCCAGCAGCAGGCCGAAACTGGCCTGATCCCCGTCCCGGACGCGCAGCATTAACTCGGCATCCCGTTCGAGGGACCCATCCGCCGCTCTATGACTGTTAACCCGGCCAGACCAGGAAGGTTGCGCGGCCGGGGTGTTCACGCCCTCAGGATTCATTCACTTAGCCCGTTGCTCACAACGAGTGTTGAGAGGGTTCGGTTTACACAGGTTTACATTACTCGTTCTTAAGCGTACGGTCCATAAGCTCGCGAATCGCATCTCGCGGCGCCCTACCGTCTCTCAAAATCGAACCCATTTGCTCCGTGATTGGCATATCTACGTTGAATTTGCGAGCCAGGTCGACGGCCGCCGAGGTGGTCTCGATGCCTTCGGCGATCATTGTCATTGCGCTTACGATTTCAGCCAGCTTTTGCCCTTTAGCCAGTTGAATGCCGACGCTCCGATTCCTGCTTAGTTCACCTGTGCACGTCAGTACCAGGTCCCCTAAGCCCGCCAGGCCCGACAATGTGCGGGGTTGACCGCCCATGGCGACGGCCAGGCGAGTGATCTCGGCCAGTCCACGCGTGATCAGAGCCGCGATGGAATTGTTTCCCAGGCCGAGTCCCTGGCAAATTCCCGCGCCGATCGCGATAGTGTTCTTCAGCGCCGCGCCGATCTCAACGCCAGCAGGATCGTCGTTGGTGTAGAGTCGAAAGGTCGGGCCCGAGAACTCGCGTTGGATGGACGCCGCCAGAGCCTGGTCCTCGGACGAAATCACCACTGCGGTCGGCTCGCCGCGCGCCACTTCCTTCGCGAATGTCGGTCCGGAAAGAACCGCGATCCTGGGCTGGAATTGAACGCTAATCACATGGTGCGCGACTTCAGACATGCGCAACAGCGTACCGTTCTCCAAACCCTTGGTGGCGCTAACGAAGCGCATCCCGGAATTCAAGTGTGGCAACATCGCGGTGTAAAGCACGCGCGCAAACCGCGAAGGCATCACGCCCAGGACTATCTCAGCCCCATCGAGCGCGAATGCCAGGTCCGACGTCGGCTGGACATTGGGAGGCAAGTGAAAGCCGGACAAGAAGACATCATTCACGCGCGTGGCAGCCAAGCGGTTTACCAGGTCGGTCTCGTACGCCCACAGCCGTATACGTTCAAAGCGCGAGGCCAGCACTATACTCAGCGCGGTGCCCCAACCCCCAGCGCCGATGATCGCGATCGAGCCTTTCATTGGTTATCCGCGGTTATTGGAACCGAAAGACATGTTCTTTGCCAGCTCGAATCCTTTGTATGTTGGCGTGATGTCGAGCCACCACGAAGACGCCCGCGATGAGCGACACGAGAATAACCGGCGCCGGCGGATGCATGATGAGCCAAGTCGCCAGGGGAAGGGAAGCGGCCGCGATAATCGAACCCATCGAAATGTGGTGGGTGGCCGCCACCACAATCACAAACAGCACCAGAGTTGCCAGCAGCGGGATGGGCGTAAGATACAAAAATGCTCCGATGAAACTGGCCACCGCTTTGCCACCCCGGAATTTCAAGAAGACTGGAAAGGCGTGCCCAGCCATCACAGCCAGAGCAGCTAAGCTGGTCCAGGCAACGGAATCGCCAGTAAGTCTGGCGGCGAGCCAGACGGCAAAGAATCCTTTCGCGATGTCGAGCAGCAGGGTCGCGACGGCGACGGCACGCCCGCTGGTCCGCAGTACGTTGGTAGCTCCAATGTTGCCGCTGCCCATGGAGCGCACGTCCTCGCCGGTCTTGAGACGCACCAACAGATAGCCGAACGGGATGCCACCGATCAGATACGCGACCACCAGCGCGACGAGTGGCATCATTTCGCCCGAAATGGATACTCCGAAAGTTTGGTATAGATGGAGCCCGCCGGGCCCGGCTGGCTGCGGAACAGATAGAAACGATCGGCCAGGAAATTGCCGAATTCGACCGACTCTAACTGCTCAATGGCGCCACGTAAGGCTTGTAACGGCACCGCCTCTTTGATCCGGGCTAAGGTCAAGTGTGCGGTGAACGCGCGGTCTTCTTTCGGGATACCTAAAGGGCTAACCACGTCATCGGTATCGCGAGCCAGCGCCGCCAGCGCATCGCCGCCGAGCACTCCCGCCCAAAACACTCGCGGATGATGCGCATTCGGAAACCAGCCCAGGCTCTTTACCTCCACCGGTATCTCGGCCCGCGGGGCGATAGAGCGCAGCGCTGCTTCGAGTTGAGGAAGCTTTTCTTCCGGCCACTCGCCGATGAACTTGAGCGTCACATGCAGGTTGTACACCGGACTCCATTTCAGATGCGCCGCGGGACGCAAGTGCATGAGCAACCGCTCCAACCTCTCCCGCACATCTTCCGGAAGATCGATCCCCGTGAATAGCCGCATGCTAACCTCCTAGGATACAAAAAGAATTGAACGTTCCCTTTGCAGAGTTGTTGGCTCAGTCCAATGTGCTCGATCGAGATTTTTACGCGCGGCCTGCTGTCGAGGTCGCCCGCGACTGCCTCGGCAAGATCTTGGTACATGGCAAGACCGCTGGGCGCATCGTCGAAACCGAGGCCTATCTGGGCGTGGATGATCGCGCGGCGCATGCGTGGCGCGGAATGACGGATCGCACGCGCGTGATCTTCGGTCCGCCCGGCCACGCTTACGTGTATTTCATCTACGGCATGTACGAGTGTCTCAACTTCGTTGCGGAACCTGAGGGGCAAGCGGGTTGCGTTCTGATCCGGGCGCTCGAACCGATGGTGGGGATCGCGGCCATGCGCCGGCGCCGTCCCGCTGCCAAACGCTTGGAAGATCTGACATCCGGCCCGGGGAAGCTCACGCTCGCGCTGGGAATCACGCGCAAACAAAACGGAGCGGACCTGACTAAGAGCGCGCTGCAAGTCCGTGGTCTGCGTGACGAACCAGCCATCGAAGTAGCGGTGACGCCCAGGGTTGGGATCACGCACTGCGCCGATTGGCCGCTGCGGTTCATAATTGCGGGAAATCGATTCGTGAGCTGGTAGCCACACGTCTCGTAGCAGACGGCTAAAATTGAAGGATGCTCAAGCCCACTATCTTTCGCGAGTACGACATCCGGGGCGTGGCCGAATCGGAACTCCTTAGCACCGATGTCGAACAGCTCGGACTTGGACTGGGCACATATCTGCGCCGGCAGAGTGGCCCCAAGATCAATGTTGGCCGCGACTGCCGCCTGAGCTCCACGCGCCTGCGTGATGCGTTGGCCAAAGGTTTGCTCGCCGCCGGTTGCGACGTCACCGATATTGGAGTCGTTCCCACACCGGTGCTCTATTATTCCGCCCAGCAGTTGAAGGCCGACGGCGCCGTCATGATTACCGGCAGCCACAATCCACCGGAGTATAACGGCTTCAAGACAGTCTGCGGCTCAGGCACGCTACATGGGGAGACGATTCAGGAAGTCCGGCGGTTGATCGAGCGGCAGGATTTCGAGCGCGGATCAGGGAGGGCGGGGAATGCCGACGTTGTTACGCCTTACGTGGACGAAATTGCTTCCCAGTTCAATCTGAAACGGCGTATAAAGCTGGTGGCTGACGCAGGCAACGGCACGGCCGGACCGGTGATCCATCGAATCTTTGACAAGATCAATGTCGACGTCACCGAGCTGTTCTTCGAAATGGATGGCAAGTTCCCGAATCATCACCCCGATCCCACGGTTCCCGCCAACCTGTTCCACCTGATCGAAAAAGTTCGCCAGACAGGCGCCGAGCTGGGTATTGCATTCGACGGCGACGCCGACCGCATCGGCGCGGTGGACGAGCACGGCAACGTGATATACGGCGACATGCTGATGCTCATTTACGCGCGCGAGATCCTGGAGCGCAAGCCGGGAGCTACTTTCATCGGCGAGGTGAAGTGCTCGCAAGTGATGTATGACGAAATCGGCAGGTTGGGCGGAAACGCCATCATGTACAAGACTGGACACTCGCTCATAAAGGCCAAGATGAAGGAGGAACACGCCGAGCTTGCGGGCGAAATGTCGGGCCACATGTTCTTCGGCGATCGTTACCGTGGCTACGATGACGCGCTCTATGCCGCCTGCCGCCTGATCGAGATCGTCGCCAAATCCGGCAAGCCATTATCGGCCCAGCTCGCCGGCCTTCCCAAGATGGTCTCGACTCCCGAAATCCGCATCGACTGCCCAGATGAGATGAAGTTCGATCTGGTGCGCCGCGTGGCCGGGCATTTGAAAGCAAAGTATAAGACCATCGATATCGACGGAGTGCGCGTGATTTTCCCCGAAGGCTGGGGGCTGCTCCGCGCCTCCAATACTCAGCCTGTCCTGGTGATGCGCTTTGAAGCTGCCAACGAACGTCTGCTGAAGCAATACCAAGCCGAGGTGGAAGAGATACTCGAAGACGCCAAACGAGGGGTGAGCGTATGAAACGCCTGACGTTTCTGCTCGTTCTAGTGGCGTGCGCGATCTTCGCTCAGCAGCAGCCCGTGGTGTTGCATGCCGCCCGGCTGCTGGATGTCGAAAGCGGAAAACTTCTCAGCCCCGGCGAAGTATTGGTCCAAGGGCAACGCGTTGTCGAAGCCGGAGCCTCGGTGACGCACCCGCCCGGTGCGAAAACGATCGATCTGGGAAACCAAACGCTGATGCCCGGCTTGATCGATGTCCACGTGCATCTATTTCTGCATCCCGGCGCCGAAGATTTACAAACCGTCGAAGAATCGGTGCCGCAGCGGACCATCATCGCGACGCTGGCAGCTCGTGACGACCTGATGGCGGGTTTCACCGCCGAGCGCGATATGGGGACCGAAGGCGCGGGCGCGGCCGACACTGCGGTCCGCGACGCCATAAACAAGGGCCTGATTCCCGGCCCGCGCCTCCGCATCAGCGGTAATGCGGTCGATATCCTAGGCGGACATGAAGACGCAAACCGCTTCAATCCGGATCAACACGTGCTGTCGAACGCGACCTACGCCAATAACGCCGCCGAACTAGTGAGCGTGATCCGCGAACAGTTCAAGCTGGGCGCCGATTTCATCAAGATCTACGAAACCGGGCGCGATTCTTTCCGCGACGGCAAGTTTTCCACTCCGTATCAGTACACGGAAGCTGAGCTTCGCGCCGCGGTGGAGGAGGCCGCTCGGGTGGGCAAGCGCGTTGCGGTCCATGCCACTGGTGAGCCTGGCACGCTGTATGCCGCGCGTGCAGGCATGGTAACCATCGATCATGCCGACCAATTGAGCGACGAAACCATGCGGGTGATGCGCGAAAAACAGATCTTTGCTGTGCCAACCTTCGCCATTTCAGAATATTTCGCCGATCATGCCGGCTCAGCCGAGGCAACCGCGGCGCGGCAAGGCGCGCTTGACTATCACGCCCAGGAGTTTCGCAAGCAGATGGCCGCTGGTGTGCCATTCGCTGTGGGTTCCGACGTTGGTCCGTTTCCCCACGGCACGCAAGCCCGGGAGTTCGTTCTGATCGTCAAGTACGGTATGAAGCCGCTGGCCGCCATCCAGGCCGGCATCGTCAACGGCGCGAAAGCGCTCGGCTGGGAGGGCCAAATCGGCGCGCTAAAGCCGGGTTAGTTCGCCGATGTGATCGCAGTGCCGGGCAATCCGCTCGAAGACATCAGCGTGCTCGAAAAGGTCGGGTTCGTGATGAAGGGCGGCGTGATCTACCGGGAAGGCTTCCTTGTCAACCAGCAGCCCCTTGTAACGCCATCTCGTTGACCGGCTCGGGGGCCGGCGCGGGCTGCCCGAAGCGAACCGAAACCAGCTTCGAAACGCCGGGCTCCTGCATGGTGACGCCGTAGAGCGATTGGGCGGCTTCCATGGTCCGCTTGGCGTGCGTGATCACGATAAACTGCGTCTGAGTGGACATTTCTCGCAGCAGTCGGGTGAGCCGCTCGATGTTCGGCTCATCCAGTGGCGCGTCCACTTCGTCCAGAATGCAGAACGGACTGGGCGTGTAATGGAAGATGGACATGAGCAGCGCCATGGCTGTTAGCGATTTCTCGCCACCAGATAGAAGCAGCACGTTCTGCAACCGCTTGCCCGGAGGCGAAGCGACGATATCGATGCCCGATTCGGCGATGTTGCTCTCATCGGTGAGCCGCATTTCGCCTGTGCCGCCGCCGAATAGCGTTTGGAAGATCTTGCGGAAATGGCCGTTGATCGCCTCGAACGCGTCGGTGAAGCGACGGCGGGATTCGATATCGATATCGTGGATCGCTTTCTCGGTATCGCGGATCGAATCGAGCAGATCCTGGCGCTGGGCGTTCAAGAAATCGTAGCGCTGCTGCGCTTCCTGGAATTCTTCGAGTGCCTGAGGATTCACCGGGCCTAATGCTTCGATGCGCGACTTCACTTCTTGATACTTCTGTTCGGCATCGGCCAAGCCCGCTTCATCCAGAACTGCCTCTTCGCCGGCCGCTAATTCTTCCAGCGGCGCGTTGAGCTCCTTGCGGCTGGTTTCGTCGAGGTATTTTAGCTCGGCTTGCTTCTTCACCAGCTCCACCTCGATCTGCGAGCGCTTCTCTTGCGAAGTCTGCACATCGACGCGCAGTTGACGGAGCGCTTCTTCGAGCGCCGCCAAATTCCCGCGCAGATCAGTCTCCTGCGCGGATAGCTTTGCGACTGCTTCTTCGACCACACGGATATGGTCCACCAACTCGCCGGCCCGGCGGTCCAGCTCGATGTTATCGACCAGCAGACGGGCGCGCTCCACTCCGAGCCTATCTATTTCGGCGGCGATCTCCTGGCTGCGTGAGGTGATTTGCCCGATCTGGGCCTGGTAGCGCGCTTCGGTGGCTTGCTCGGCGCGCCGGCGTTCCTCGAATCCGGCCAGTTCCGCGCGCAGCGCTCCATGTTCCTCAATCAACTTGTGCGCTTCCGCCTGCAACTCCTCGAAATCTGCGCGGGACTGTTCCAGCACCTGCTCTTCGATCGAACGCGCTGTCTCTTTTTCTTCGAGCGATTGCTGATCGCGCTCCTGCTGCAACCGCGCCCGGCCGCCCTCCTGTCGCAAGCGCTCCAGTTCCAGACGCGCTACTGACAGTTGCGATTGAGCGCGGGCGAACTCTTCGGCCAGCTTGCGGTGCTCATGATCCAGAGCCAGCGCTTCTTTCTCCTGGTTCTGCTGCAGCGTCCGGAGGCTCTCCAGATCTTCGCTGAAAGTGTGAATCTCGCCCTCGAGTTGCGCCAGCAGCGCGGCGGTTTCATCCACCGCCTTGTGCTTCGCCTGGACTTCGCCAATAAGCTCTCGTAGCTCGCGCTTGAGAGCCAGCGGTCCGCTGCCTGTTTTCTTGCCCCCGCTGACCGCATGGCCGTGGTAGCTGACGCCCTCCGGCAAGAGGAAGAATGCATCCGGATGTTCGACCGCCAATCTCTGAGCGGCGGCGCGATCCCGCGCGAGATAGCAGCGCGCGAGCCTCGGCAGCAGGTGCGCCGGAGCCGTCGCGAATCCGTTGGTGAAACGAAGATGGTCGCTCAACCGGCCAACCACGCCATCGGCGCCGGCCAGATCGTCGGCCTCGCCCAGCCGTGCATCGGCCCGCGGATGAACCAGGAATGTTGCCCGGCCGTCGAGATCGGTTCGCATAATGTCGATGCCGCGCTCGGCCTCATTCCAATCGCCAACGACGACGTATTCGAGCTCTTCGTGCAGGAAATCCTCCGCGGCTTTCTCGTAGGCCGAATCGACCTCGATGAAATCCGCCAGCACGCCAGCCGGAACAAATCCTTCCGATTCACCCCGTTCAACCGTGGTAAACAAACGCTTGACGCTTTCCGTTGTATACGCGCGGTGCGAAAGGATTTCGTCGAGCGAATCCTTACGAGCCTTGAGACGCGACGCATCGGTTCGGAGTTGATCGAGATTGCGCCGCGCTTCGGCCGCGTTGGCCTTGCGGGACCCCAGTTCCTCTTCCACTCTGCGTTTGCGATCGGCCGTGGATTCAAGCTCCATCTGGCGCGCCGCCATCCTCTCCGACAGCGCCGTCTTGACGGATTCCAGCCGCCTGAGATCATCATTCGCGGTTTGCTCCTCGCGCTGGTTGCGGGCAGAGTCGCGGTCAATGGCCGATAAATACTCGCTGATCTGGACCAGTTGGTTCTTCAGCGCGGAAGCCTCGCCTAAGAGACGCAATACGTTCTGCCGGCCACTCTCCAGCGTCTTGGTTCGGTCCTGCAAAGCGAGTTGAAGCTGTTCACGCTCGGCGCTTTTTGCCGCCAAACGTTCGCGAGCCGACTCGGTCTGGGCCTCCAGTTCCGCTAGCGACTGCAAATGGATCTCTAGCTCCTGCCGCAAGTGCGCCTGCCGCTTTTCGAGCTCCTGAGTTTCCGTTTCACCTTGCGTGAGCCGCTCTTCGATCGACCCGATCTGTTTGGCCTGCGAATCCAGCCGTCCGCGGGTCCGCTCCTGTTCCAGTTGCAGATCAGCCAGGCGCTGCCGCGCTTGAGTCAGTTCATGGTCGTTGCGATAGCAGGTCTCCTGCAGCGCCGCGTGTTCTTTCTCGCGATCCGTAACCTGGCTCGAAAGATTCTGGTATTCGGTGTTTGCAAGATTCAAATCGAGCGCCGTCTTGGCAGCGTCGCGCTCCAGCATGCGAAACCGGCCAGTGAGCGACTTGCGCAGGTGCTCTACCATCTCGCGCTTCAGTTCCTCATAGCGCCGCGCCTTGGAAGCCTGCCGCTTGAGAGAATTCACCTGCCGGCTAACTTCTTCGAGGATGTCGAATACACGAGCCAGATTCTGCTTGGCCCCTTCGAGCTTGGCCTCCGCCAGCCGCTTCTTGGTCTTGAATTTTCCTATGCCGGCCGCTTCTTCGATGATGGCGCGACGATCCTGCGGCTTATTACTCAGGATCTGGCCGATGCGGCCCTGCTCGATGATGGCGTAGCTTTCCGGCCCAAGTCCCGTGCCGATAAACAGATCTTGGATATCGCGCAGCCTGGCCAACTTGCCGTCAATCAGGTACTCGCTCTCGCCGGACCGGAACAGGCGGCGCGTGATGGTGATCTCGCTCGGTTTGTGATCCGGCTGACCGTTTCCAGTGCCATTGCCGTGGCCATTCGTTTCGTGCGAATGGTGGCTGTGCTCGGCGGAAGGATCCACCAACGTCATGGTGACTGCAGCCATGCTGAGAGGCTTGCGATCCCGCGTTCCGGCGAAGATCACATCCTCCATCCGGGCGCCGCGTAGTGTCTTAGCCGACTGTTCACCCAAAACCCAGCTAATGGCGTCGCTCAGATTGGATTTTCCACAGCCATTCGGTCCGACGATCGCAGCGATCCCCGCACCGGTGAACTTCATTTCCGTCCGATCAAAGAAGGACTTGAAGCCCTGAATTTCAACCCGCTTCAGTTTTAACAAAATGCCTTCCCCTCCTATTATCGTCTCGGGGGATGGTCCCATAGTAACCGCGCTTTACTGGAAAGTAAAGCGGGTCGACAGCTATATTTAGTGGTATGGTCTTCGAAGCTACGATATATAATACATGAGGGGACAAGATGAATCGCTTGGCCTTTGGATTACTCCTCGCGTTCAGCGCCTGCGCGCAAAAAATCACGATCGAGTTCGATCAGGCGGCCGACTTCAGCAGGTACAGGACTTTTGCCATCCGCGCCGGGCGGTTGAATAGCCCGAATCCGGCCCTGAACAGCGAATTGGTTAAAAAGGCAGATCGAGGCTGATATCGCAAGCACCCTGAGCGCCAAAGGACTGACAAAAGTAACCGGCCCCTCGGATCTTAACATTCGCTATACGCTCGGCACGCGGCGTAATGTCGAAACCGAGGCTTATCCGGCGGGCTGGCGCGGGATGGGCACGCGAATTGTGAGGGTTCCGTACGCGCGGGGCACTCTGGTTATTGATCTCCGGGATCCGGCCACGCGGTCGTTGGTTTGGCGGGCGATCGCCACCGATGAAAAGAGCGATGCGACTCAGTTGGTGGGCAAGCTCCACGACATGGTTCGCAAGTCGGTAGAAAAGTATCCGCCCAAGAAAAAGTAGCGGGCGGCTTAGTGAATCAGCTCGCCTGGGGCGCCGAGAGCTTCTGACCTTCCTGCAATGCGCGCATGGCGGCTTCTTCGTTGGCGTAAATGGCCATGACATTCGCGAGCCGGGTGAGTTCCAGCACTTCCCGCACGCGGCGATTCAGATTGCACAAAACGAAGCGGCCTTCGGGACTCTTCATGACGCTGGTGAAAATCCCAATCAGGAAACCGATGCCGGTGGAGTCGATGTAATCCACCTGGCTGAAGTCGGCCAGAACTTTCGAGGCGCCGGACTTCTTGATGTCCTCGGTCCGGCCGCGCAAATAAGCGGAATCCTGGCCGGTGGCGAACCGTCCGTGAAGCCGGAGGATGCACACATCACCTGGGCACTCGAATTCGACGAGCATTCTACAATAATGCTACTACAGCGGCGGCGCGGAAAGTTGAGAACGTTATGGCTAGAGTAGCCGGAAATTAACTTCGATGGTGGCCTGCACTGGGACGGCTCTACCGTCCTTCATGCCAGGCTTGAAGCGCCACTTCTCGACGGCTTCGATAGCCTTTTGATCGAGGCCCAGGCCTAGCGGGCGGATGACCTTGAGATCCCGCGGATTGCCTTTCTCGTCGACGACCACGAAGAGAACGACAGTCCCCTGGAATTTCGCTTTGCGCGCTTCCTCGGAATATTCCGGCTCAACCTTGAAAATCACCGAAGGCGGCGATACACCGCCACCGATTCGATACGCGCCCCCACCCATGTTGCCGCCGGAGCCAGGACCGAAGCCCGCGCCGTTACCCGATCCTACTCCGCCATGGGAACCGCTGCCGATTCCTGCGCCAGAACCGGGACCGTTGGATGCGATCATCGATTTTGCGAGGGGATCGCCTAGGACGTCCATGTTGACTTTGGGGATATTGGCATCGGGTTGGATGACCAAGGTCGGCTCCATGACCAACTTCGGATCCGGATTGTGAACGACGGCCATCGGTGGAACAAACTGCTTATCCGACAACCGGGGCAGTTTGCCTTTGCTGGCAGGAGTGGGCGAGCGATCGCCACCGCCGCCACCTCCACCCATCGGGTCTTTCTTCACTGTGGGTTTGTAGGGCGCGAGGTCGGGAGCGATCAGCGGGATTACCTGCTTCACCGCTTGTTGAACCGCTTTATTGGTGCCGATGATCAACAGCAGACCAATCGCCGCCATGTGGATTAGCAAGGACCCCAGTCCGGCGCGCTTTTCCTGACCACCATAAAAGCCCCAGATATCTTTGACTGGGACGGGTTGTGAAGTTACCTCCAATGGAGGCAGCTTGGGAGGGTTAATAAATTCTTTGATGTTCTGGAAGAGCGAACGAAAAAAGGGCTGTTCGACGTCGCCTGCCAGGAGTCTTTGCAGGTGGATGTCGGCCTCGGAAGCCGCCCCAGGGTTCGTTCCTCCCGGAACCGGTGGAGGATTGTTTGTTCCTCCTGGAGGGTTTGTTCCACCATGATAAGCCATAGGTTCGTCGTGAGCAGACATGTTTCTACGCCTCAACTACGCTCAACAAATAGACGCTCCCACGCTCCGCAAAGGTTGCACTAGATCCCTTCTTAATTCTATCACTTCCATAAATCTGTCAAGTTGCTATGAAAATTGGGATTGGGGTGGGCTCCTCCACCACCATACACTATGTGAAGCATGTTCGACAATCCTCTCGTGCTATATGACGGCAAGTGTGGGTTCTGCCGGATCTGGATCCGGTACTGGAACCAACTGACGGAGGATCGACTGGACTATGCCCCCTCCCAAGGTGCCGGCGATAGGTTCCCCCAGATCCCGCCCGAAAATTTCGGTCAGGCGGTTCAGTTGGTGATGCCGGATGGACAATTGGTCGCCGGCGCGCGAGCGGTTTACACCACTCTGACGTTCGCGCCCGGGATGGCTTGGTTGCTCTGGCTTTATAACCATTTTCCGGGATTCGCTCCGTTCTCAGAAGCGGCCTACCGGCTGATCGCCGCGAATCGGACGCTCTTTTATCATCTGACTCGCCTCACGTTCGGGCGGCGCATTTTATTATTGCGTTACGCGGGCGTCGAATGGATCTTTCTGCGGATTCTAGCGGCCATTTACTTCATCGCGTTTACATCCATTGCAGTCCAGGTGACCGGTTTGATCGGAGAACGTGGAATCGCGCCGCTCGGACGCTTTCTGGCCGCTGTGTCTCAAAACTTCGGCGCGCGAGGCTATCGCATGCTGCCGACGGTCTTTTGGTTCGGGCACGGCGACGGCGTTCTGCAAGCGGTATGCGGCGCCGGAGCACTGATGTCGATCGTGTTGCTTATGGGGTACTTCGAGCGTACGGCGCTGGTCTGCCTGTACGTCTTGTATCTCTCGCTATGCACCGCTGGTCAGGAGTTCCTGTCGTTTCAATGGGACTTCCTGCTGCTCGAAACCGGATTTCTTGCCATCTTTATAGGCAATTCGAAACTGGTCGTGTATTTGTTTCGATGGCTGGTTTTCCGCTTGACCTTCTTGTCCGGAGCGGTGAAGGTGATGAGCCATGATCCAACTTGGCGCAACCTCACCGCCATGAGCTATCACTTTTGGACGCAGCCGCTGCCGACTCCGCTGGCTTGGTATGCGAATCAACTGCCCTTCTGGTTCCAGCGGTTTTCTACCGCCATGGTATTCGTCATCGAACTGGTTGTTCCGTTCCTGTTTTTTGCGCCGCGCCCGTGGCGCTTCTTGGGAGCATACTCTTTGCTGTTTCTGCAGACATTGATTTTCCTTACGGGAAACTACACCTTCTTCAACCTGCTGACCATGGCGCTCTGCCTGTTTTTGTTCGATGACGCCGCGCTGGCCAAACTGCGCCTCAGAATTCGACAGGTGCGGATCAAGCCAGCCCTGGCTATAACGGTCGCGGTAATCGTTGTGATATTGAGCGTGTCTGAGCTGTGGGGCATGTTCTTCGGTTCCACTTCTGGCGAGGGGAATGCACTGGTCCGGCTAGCGGCGCCGTTCGGCATCGTCAATACCTACGGGCTGTTCGCGGTGATGACCACCACCCGGCCCGAGATCATCGTGCAAGGCTCTAATGACAGCCGGACTTGGTTGGATTACGAATTCAAATACAAGCCCGGCGATTTGCGAAGAGCGCCGCGCTGGGTGGCGCCTCACCAGCCTCGCTTGGATTGGCAGATGTGGTTCGCGGCGCTGTCTGGTCCTCAGGGTGCGGCTTGGTTTGACAATTTCATGGTGCGTTTGTTGCAAGACTCGCCCGAGGTGCGTGGTTTGCTCGCCAAAGATCCGTTCGCTGGACGGGCGCCGAAGTACGTACGGGCGCTGTCATTCGATTATCGCTTCACCGATTTTTCGACCCGTCGCGAGACTGGAGATTGGTGGACGCGGAGGGCGCGGGGGTTCTATTTTCCAGCGATTTCACTCGATGATGTCCGGCTGAAGTGAGCTTTACCGCACGTTCATGCGGTAAATGTGGGCCGCTCGAACATACACGCCGTTGACTGTATTGCCAGCGAATTTGATGTCAGTAATTCCCGGTCCCGTGTTGAAGGCTAGACTCAGAACGGTCACCAACCCATCAGCGGTATCGATAACGGAGATTTCAGATAGGTCGATGGAGGAAATCTTACTCTCCTTCAGCACCTTTAATACTCTCGAATAAACCTCACGAGGGCCGTATTCCTTGACCAAAGGAGTAGCGATATAAAGTCGCCACTCTTCAGATTCTTCGAGGTAGAGCCAGAAGGCCGCCTTAACGCCTAGACCCGATATATCGAGCGCCTTAATGAGCCGCTTACCATCCTCGACAACAGGTTCTACCAATGTTGCGTTATCCATTCCAGTACTCCATTAGGCTTAGCCTCTATAGCTCCAATGATACTCTTAGCTTCAACTTCACTCCTCTCCTCGTATCGACTCTTTTCAGACCAGTCCTTGACCGTCGCCCAGTTCACCTTGAAATCGTCCGAAGAGCTTTCCGCGGCGCGGAGCTGAGGCTCCAAGCCCGCGGTTCTAACAAGGTCCGCGGGTTTGTGCTTGTAACTAGCGTCTACTATTTTCTTGTCAGGGAAGTCGTGCTCCCGAAACTGGTGTGCGATGCACGCTTTTCAGCCCGCATTCGACCGAGTAACCGGCAAGATAGTAAGCAGGTCCCCAATGTCGCGATTCAAGTAGGCTTCTCGCCGCCTCCAAATGCGCCACTGCGATTCGTTGCAGGTCAGTTCGATTCATGTAGCTTCTTTAGTTTATAGAATCGTACCGATGATTGGCGCTAATAGGGTAGTAGACTGAGAACAGAACCCCAGGAGAAATCGAATGCCTACCGTTGCCGAAACCTCTCATCTGGCCCCCACGCCGCTCACCGTCCTTAGCGATGAAGAGAAGATGTTCCAATCCACCGTTCGCAGGTTTGCTCGCGAGCGTATCGGCCCGCACGTCCGCGAGATGGATGAAGCGGGCGTATTCCGCAAGGATCTGCTGCACGAGATGTTCGAGCTGGGGCTCATGGGGATCGAAATTCCCGAGGAGCACGGCGGTCAAGGGGGAAATTTCTTTCAAGCGGTCCTGGCGGTCGAGGCGTTGGCCGCGGTGGACCCTTCTGCCGCGGTGATCGTGGATGTGCAAAATACCATCGCAAATAACGTCATCATCCGCTGGGGCAATGAGGACCAGAAGCGGCGGTATTTGCCGAGGCTGGCCCGCGATACGGTGGCATCATTCGGACTTTCCGAAGCCGGCGCCGGCTCAGATGCATTTTCGCTCTCTACGCGCGCGGCCAAACACGGCGATCATTACTCCATCACCGGCCGCAAGCTGTGGATCACTAACGCGGCCGAAGCCGGGCTGTATCTGGTGTTCGCTAATGCCAATCCGGAGGCCGGTTATCGCGGTATCACCTGTTTTTTGGTCGAGCGCAACTTTCCCGGATTTCAGGTCGGCAAGAAAGAAGACAAGCTGGGAATTCGTGCGTCGTCAACTTGCGAGCTGATTTTGGATGAATGCCGGGTGCCGGCCGAAAATGTACTCGGCGAGGTTGGCAAAGGCTACAAGATCGCCATCGAAACGCTGAACGAAGGACGCATCGCGATTGGAGCGCAGATGACCGGACTGGCGCAGGGCGCACTCGATCATGCCATCGCGTACTCCAAACAGAGGCAGCAGTTCGGCAAGGCCATAGCCGATTTTCAGGGCGTACAGTTCGAACTGGCGCAGATGGCCACCGATGTTGAAGCCGCCCGGCTGCTGGTCTATAACGGCGCTCGAATGCGTGACGGGGGCCTGCCTTTTGTAACCGAAGCGGCCATGGCGAAATATTTTGCGTCGCAAATCGCCGAGAGCACTGCCTCGCGGGCGGTGGAGATTTTTGGCGGCGTCGGATTCACCAAAGATTACCCCGTGGAGAAGCTCTACCGGGATGCCAAGATCGGCAGGATCTACGAAGGCACCAGCAACATGCAAAAGTTGACCATCGCCAAACAGATCCTTGGCGAGCGGTAAAGCCGAGAGGTAAACTGGTACAGGAAACGAAGAGAGGAATTATGCGTCTCGTCGCTGCTTTTGTTTTGCTGGTTGGTGCGGCCGGCGCCGCAACTCTGCCCGATCCCACGCCGGATCAGATCGACAGTATCATCGCGAAGTTTGCGGCCAAGGAAGCTGATTTTCAGAGGGCTCGGGGCAATTACACCTACCGCCAGGACGCCAGTGTAATGTCGCTCGACGATGGCGGAGGTGTCACCGGCAAGTGGCAAGAAGTCACCGATGTTGTGTTCACCCAGGATGGGAAGCGCACCGAAAAAGTAGTTCGCGCTCCCATGAGCACACTTACTGCTTTTCAGCTCGATCCGGGCGATATCCAGGATCTCCGCGACGTGCAGCCGTTCGTCCTTACCACCGCTGAACTAACGAAATACTATATCCGTTACCTCGGCCGGGAACAGGTGGACGAGATCTCGACCTACGTCTTCGCAGTAAAACCCAAGAAGCTTGAATCGGGCCAGCGGTACTTTGAAGGCGAGGTCTGGGTGGACGATCACGACTTGCAGATCGTGAAGTCTTATGGACGCGGCGTCGGCCAGCGGAAAGGCGACAACCAGTATGGGAAATTCGAAACCTACCGCGAGCAGATCGATGGGAAGTACTGGTTTCCGACTTACACCATCGCCAATGCCACGCTGCATTTCAAAGAGAATGACCAGCGCATGAAGATGACCGTGAAGTACGCGGACTACAAGCAGTTCAAGAGCGACGTCACTATCAAGTACGGCGACGCTGAGGATACTTCGAAGGATCCGGGAAAGACGCCTCCCCCGGCGCCCAAGAAGCAATAGTCAAAGATTAAATTTGAGCCTTCCGCAAGATTGAATTTTGAATCTTCCGATAGATGATCTGCTGCCCGCGATCATCGAGTCGTTGCGCGTCTGTCCGAACCTGGTCATCGAAGCGCCGCCGGGAGCGGGCAAAACCACGCGCGTTCCTCCCGCCCTGCTCACTCTCGTGAGCGGACAGGTGCTGGTGCTGGAACCGCGCCGCTTGGCCGTGCGTTTGGCCGCGCGCCGTGTTGCCGAAGAGCGTGGCGAACGGCTGGGCGAGACCGTCGGATATCAGGTCCGGTTCGAAGAGGTCGCCGGCGCGAAAACCCGGCTGCGATTTCTGACGGAAGGCATTCTTAGTAGAAGGCTGATTTCCGATCCGCAGCTGACAGGCGTGGACGCAGTAGTACTGGACGAATTTCACGAGCGTCATCTTGAGGGCGACTTGGCGCTGGCGCTTCTCCGCAGATTGCAATCCACGCGGCGGCCGGATCTGCGTCTGATCGTGATGTCGGCGACACTCGATACCGGTCCAGTTGCGGACTACTTGGGCCACTGCCCGATTCTCCGCTCGGAAGGCCGGCTGTTCTATCTCAGCGTCACTCATCAACCTTATTCGGCTTTGCCCTTGGAGGAACGCGTGTCGAGCGCGATAGAAAATCTGCTGGCTGAAAAACATATCGGCGATATTCTGGTTTTTCTGCCTGGCGCGGCCGAGATCCGGCGTGCGGCGCGCGAGTGTGAGTCCATAGCATCGCGGCGCGACTTGCTGGTTCTGCCGCTCCACGGCGATCTTACGCCCGCGGAGCAGGATCGCGCCGTTTCGCGGGCCACGCAACAAAAGGTGGTTTTATCGACCAACGTCGCCGAAAGCTCAATCACCATCGAAGGCGTGACAGCGGTCATCGACAGTGGCCTGGCGCGCATCGCGAGCGACTCACCGTGGACCGGCCTGCCAACGCTCGAAGTCCGGCGCGTCAGCAAAGCATCGGCGTCACAACGGGCCGGCCGAGCCGCCCGCACGACATCTGGAAACGTCGTGCGACTGTACACGCTAGACGATTTTCAACGCCGGCCCGATCATGATGCTCCGGAGATAACACGCCGCGAGCTTTCGGAACTATGTCTGCACTTGCGTGCAATGGGAATCGCACATCCTTCGGAGCTAGCCTGGCTGGAGCGGCCGCCCGATGCAGCCGTCGCGCGCGCCGAGGAATTACTGGAGCGATTGAGAGCCAGCGGTGAAAAATCCCGGCGGATGGCGCGCTACCCGTTGCATCCGCGTCTGGCGAGGCTGGTGATCGAAGCCGTCGAGCGGGGAGCTGGCATGGAAGGCTGTGCGGCTGCCGCAGTTCTAAGTGCCGGTGCTCGGTCGGAGAGTTGCGACCTGTTACACCTGATCGATTCGCAAATGGACTCTCGCACCAAACAGCATTTCGAACAGATCCTCAGAATTGTCCGCCCACCCAAACAACAAAAGCACGACCCGGCCGCATTGCCATTATCCATACTCTCCGCTTTTCCCGATCGCGTAGCCCGCCGCCGCAAGGAGAACGAGCTGCTGCTCGCTTCAGGTGGTTCGGCCAAACTGGCGTGCGACACCCGAGCCGATTTCCTGGCCGCCGTCGACATTGAAGATCGCAGCGATCATGCCATACCCCTGGTCCGGCTATATTGCCCGATCGAGCCTGCGTGGCTAGTTGATCAGTTTCCGGATCGCGTGCGCGAGTACTCCAGTGTTGAATGGAACCGTACCGCCGAGCGCGTCGAAGCCGTTAGCGCGTTGCTCTATGACGATCTGGTAATCGAAGAAACACGCGGTGGCGCCCCCGATCCCGAGCAAGCTGCGGAGCTTCTGGCGCAGAAAGCCCTCGAGGCCGGAGTGGAACGCTTTGTTGATCGCGAGGAACTGGATCAATTTCTGGCCCGAGTTGCATTCGCGTCCGATCATGCGGCGATTCCTAAGATCGACGTCGAATCCACATTCCGCACGCTATGCAGTGGCCTGAAGAGCTTCTCGGAGTTAAAGGCCGCGGCGCGATCGCTGATTCCATCGCTGGAACAACACGCGCAATCCCGATTGTTGAACGAAGTCGCGCCCAGCCGGATTCGCCTGCCCGGCGGACGCCAAACGCTGGTGCATTACGATGCCGGGAAACCGCCCTGGATCGCGTCGCGGCTGCAGGACTTCTTCGGTATGCGGGAGACGCCGCGCATCGCGAGCGGCCACGTTCCTTTGGTCGTGCATCTGCTGGCGCCGAATCAGCGCCCTGTCCAAACCACCACTGACCTCGCCGGATTCTGGCAGCGGCTCTATCCGCAAGTTCGACGGGAGTTGAGCCGGCGCTACCCCAAGCACGCCTGGCCGGAAGATCCGTATGCTAGAAAAAACTCATGACGCGTACGGTAGCGGCACTCTTGTTGTTCGGTATCTCGTTCGGATATCTGGAAGCTGCGGTGGTCGTTTATCTGCGCGCCATTTACGATCCGATCCGGCACCGGCTTCATCCCGGCCGCGGCCCTGACGAGTTGTTTCCGCTCATTTCGCCGCAGGAGTTGGCTGCCGCCGGTTCCGAGAATCCGCGCCGGTTACTGATCGAGATCGGCCGCGAAGCATCCACCATAGCCATGCTGGCGGCTTTTGGTATGGCAGCCGGCCGGAATTTCAATCAGCGCATGGCGGCATTCGCCGTGGTATTCGGTCTTTGGGATATTTTCTTCTACGTGTTTTTGAGACTGATGATCCATTGGCCCCAGTCGCTTTTCACGTGGGATATCTTGTTTCTGATTCCGCTCCCGTGGGTCGGCCCGGTGCTCGCTCCCGTAATCATTGCGCTGACCTTGGTGGCTTGCGGCCTGATCTCGCTTCGTCTCGGGGGAATACCAGCGCGATCGCGGGAATGGATGGCGATGATCGCAGGCGGAATCATCGTGATCCTTTCGTTCGTCTGGGACTACCGCAACATGATGGCTGGCTGTCTGCCGAATCCATTCAACTGGCCACTGTTCCTTGTGGGCGAATTCATCGCGCTGATAAGCTTTTTTGTTGCAGCATGGCGTCGAGCATATCCGGGATCTCGAAAACCGCACGATTCTTAATAGCGGCGGCGTTCGCGCGAAAACGATCGAAGTTGGTTGGTTCCAGCAAAGTGCGTAGGCCGCTGTCGATTTCACGGAATGACTTTAAAACCAAGCCTACATCTTTCTCGCGGACCCACTCCGTGTTGTAGCGTTCCTGCGGGAGCGTCCAGGCGTTGCATTCGACTATCACGGGAAGATGCATGGCCAATGCTTCGCTGATGCTTCCCGGCCCGGGCTTGCCGATAAAAAAATCCGACACATGCATGTAGTATGGAATCTCGCTGGTGAATCCTTCGACGTATTTGGGAAAGGTGGTCGGCAAGCGACGCAGCCGCTCAGCGAGCTTTTGGTTTTTGCCACAAATAAAGATGAATTGCGCCCGCGCGGTAATTCGCCTTGCGATTTCTAGCATCACGCTGGAACCTTCGCCCCCGAAGAGAACCAAGCCTGTCGGAAGGTCGGGATCCAGACCGAGTTGGTCACGGCCCTCTTCGCGATCGATCTTAATTGGGTCGTAAAATTTCGGCCTCAGGATCATGCCTGACGTCTGGAACACACGCTCCTGGGGATGGCCTAGCGCCAGCGCCTGCTGGACCGCCTTGTCAGTGCCGCAGATGAAATACTGCTCCTGCCGTTCCTCAATCCAGAAATGCGGCGGATAATCCGCGAGGTCCGTAAGAATAGTAACCAGCGACGTGTCCGAAAGACTTTCGCGCAACGCTCGATTGAAATTCGGTATCAGGGACACCGCCAGATCGCGCTCGCCCTGCGCCCAATATTTCTTCAACAGCCGGACTTGTCCATGATGGTATAGGCGAATCAGGAGGTGCATCGCGACGGTTAATTGAGGCGAACCAAGAGTCCAACCCTTTTTCAGCAAAAGGTTGTAAATATCCTGCATCCGTATCCCGGTGTACTTGCGAAATATGTCGAGCGGATCTAGGATCTCCTGCAGGTTCACCAACTTAACTTCCCAGCCGCGCTGCTGCTGATCGATCACCGCTTTGAGAGCCGTGGCCGCCGCCCTATGCCCGCCGCCTGCCTCGAAATAGATTAAATCAATTCGCTTCATTTTGTCCTAAACAATTGTTCAACAGAATGTAACATGTAGAGCGGTATATTTAAAGTAGGAAGTATGCCTAACCTCATCACCCGGAGCGACTACAGTGTGATGCGCAGGGCCAACAATTGGGTTGCGCCAAGATGGGTGCGTGCCTACGCCATCAGCTCGACGCGCGGCGGCGATGGTTGGCTATGGTACGCGATAGGCGTAGCGATCCTTCTGTTTGGAGGCGAGCATCGCTTTGAGGCGCTGGGCGCGGCGATAATCGCGGCCACTCTCAGTGTTCTTCTGTTTCTCTGCCTGAAGCGGCTCGCAGGCCGTTCACGGCCGTGCCAGATCGAACCGCACTGTTGGGCCACCCTGCTTCCTCCCGATCAGTTTTCGTTTCCTTCCGGCCACACGATGACCGCCTTCGCTGTAACGATTCCGATGGCGCTATTCTACCCCGACCTGACGGCCGGGCTGTTGTTCTGTGCGTTCAGCGTTGCGATCTCGCGCATCCTGCTGGGCATGCATTTTCTCAGCGACGTCATCGCGGGGGCATTGATCGGAACCTTGATCGGATATCTCGGATACTTCGCTGTCCAGTTATAGTAGGCTCAGAGTTCCTGAGCCGATGTCCACGACCCTGCTCGATCACAATTACGGTGCTTCGCGCGTGCGCTTGATCAAAGTGCATCGCCAACAGGACCGGCACGACCTCAAGGAGCTTTCCGTCAGTATCCAATTAGAAGGCGAGTTCGAAAGCAGCTACACGAGTGGGGACAACCGCAGTATCCTGCCGGCCGACACTATCAAGAACACGGTCTACGCTTTGGCTAAGCTCTACCCCATCGAACAGATTGAGGACTTCGCGCAACAGCTAATCAATCATTTTCTCACCGACAATCCCCAGGTGCGAAAGGTCGGGGTAAGGATCGCAGAATATCTGTGGACGCGCATCCCTTTCGGTGGCAAGCCGCATCCATGGTCGTTCACTCCGGCCGGGCCGGAACGCCGGACCACGGCCGTAACGGGCACCCGCGATACAGTCCTGATCGAATCGGGCATCGAGAATCTGCAGATCGTTAAGACCACCGGCTCCGGTTTTGAAGGTTACGTCCACGATCCGTTTACCACGCTGAAAGAGACCACCGACCGGATTCTATCTGCCGCAGTGAAGGCCAACTGGCTCTATTCGGACAACGAGATTCCGTTCTCGGTATACTGGCATGGCGTCCGGCAAGCCATTCTTGACACTTTCGTGGAGCACGAGAGCCGGTCGCTGCAATTCACCCTGCACGCCATGGCGGAAGCGGTGCTAGAGCGCTATGCCGATATCGCGGAGATCCATTTGTGGCTGCCGAACAAAGACTGCCGGCTGGTGGATCTGGGGCTGTTCGGGCTGGAGAACAACAACGAGGTGTTCGCCCCCGCGGAGGAGCCGTACGAGTTGATCGAAGCCCGCTTGCGGCGCGAGTCAATTGACTAAACGCTAGTGGAATGCCATACTGATCTCGAAGTAGCATTCACCCAGGTATCCTATTGATTCTATTGGCAAGCAGACAAGCTCGGAAAAGTTGCAGTGAAATGATTAATTTTTTCCGCAGGGGCGTCTACTGATGTAAGCCTGAGTGGCCACAGGCTGCCTAAGCACGCAGGCTATCGGGGTGAGAATTGCAACGCTGCGGTATCGGGGGAGCGTGAGCACTTACATACAGACCGGAGGCGAGTCGAGGCTGCGCCCGGCCGAGCCCAAACTGCGGGTTCTGGGCGACAACTTGGTCGAACAACTTTCGAAGCTGGACGGGCACCTGGCTGCTCGTTATGATCTGCTTGACCTGCCGATCGATCGGCCGCGACCGGCCTACCGGACGAAACGAAGAGGACTACAGGCCCGGACAATACCCGACGCACTTCTGGAAAAGCTGAGATCGCTCGCGGATAAAGAGCGCGCCACCTTGCCTGAAGTCCTGTTCAGCGCCTACCAGGCGCTGCTCCACCGTTATACGGGAAGCCCGGAGATCGCGACCGGTAGTCCTGCCTCGCGACAAACCGCTAGAGCGATGATCCTGGTGCGCACCGACGTCTCGGGTGATCCAGCGTTTCGGGAGTTGTTGGGCCAGGTCTGCGAAAACCTTCGAAAGGCCTGTGTTAACAATGAGATCCGAGCGCTCGTTCCCGATCCAGCCTATAACGGCGCCCCGGCTGCTCAGGTGACGTTCCAGTATGGGGAGAGTAGCCTGCCTAGTACGGAATTCGATCTAAATGATCTGAATATGGATGTCAAGTTTGGCTCCCATGACTGGCATTGCGTGCTACACTACAGCCCCGACCTGTTTGAGGCGGAAACCGTCCACCGCATGCTGGACCATTACCAAACCATCCTGGAGGCGATAACCGAGAATCCTGCCGAGCGGGTGTCGCTGCTCCCCATTCTCACCGCGGCCGAGCGGCGCCGGGTTTTAGTGGAATGGAACGACACTCGGACCGATTATCCGCGAACCTGTGTGCATCGACTATTTGAGGAACAGGTATTGCGAACGCCCGATGCCATTGCCCTGGTCTACGAAGATCGCCAACTAACCTATGCCGAACTGAACACGGCCGCCAATCGCCTGGCCCATGCTCTGAGGAATCTCGGCGTTGTGCCCAATGTGATGGTGGGCCTTTGCATCGAGCGCTCCGTGGAGATGGTGGTGGGATTGTTGGCCATTCTCAAGGCCGGGGGAGCATATGCGCCGCTCGACCCTGTCTATCCTAAGGAGCGTCTGGCGTTCATGCTCGACGACCTGCAGGCGCCGGTATTGTTATGCCGGAATCGGGCGGTGGCCGACGCGCTGCCGCAATACACCGGCGCGGTCCTCCCAGTTGATGAGTGGCATCACATCACCGCTCACCAGAGTCCGGAGAATCCAGTGTCCGAGGTCAAGCCGGACAATTTGGCATATGTACTCTACACGTCGGGCTCCACCGGACAGCCCAAGGGCGTGTTGATTCCCCACCGGGCGTTGGTCAACTATCTGAGCTGGTGCACGGCCGCCTATTCGGCTGACCAAGGTCGTGGTTCGCCAGTACACACCCCAATTGGCTTCGATTTGACGATCACCAGTCTTTTCCCGCCGCTGCTGGTTGGCCGGTCGGCAGTTCTCGTGCGCGAAGATCCGACGCTGGAAACATTAATGGCAGCCCTTCGCGAAGGTGATTTTAGCCTGGTCAAGCTCACCCCCGCGCATCTGGAGGCGCTCAGCCATAAAGTGCCTTCTGAGCACTCGGGACTGTTGACCCGAACGTTCGTCATCGGCGGCGAGGCGCTACTGGGCGAGACGCTTGGCTACTGGCGCAAACAGAATCCGAGTGTTCGTTTGGTCAACGAGTACGGACCCACCGAAGCCACGGTGGGTTGCTGCGTATACGAGGTTCCCGCCGGAATGGTTCCCGCCTCTGCTGTCCCGATCGGGCGCCCCATCGCCAATGTCAGGCTCTATGTTTTGGATCGCAACTTACAACCTGTTCCCATTGGCGTGCCGGGTGAATTGTATATTGCCGGCGACGGATTAGCCTTGGGCTACCATCGGCGTCCAGAACTCACGGCCGAGCGATTCATCCAGGATCCTTTCAGTTCCGATGCAGATACACGCATGTACAAGACCGGCGACCTGGTGCGTTACCGGCCTGACGGCAACCTGATGTTCCTGGGCCGGCTGGATCATCAGGTCAAGATCCGAGGATTCCGGGTCGAGTTGAACGAGATCGAAGCTGCGCTAGTGGGACACCCGGGCATTCGTGAGGCTGCGGTCATCGCGAGCGAGGAGGTCCCCGGTGACCGGCGCCTGGTGGCATATTTGGTTCCTCGTCAAGCCGTTACGCTAACTGACTTGCAGGTCCGCGGCTTCTTGAAACAGAAGTTGCCGGATTATATGCTGCCTGCCAGGTATGTTTTCCTGGACTCCTTGCCCCTGACATCCAACGGAAAGGTAGATCGCCGCGCGCTTCCGGCTCCGGGCGAACGCGACGAAACTCGGGCTGGGTCGTTGGAAGCGCCCCGGGACGCCTTGGAACTTCAGCTAGTGAAGGTTTGGGAAGAAGTTCTGAACGCCAAGCCCATCGGAATCAAGGAAGATTTCTTCGAGCTCGGCGGAAACTCACTGCTAGCCATTCGCATGCTGGCACGCGTTGAGAAAATACTGAACACCAAGATCACACTGGCTACTCTGATGTTTGCTCCAACCATTGAGCGGCTGGCCGGCATGCTCCGCGATCCCAACTCTCTCAAGCGCCCGCAGGTCTTCGGCATCCAGCCCCATGGGTTCCGGCCCCCCTTCTTCTGTGTGGGAGCCGGCCCGTTGTTTCGCACCCTGGCGAATAGTTTGGGAATCGATCAGCCATTTCTGGGCGTGCCGTTGCCGGACATAAATGCTTTGCCGGCACCCTATTGTATGGAAGATATCGCCGCGCATTGCGTTCAGACCTTGCTGCAGGTGCAGCCCGAAGGGCCGTATTTTCTGGGTGGCTGGAGCGACGCGGGCGTGATGGCTTATGAAATGGCTCGGCAACTCCGTGAGCGGGGCCAGACCGTGGCACTGGTGGTTCTGTTCGACGCTGAGAACCAAGCCCATCGTCCGAATACCTCATCGTTATTTGCAAGCCTGCGGATACGCGCTCATTTCCTGAGCCAGTGGGTGAGACTTCAGGTCCGCGCGTTGTGGCGTCTTAAGCCGCGGGAACGAGCCGCGCAGGTGCGCCGGCGTCTGGCTTTCAGACTAGCTTGGCTCAAAGGTCTAGTGTGGGGTGCGGCTTACCGTATCCACTTGCGCGCTGGTTGGTCCTTCCATCACGGGCTGCACAATATCGAGTACGTGTCGGTCTTTGCTTCCCAGAACTACCAGCCGCGACCATATGACGGCCGCGTGTTGTTGTTCCGGCGCAGAGATCGGCCGACCGGACAGTACCGCGATCCTGAGTACGGCTGGGGCGGCTTGGCTACGCAGCTCGAAATCTATGAAGTACCGGGGAACCACATCGACATGTTCCTGGACCCGAATGTTCACTTAATGGCGGACAAACTCCGGGCGTGCCTTCTAGAAGCGCAGGAAAATAGTCAAACCAAAACAGCCGGCGCGAACCAGAGCTGAATGTTGAATGCAGCGGGACTCTAGTGAGTGCCCGTGGGCATTGGCGGCTGGTAACTCATATCGTCCCGGATCCGGATAATCGTCATGGTGGTGGCTCGAACCATGCCGGTGGTCTTCGCATTCAAGGCGCGGGCGCCATCCGCACCCAACTTCTGGGTCAGGAAGGGGCCTCCGTCGATCTCAGCGAAGCTCTTCATCGAGCGGACGGTTTGAACTTCCCCTGCTGGCAGGCCAAAGATGGGGCGCGAAACCCGAAGTTGGGTCACTCCCGCCTTTTCCATAGCGGGCTTCCAATCACTCTTCAACCAGGCTTCGTATTCCGGGAACTTTCCCGGGTTGAGAAAGGTTCGAGTCATGGTCCACAGCGTGCCCATGGCCCCTTTGTTGATCATGAGGTCATTCATTGCCAAGGAAAAATACCGAATCTGCGAAATCTCGCAGCGCTGGGCGCCTCGCACCAGGTTTCCAAAAGCCTCCTCGCCCAGTGTCTTGATTAGCGGAGGGGGGCCATCCATCTCAGCGAACTTCATAAGTGGCATGACGGATGTATATTCAGTCATATCCCCCGCGACGTTTTGATATGTGACAAAGAAGGGCACGGAGCTTTTCTTGTAGCCCGCGGCGATCTGCTTCATATAACCTTCAAACTCTTGCCGCATTTCCGGCCTGACCCGCGTAGTCTGAAATCTGAGCCAGGTAGGACCGCTGGCTTGTGCGGTGCATACAGTTGGGATGCTGACGGCGAGAACTGCCGCGGCAATTCCTGATTTGATGAGCTTCCGAGCGTAAAACGTAGTCATAGTTGCTATCTCCCTGGAGAGCCTGTTTAGACCAACCGGCTCGTTGAAATTTCTGTAGGTTGCCGAAAGGAGCGCGCAATTCTCAGCAGCCCGATCACCCAGCGGGCAGTCAAACGCGCATCAACACGGCAGATATGGAGGCAGACAGTACGGAGCTTACCGCGAATCCGCCTAAAAGAGAGCCCTAAATAACCCACAAGGGCGGCTCAAGAAGTTTTCCTTGTACTGAGGAGTATACGGCCAGGTGGCGCGCATTGCAAGGGTCCCGTACACCTATTGTCGTTAGTATGTGAGTTGTCCGGTCCAATTCACACGTGATCTGTCGCTTGAGCCGCGGCGGGTGATTGCTGAGTGGCGGACGAAAACCAGCAGCACTCAGCCGCAGAATGGAGCGGATGATGAAAGTGCGGACTGATTCGATTACCGCGCCGATCGCACGATGAGTCACGAACTTTCCACTCGCCTTCTTTCCCAGTGTCTCAACAACTTCCCCGATAGCATCTGCTTCGCGCCTCATTCCACGTGATATTCCTGAACCGAAGGAGATTTTCCGATGTGTGACATTTCCAATGCCTGATATTTCCAACCGCCACGACCACGGCGCGCCCATCGCGTCGCCAACTCCAGGACGAGCGCCACCGCTGTGAGCGCCACCAACTTCACGAGGTGCCCATCCTGCTGAAAACGCACGAAGAAGGTCAAGCATGGCTTCGTTTTTTCAAACGAAGACATCACGATCTACATCCACGGCAACCGGCGCTACGACCACGCCTTCGAACGTCCTTACGCCACTTAAGTTTTCCGCCCTCGTGCGGCCTAGCCGCGCTGTGCCACAATTGTTTTTCATGCTTGTCGTCATGCAAGAGGGGGCCGAGGAGTCCCAAATCCAAAAGGTCATCGATCGGCTTGTCTCCATGGGCTTTATCGTCCATCGCTCCTCCGGGGTGATGCACACCGTCTTAGGGGGCGTTGGGCCAGTCGGCGACGTCGATCCAATTGAGTTCGAAGTGATGGAAGGCGTCAAGGAATGCCATCGCATTGTGTCGCCTTATAAACTGGCCAGCCGGCACTTTCGGCCAGGCGGAACGGTGGTCAAGATCCGCGACGTCGAGATCGGCGGAAATCAAGTGGTGGTCATGGCCGGCCCGTGCAGTGTCGAGACGCGCGATCAGATCGACCAGATCGCCGGCGTCGTGGCGCGCGGCGGCGCAAAGGTCATCCGAGGCGGCGCTTTCAAACCCCGCTCATCGCCCTACAGCTTCCAAGGCCTGGGTGAGGAAGGTTTGAAAATGATGCGTGAAGCGGCCGACCGCCATAACCTGCTGGTGGTGAGCGAGGTGATGGATCAAACCCAGATCCCCGTGCTTTCTGCTTACGCCGATATCTTGCAAGTGGGCGCGCGCAATATGCAGAACTTCAACCTGTTGCGTGAACTGGGGCAGGTGCGCAAGCCGATCCTGCTGAAACGCGGAATTTCGGCGACCATAGAGGAACTTCTGCTGAGCGCCGAATATATCATGTCAGGCGGTAACTACGAAGTGATTCTGTGCGAGCGCGGGATTCGGACCTTCGAGAACTCTACACGCAACACCATGGACATCTCGGCCATCCCGGTCGTGAAGTCGTTATCACATCTACCCATTGTGGCCGATCCATCGCATGGCACCGGCCGGCGGGATAAGGTGTTGCCGATGGCCCGGGCAGCGGTGGCGGCAGGGGCCGATGGGTTGCTGGTGGAGGTCCATCACGATCCCGATCACGCGCTCAGCGACGGCGCGCAATCGCTGCGCCCGCAGCAGTTCACCGAACTCATGGAGCAGTTACGTATGATCGCCCGGGCCGTGGAGCGCTCGGTCTAGGATGCGTCTGGGATGAAGACCGTCGCAATCTTTGGCGTCGGCCTGATTGGGGGCTCTTTCGCGTTAGCTCTCCGGCGGGCCGGTTTTTCCGGACGAATCCTCGGCGTCAGCTCTTCCGCCACGCTTCAGAGCGCTCTCGATCTGCGTGTCATCGATGAGGGCCTGCCTGCTCGCGAAGCAGCTCAGGCTGCTGACTTAATCTATCTCTCGCAGCCGATTCTCCGCATCCTCGAAATCCTTCCGGATTTGAACGACTGCGTGCAACCCCAGGCGTTGATCACCGATGCGGGGAGCACAAAAAGTACTATTGTCGCGAAAGCTCGAAGCGTCATTTCGCGATGCCAGTTTTTGGGCGGCCACCCTATGGCGGGGCGAGAGCAACGCGGCGTGGAAGCGGCTGAAGCTGGCTTGTTCGAAGGAAGGCCCTATGTGCTGACTCCGCAGTCGCAGTCGGAACTCGAAACCAGTAATGCCCGGGAACTGCTGGACTGGATTGGCAGGATAGGTGCATTGCCAGTCATCTTAGGACCGGAAAAACACGACGCGATCGTGGCTTATACTTCGCATCTCCCACAACTCGTTTCCACGGCCCTGGCAGCGTTATTGAATGGTCGCGAAGAACCTCAGTCGCGTGTCTTCGGTCCTGCCCTGGTTGACAGCACCAGGTTGGCATTGAGTTCCTTCGATGTATGGGGGGACATTTTGGCAACTAATCGAGCCCCGATCGAACAAGCGCTGCGAGCTTACATCGCCAAGCTAGAAGAGCTTCGTCAGACCATAGACGCAGCAGTCATGCGAGACCATTTTGAACAGGGCGCACATTTCGCAACCGAGGTAAGAGGTCCTGCTTAATTGTCACTAGTACCCTAGGATTCTTCTGTGTGACAATTTGCTTGACATTAGGACTATAATAGGCAGGACCAATGGACTCGCAATCTACTTCCCTGGCCGGCATTCTGCGGAGTGATTTGATTAACCTGGATGGGGTTACCAAATTCTCTCCCAACCGGCGTTTCGCGACTGTCTATGCCGAAGGCGGACCCGCGGACACACTCTTTTTCCTCGAATCCGGCCTGGTAAAGATCTATAAGCGCGGCCCGGACAACAAGGAAATCATTCTCCAGATAGTCGGCGCGGGCGAACTGTTTGGCGAGCAAGCCCTGGGGACAGAGCAAAGCCGGATGATTTCCGCCGAAGTGCTCCAAGAGGGCGTGATTTATGTCGTTCCACGCGATTTATTCCTGCGTGTTTGTGAAAAGCGGCCGGAGTTGTGGCGTGAGCTTTCCGGACTTCTAACCATGCGCAAACGTGAATTGGAGAAAAAGATCGAGCTGCTCTGCCTGCACGACGTGGAGTATCGCATTCTCTACTATATGGCCGAGCTGGCCAAGACCTTTGGCGCAAGATCGAACGCGTCGGAGTATTCGATCCCTCTTTCGCAGGGTGAACTTGCGAGCCTGATTGGCGCTACGCGAGAAACAACTTCCACCACTCTCAACGCTCTCGCCCGCCGCGGAATCATCCGCTTGGGGCGCCGTCAACTGATCGTACCGTCGGTGGAGGGCATTCTGGCCGCCGCCGATCAGCGAACGCGGGCGGCCAAAGTTTCCTAGTCACACGCGAGAAGCGACCGGCAATGCGTTCCTGCAGCTCATAACTCTTCAAGGTCACTTCGGGTAACAAAAGACATAAGAACAGCGTCCGATTATGGAACGCCTATTTTCTTGTGAGTGGCACATTGACCAACACGATCAAAGAACTGCCCGCGGTACGCCTATTACGCCTATCGGTGATCTCCGCCGAAGCTCGCTGGTACGATTGGCGGCACAACGTTCAAACGCGAGCGGACCCCCTCGAGGATCTTCGGGATTGGACCGCTGGTTTTCCTTACCTGCCCATACGCCCTAACACGGCTAGGCGAGTGATTCGGTCTCTGCCCATAGGCGATCCTTCAGACTACACTTTTGTCGATCTCGGCTCGGGCAAAGGAAGAATGCTATTGATCGCATCCGAATTTCCTTTTCGCAAGGTCGTAGGTGTCGAAATGCGCGTGGATCTGCATGACCAGGCGATGGAGAATGTGCGCCGATACCGGCACCCCACAGCCCAAACTTCCCGGATCGATTGCCGGCTTGTTGACGCTACGCACTATGACTTCCCAGCGGGAAAACTGGTAGTTTATCTCTTCAATCCATTCAGCGCGGAGATCATGGGCCAAGTTTTTCGAAGGCTCGATGCGTCGTTTGAGCAGGATCCCCGAGAGATCGTTTTGGTCTATGTCCACCCGGAGTTCGGGTTTCAATTGAAGACGTTGCGTCATTTTCGAATGTGTCAGGAGACCCCACGCTATTGCATAGCTATCAGCCACGACCCAAACTACACCTGTGCCGGTTGAGCACACCCGGCGACAAGCGAACTTCTATCTTAACAATAGCTTACAGTTGGCAGCCGGGTTGCTTTGTTGAGCGCGCATGAAGTTAGTCCTCCTCCCGATGCTGGCGGCAGCCGTACTTTTTGCCCAATCCACCGAGCCCGCGGTCGGTTTGCCAGATCAGATCCCGGCCCCCGAGCTGAACATTAATTCCCGCTACACGGTGGAAAGCATAAGTTTTGTGGGCCAGCATCACTACCGGCTAAGCACCGCGGCACGCGATGAAATGCACCGCTTGATTGGGGCCAAGCTCAGCACCGAAGCCCTAAATCGTCTGGCGCGGCGCATTCGCGGCGAACTTCGCGCCGCCGAAGTTACTTTTAAGCTGACGCGCGGCGGAGAAGCCAATCACGTGAAGGTGTTGCTCGATGTCGACAACCGCAAGAGGAACTTCGACCTTTCGATCCCAACGTTTTCATACAACTCTCGGCAAGGCTGGACCGGCCTAGCCGAAGCCGCTACGACAATCGGTGGCAATACCTTCACTGCCGGTGCGGTAAGTGATGGCGATACGCTGGCGGAGCGTTATACCGGTTTCAAGCTCAGGTACGATCGCCTGTCGCTCGGAACGGACCGGATACGTCTGGCGTTCGAATTCGATAGCTATCACGAGCTATATGATCGGGCAACCTTGGTCGCTCTTGGTACAGGTCAATCTTCTTCCCTCGGCGCTGGAGCTTATCGTTCACGGACGAACTTTGAGCCCAGCGCCACCTTTATTCTGGCGAAGCCGTTGACGCTCACCTTGGGCATGAGCTTCGAAGAATTGGCGCCTCAAGTTTCGGCCGCGCGTTCCGAATCCGCTAACACGGTGGTAAATACTCTGCGCTATCACCGCAGTTGGGAAAGTTCGGACGCCAACAACCAGGAGCTGGATGCAGGCTATAACCTGCGCGCGGCCACCACCTTGCTCGGCAGCGACCTCACATATACGCGACATCTGGTGAATGTTCGCTACAAGTACCGGCACCAGCAGCAGTCCGTCGAAGTAACACTAACGGCAGGAATGATTTACGGTAACGCGCCCTTGTTTGAGCGCTTCATTTTGGGCGATAGCACCACGTTGCGCGGGTGGAATAAGTACGATCTGGACCCTCTTGGCGGAAACCGGGTCGTGCACAGTTCCGTCACGTATGGGTATCATATTATGCGGGTTTTCTACGATGCCGGATCAGTTTGGGACCAGGGGAAGTCGCCGGAGGCCAGACACTCGACCGGTATTGGAATATCGAGCGGCCTAGGGCTTTTCCAGAAAGGCGCTTTTTTACTGGCCGTGGCCTTCCCGATCCGGCAGGGCCGCGCCGATCCGGTGTTTATAGCAGGAATGAATTATTGAGATCCGTTAGCCGGATACACTCGCTGGTAGCGGGGTCATTTTTACTCGCGCTGATTTCTTTGGGAGTCCGCGCGATGAGTGTCTCTAACGAAGAACTCGTTCCCCGGCGCTCCGGCGACTACATCCGTGTTATTGCTCCGCGCCTGCACTTTCTCACTGGAAAATCGCTGCAGCGGCTGCACGACGGCGCGATCGTTCCCTTTGATTTCCAACTTGGTATCGCCGCCGGGGTCAAGAGCAACGTCGTCGAACGCGCCTTCGAGCGATTCACCGTGAGTTATGACGTCTGGGAGGAGAAATTTTCCGTGGTGCGGCCGCGCGATTTCCGCAAATCGGCTTCGAACCTTTCAGCCAACGCGGCCGAATCCTGGTGCCTGGAGAATCTTCTGGCGCGTGCCTCGACTCTAGGGGGTAGGGAACTTTGGGCACGTCTGGAGATACGTAGCGCCGAGCCCAAGGAGCCGTCATCTTTCCTTTATGCCGACCCGGGGATCAGCATCACCACTTTGATCGGCATCTTCAGTCGCCCGCCGAAGCCCGCGCAGGACCATTGGGCGTTCGAATCCGCCGCGTTTCGTCTTGCGGATTTGAAGCCATGAACCGCTTGCGCAACCGCCTGATCCTGGTTTTCGGGTTCGCCACGCTGGCCCCACTCCTGGTAACCGCCTGGATTTCGATTTCTTTACTGGACCTTTCGCTGGCTCCGACCCGAGAGTTAGATCAAGTCTCCAAGTCGCTCGAAAAGACCGGAAAAGAGCTTTACCAGCGCGCCCGAGAATCGCTGAAAACCGATGCCGCGCTCGGCCGCTTAAACCCACAACAGTTTCGAAGCCCGGAACGCAATAGCTGGCCCGCCGCCGTGCAGGAGTTCTGGGCGAGTAATGACGCCGACCGCTTTGCCCTGTCTGGAACCAATGGCGATCGGCTCGACTATCTGGTCCGGCACGGCGACAACGTGTGGATTTATTCCACTTCCCTGCATGGCGTGGGGATGAAGGAAATATCGGATCAATTTGCGCGCTCGCGTGCGCTGGTCGCCCGCGATTTACGACGCGGATTTACGTACACGTTCCTCCTGCTCACCGCCGCAATCTGGATCGTAGCCTTCCTGGCTTTGATCTACTTCGCCAACCGCATCAGCCGGCCCATCCAGAATCTAACCACCGGCCTGTCGGAAGTCGCGGCTGGTCGACTCGATTATCGCGTTCCTTCCGCCGGCGATGACGAGATTGGCGCGGCCATTCAAACCTTCAATCGAATGGCCGACGAATTGAAGCAATCGCAGGAGCACCTGGTGTATGTTGCTCGTCTGGAAAGCTGGCAGGCGCTGGCGCGCAAGATGGCGCATGAGGTAAAGAACTCGCTCACGCCCATCCGGCTAACCATGGAAGAGATCGCCGCCCGGCAGTCCGGCCCGGGTCGCGAGTTTTTTGAGCAGGCTGCGCAAATCGTGGTCGACGAAGTGATGAGCCTGGAGCGTCGCGTCCGGGCCTTCTCCGAGTTTGCAAGTGATCCGGAGATCGCACCCAAAGCGATTGACATCAACTCGCTGCTGGAGGAGCGCATCGCGCTTCTGAAGGCCGCGCATCCGGACGTGATTTATAGCACGCGCCTGGCGCCCGACCATCCCACCGCGTATGCCGACGAAGACCTGGTCAAAGGCATGCTTACAAACTTGCTGGAAAACGCCGCGCAGGCCGCGGAACCGGGCGGTGTGGTGCTGGGTGTTACGACGGCTGCGACTGACCGCGTAGCGATCGAGGTGCACGATTCCGGTCCCGGCCTTAACCCGCAGGCTCGCCGCACTTTGTTCGAGCCGACCATCTCTTTCAAGCGAGGAGGAATGGGCTTGGGCCTCTCCATCGCTCGTAAGAGCGCTCTGCTGGCCGGGGGCGACATCTTGTTGGTGCAGGGAGAACTGGGAGGAGCGGCTTTTCGTGTTCTGCTCCCATTGGCATAGGGCGGCATTGTGATTTCCGGGAAACGAATACTCATTCTGGATGATGAGCCGAACATCGGCAGCTCTCTGCGTCTGATTCTGGAGCGCGAAGGCTTCGCTGTCACTGTCGCGCGCACGCTAACCGAAGCCAAGGCGGCAGCCGACCGTGCTGACGTACTGCTGGTGGATGTCCGGCTCCCCGATGGCAGTGGAATCGATCTGCTGCGGCAGTTGCGTGAGCGCGATCATCCCGCGCCGGCCATCATGATCTCCGGGCACGCCACCATCGCCGATGCGGTGGAGGCTACGCGTGCGGGGGCTTTCGATTTTCTCGAGAAGCCGCTCAGCCGGGACAAAGTGCTGCTATCGGTCAAGAATGCCCTCGAGCAGGCCAGCCTGCGGCGAGAGAATGAACGTCTGCGCGAACTGGTGGGCGCCGGGGCGAAGATGATCGGAACCAGTCCGGTCTTCACCAGAGTGGTTGAGCAGGCCAGCATGGCGGCCCGATCTGACGCTCGCATTCTGATCATGGGCGAATCGGGCACTGGAAAAGAGCTGCTGGCTGCGCACATTCATCGCGAGAGTCCTTTCGCGGGCGGGCCCTTCGTTAAGGTGAACTGTGCCGCCATTCCTTCCGAACTGCTTGAGAGCGAGCTATTCGGGCACGAAAAGGGTGCGTTCACCGGCGCGATTTCCAACCGCAAGGGCAAGTTCGAACTCGCCGATGGCGGAACTATCTTCCTGGACGAAGTGGGAGATCTGCATTCCGGCTCGCAGGCCAAGCTGCTGCGTGTGTTGCAGGAGGGCGAGTTTCATCGCGTTGGCGGTGAGCAACCCATTCGCGTGGCGGTGCGGGTGGTTTCAGCCACCAACCGGAATCTGGCGGACCTGGTGGGTCAACAGAAATTCCGTGAGGACCTTTACTACCGGCTCTGCGTAGTGCCGATCCGTGTGCCAGCCCTGCGTGAGCGAGTGAACGACATTACACCGCTCGCAGAGTATTTCCTAGAGGAATTCTGCAGTCGTAACAATTTTCATTCCAAGCAGATAGATGATGAAACTTACGAGTTGCTTGAGGCTTACGCCTGGCCCGGGAATGCCCGCGAATTGCGCAATATCATTGAGCGCATGGCCATTCTGACGTCCGGAAATCGCCTTACTTCGGATGCGGTCCCGGTGGAGATCCGTCTGGCGCAGGAAGCCGCGCCGCGTTCCAATTTGAAGGAGGCTCGAGATTCGGCCGAACGCGAGCACATCCTTCGGGCGCTGGAAGAATCCAGTTGGAACGTTTCGGGAGCAGCGCGCGCTTTGGGCATGGAGCGCACAAATCTGCACAAACGAATTCGCGCGCTCGGCCTCAATCGCGAAAAACGTTGATTGGGACTGATTATTTCTTGCGGTTCTTGCGCCAGGCCGCCGCGCCAACTGCGACCAAGCCGCCCCCGAGGAGCAATATCGTACCTGGCTCCGGTGTTTGCGCCGGGGCCTCGAGCGCGAAGATAGAGTTTGCCAGGCAAAGGCCCGCAACAATGCTGAGAGCAAGAAGTTTCATCCGTATTTCCTCCGTGACCCGATCAGTTTAACCGACGACGATGCGGCCCGAGGTTAGCCAACCGGTCCATGTCTTAGTGAAAGAGTACTGGTACTAATTTGAATCCTTGAACCGCCATGTGAGATAGCCGAGCACGAAGAATCCGGCCGCAATCCCGAAGCGGAGTATCACCAGCCAAAGCCGCTCGCCGAGGAGCCAACGGTTAATGCCTAAGAGCAGGAATCCGGCGGCGATGGTGAAATACCACCAGGCGAAAAGGCGTGATCGAAGACGTTTTCGCATCCTATTAGATCAGCTCCGGCTGCCTGCCGCCCGCTCCACTTCAACCTCCAATTGTATGATTCCAGACGCATTCTTCTCTTGCGGAAGCCGGGAGGTCCTGTGATATTATGGTCCAGTTTTCAATTAGCCTGTGCATTCGGCGCCGGAGAAATGGCGAGAGCTGCAAACGTTTTCGTAGCGTCACGTTCTGGTCGTTTTGAGGAAGAATGCGCAGCACCAGATGTTAGGAGAAATGAGTAGTGAGAGAAAAAGGTATCGTGAAATGGTTTAACGCCGCCAAGGGCTATGGCTTTATCCAGCGCTCCAACGGCGATGATGTGTTTGTTCACTTCTCAGCAATCCAGATGAACGGCTATCGGACACTGGAAGAAGGTTCGGAGGTGGAGTTCGAGGTGAAGCACGGCCCCAAAGGCCTGCAGGCCGAGAATGTAATGCGACCTTAAGAGCCTCAAGAAATCGACAGTTGGGCCGCCCAGCGCAGGCGGCCTTTTTGTTGTGTTCGCGCGCATCATCTACAGGATTGAACTTCTTACTTCTCACGCACGGCGCTGGATCGAATCGGAATGCGCCACTTCTGGTAGCGTTGGAGAATGCTTTTCACGCAGCGAACATCGAGGTGCTGCGCTACGATCTCTCTTTTCGCCAGGAACGGCCGCATGGCCCGCCGCGGCCTGGCGATGCGGCGCGCGACCGGGAGGGATTGCGCGAACAAATCCTCAAGATTCGCGACAAGAAGCCGGAGCGTGTATGGCTGGGCGGTCATTCTTATGGCGGCCGGCAGTCGAGTATGCTTGCCGCCGAAGCGCCTGGGCTGGTGGATGCTCTCTTGCTGCTTTCGTATCCGTTGCATCCACCGCGCAAGCCCCAAGAACTGCGAACGGAGCATTTCCCTAATCTTCGAACTCCCGCCCTGTTCGTGCATGGCGTGCGCGATCCTTTTGCCACCAGCGGCGAGTTGACGAGTGCAATCGTATTGATTCCCGCTTATGTGAGCTTGCTTGAAATCGAGGGCGCTGGGCACGACCTGGGCAGGCATCACTCGGATGTGTCGTCGAAAATTGTGAGCGCCTTTTTGGACGATTCCGGCCTGTCGGAAAAGAAGCTGAGCGTCTGAGCCCACTTGCGAAGCCGTTGCGCGGGGTGGTTAGCTCAAGTGATTGGGCTTGTTCCAGTTCCTTCGCTTGCTCCTTTCCTCGCGCGCCGGTCTAAGCCCAGCTTGCAAATCTCGTCAGCCTTTACGAGAATAACTCGGTCAGAACGCGGGCAGGAATTACGCCCACGAGCGACTCGTTGCGGCCCTCATAGGGGAACGTGTTTTTTTGGAAGTCGATTCCCAACATGTGCTGCACGGTCGCATGAATGTCGCTGTGTCCAACCTTGTATTCCTTGACCGCTGCATATCCGAGGTCATCCGATTGCCCAAAGTCGAAGCCGGGCTTCATGCCCGCGCCAGCCATCCACATACTGAAGCCGTAGGGATTGTGGTCGCGGCCGGGCTTGGAATTCTTCGCCTCGATGGTCGGCAGCCGGCCGAATTCACCAGACCAGACTACAAGCGTGTCCTTTAGCATGCCGCGCTGTTCGAGGTCAGTCAGCAGTCCGGACATGCCCTGATCGATGTACTGGCACAGACCGGGGAGCTGGCCTTCGATGTTATTGTGAGTGTCCCAATTGCCGCCTCCACCACCATAAACCTGGACGAAACGCACGCCGCGCTCCGTCAAGCGGCGAGCCATCAGGCACAGCTTGCTGAACGGTCCAGCGACCTTCTCATCGACGCCGTAAAGCTTCTTGGTTGCTTCGCTCTCTTCGGAAAGGTCAGCCACCTTCAAAGCTTCCACTTGCATCCGGGCCGCCAACTCATAATTCGCGATGCGCGATTCCAGATCCTGATCCAGGGGATAAGCCTGGTTCTGATGACGGTTCAACCCTTCCACCATCTTCAGCAAGCGCCGCTGTTGCTCGAGCGTCATATTTTCGGGACGCTTGATGTCGTAGATGGGCGATTGTGCATCCGCTCGCATGGAGGTTCCGTTGTAAATGGGAGGAAGCCAGGCCGAGGAATGCGCGCGGGCGCCGATGGTCGCACCCTCTCCGAGAGCGATGTAGGCCGGAAGGTTCTGATTCTCGGTACCGAGCGCATAGCTCACCCACGAGCCGATCGCCGGGAAGCCAGTGGCGCCGCGTCCGGTGACAAAGGTGAATTGTGCGGTCGAGTGGTCGATACGATCGGTCGTCATCGAGCGGACGAACGTCACTTTGTCGACGACCTTTTGGAAATGGGGCAGGAGATTGGAGACCTCACGACCGCTCTGGCCGCACTTAGTGAATGGCCACGGGCTGGCCATGATCTGCTGCGAGCCGTTCAGAGCACGTCCTTTGATCTCAAACGGCGCAGGCTTTCCGTCGTACTTCAGGAGAGCCGGCTTGGGATCGAACATGTCGATTGTGCTGGGGCCGCCGCCAATGTAGATGAAGATGACGTTCTTGGCCCGGGCCGGGAAGTTTGGCAGTTTCGGCCTGAGGTCGTACGCCGCTGGCATTGCGGACTCCGCGCCAAATGCCCGCTCGGTCTGCAACATCGAATTCAGCGCCATAGCGCCAAAACCGACCGCTACATCCTGCAGCACTTCTCTACGCGACAGAAATCTCTTCATGGCTTCTAGTCTCCCTTATGACTATTCCCTAATAGCTACGCCCAGAACCTCTAATGACTATACAGAAAATCATTGGCCCCAAACATCGCCTGAATGAACAGGCGGAGCCCTTCTTTCGGGTCAGAGTCGCCTGCGATGGCCTCTTTCGCAATGCTTAACTCCTCGGCGGACGGTGGTCTATTGTAGGCCTCGTCGAATGCTAGCTTCACAGCTTGATCGTAATGGTTATTGCTGCGCTCGAGCACCTGCTGCGTTAACGCCTGGGTGGTGCGGAATACCAGCGGATTGTTCAACAGCGCCAGCGACTGCGTGGGCAGCGACGCTCGAAACCGTTGGGCTTGATTATCGGAGGTCATGTCGGGGCAGTCGAATACATGCAGGAATGCAACCGACCGCGTCCTCGTCTGGGCCAAATAGAGACTACGGCGGGTGACGCCGGAGCCCTTCTTATCGTCTTCGAGCCACTGTCCGTCGGGCCCGCGCTTGATTGGCTCCTGTTTCCCGAACATCTTGTCGTTCAACAGGCCGCTCACCTTCAACATCGAATCTCGAATGGTCTCGGCTTCGAGCCGGACGGGAGCTTTCCGCCACAGCAGCTTGTCGGAAGGATCTGCTGTCATGTTTTGAGCGACCTCGGCTGAACCCTGGCGATATACCTGAGACATCATGATCTGCTTGGTCAACCACTTTAGGTCCCAGTTATGTTCCTCGAAACTGACTGTAAGGTAATCCAGCAACTCCGGATGAGTTGGGGCTGTGCCTTGAACGCCGAAATCGTCCACCGAACGAACGATGCCTTCCCCGAAATGCCATTGCCACGCGCGGTTCACAAAAACCCGAGGCACCAGTGGATTTTCCGGTGAAACCATCCATTTCGCGAGGGTCAAACGGCGATTGGTGCTGTTCCAATCCGGATGATCCTTCGGGTCGGGGAATTTGAACGGACTTCGGGGATTGTCCAGAACCAACGGAATACCGGGCTGCACCTCTGCGCCGGGCGACAGATAATTGCCTCGCTGCAGAATGTAGGTGGGCGATGGGGTCTTTGAGACATCCCAAGCGGCTTCGATGTAATTGGCCCCCCCCGACTTGGATTTGTTCTTACGGTTATAGCGCATGGTATTAATTTCATCTTTCCAGCGCGCCAATTCTGGGAACCGTTTCTCCATTTCCTGGTCTGTGATGCCATCCTTAGGAGCGTTGCGGTCGACGTCAAGATCGGGATCGGCTTCAATGTCTTTCCGCATTTGCGCCCGAAGTTCAGGCGTCATGGTGCTACCGGCTTTCACTTCTGCCCGGTATCTCTGGTAGGTCGCTTCCAGCAGATCGTCCATGCGGCGGATGGCTTTGGCATCGTTGCTGGTTACGTCCTTAATCCAACTGGCGCGGGAAGCGTCGTCCATGTCCAGGACCATGCGGCTTGGCCAGGGCCCGAAATTCAGAGAGCCCGCCACCCAGTTCTCAGGGTCCCAGACTGCTTGATAGACCGACATCAGTTTGTAGTAATCCCGCTGGAGGATAGGATCGAACTTGTGGTCATGGCAGCGCGCGCAACCAATGGTCACGCCCATCGTTGCCGACAGGCTCGTTTCCATCGCCTTTTGTTGCGCGTCGAAGTACTTGTCAACTTCGTAAATGGTCTGATTGTCTGTGATGTCGGCGGTCGTCCTCAGGAAACCTGTCGCGGTCAAAGGCTCGATCTGGTCTGGCGTGGGCCGCGAGCCCGGCTTGTAATTGACCAATTGATCGCCGGCCATTTGCTCGATCAAAAACAGGTCAATCGGCTTGTTCTTATTAAAGGCGTTGATCACGTAGTCGCGATATTTCCAGGAAACTTCGCGATCGGTATCCCCGGCGTCGCCGCGGGAGTCCGAATAGCCTGCAACGTCCAGCCAATGTCGGCCCCATTGCTCACCGTAGTGCGGCGAGGCTAGCAATCGATCGATGAGCGACTCCCACGCGTTGGGAGATTTGTCCTCGACAAATGCTTTCACTTCGGCGGGGGTGGGCAACAACCCAGTGAGGTCGAAATATGCGCGCCGAACCAGCGTGACTCGGTCAGCCTCGGGCTGCATCTTCCAGCCTTTTTGTTCAAGTTTCGCGAGCACAAAGGCGTCGATCGGGGTCCGGACCTGATCCTTGTTCTTCACAGCCGGCGGGGTTGCTTTTACGGGTTTGCGGAAGGACCACCATTCGCGACGTTGCGGGGTAATCTTGGCAGCTTCCCGGGCCTGGATGGCGGCTTCTGTCTCGGATGTAGCCGGGAAACGGCCCTGCTCGATATAGGCGTGAATGAGCTGTTTCTCGGCGGAAGTGAGCTTGCCGCCCTGCGGCATTTGACCGTTTTCGATCATTTTCCAGAGCATACTGCGCTCTGGCTTGCCAGGGGCGATCACCGGCCCGCTGGAGCTTCCGGCCATCATGCCGGAGAACGAACTGAGATCGAGCCCGGCCATTTTCTGCTTGTCACCGTGACACATCACGCAGTTCTTCTCCAGAACCGGCATGATCTCGCTCTTGAAAAGGGGCGCACGCTGCGCGGCCGCCGGTCCGGCGATCGCCACGAGCGCGATTCCCAGGCACAGCCTGGATAGCCGGACCCGTCTTCCTTCAGAACGTGACATTAGACTCCTCCCGACACAGGTACTCGCAGCATTCATTTCATCACCTCTTTCGTCAACAAACAAGTTTCAAGGCGTCTGTTGCGGGCTGTTACGTGGCTTTTGATCCGCTATTTATAGCCTATGCCGCTGCAGTGGTTAATTGTAACGGCACCACTTTGTTGTGGTGTATAAATTGCGATATTAGGATGCGCTTCTCCATCGAATGCCCAAATCGAGCGTCTTGCGGCAATACGTCAGGCTTCGTTCCATGTGATCCAGCTGCTGAGCTTTAAGCGCTTCGATGTAGCGGTCGCGGACTTCGGGAAGATCCGCCATCAGATGCGGCTTGTCATAAGAACGGCCGCGTCGGGCCAAGGCGAGAAAGCGTTCAAAGTCACGAGAACGCCCTTTCGGGAACCACTTCGTCCAGAATTCATCGGTGTAAACCGGAAGAACGACCGGCGGCCGAGCCGTAATCGGCTTGCAATAGACGAAGACCTGCGGCATGAGCTGAGCGGCGCGAGCGACCAATGCTTTGAAATCGATGGTCCCTTCCCCCAACGGCACCCACTGGACCGCAATTCCATCCGGATGCTCATAGACGACAGAATCGCGCAGGTGGAAGGTAACTGCAAGTGGCCCAAGCTCTTCCACCGTCGTCATTGGATCCTCAGCGACGAAAACAGGATTGCCGGTATCGAGGTATGACCCGACGAACTCTTTGCCGGCAGTTTCGATGACTTGACGGGTCTGCCACGCCATCAGGTCCTTGTGATTTTCAATGGCGATCTTGAGCCCTGCATCCATCACTTGGCTGCGGACTTCGCACAGTATCTTGATCCCAGTTTCCATGTGCGGTTCCACCGGCCCATTGTCTGGCATGCTATATCGGTCGCCCGCGAGTAGGGCACGGACGATGGGTGATCCCATGGCTTTCGCACGCTCCACGCTCTTACGGAGTTCAGCCACGGATCGCGGGTAATCGCCTGGCTTTTTGGGCAGCAGCGCCCCGCCGCCCGTTTCGAGATGGAATCCCAAATCTTTCGACCAGGCTCGCACCTCTGCCCAGTGTTTGGGGTCCATTACGGCGGGGTCCAGGGAATCTTGAAGAAATACCGCGTCCAGCTTGTGCTTGACGCAGTAGTCCAACAATTGCCGGTCGTTCCAACGCAAGAAACGGAGGCAATACGTGTTGATTCCTAGTGGCCAGCGGCGGCCGGTCGAGGACGGCATAGCTGAGGTAAGCGCTAGAGACGAACCAATGAAGGTGCGGCGAGTAATACTGTCACTTCGGTAAGATGTCGCCATATTTGGGGATGATAACCTCTTTCACGTACTTATCTTCGTCTCGAAGAGCCTGAATCACGCCTTTGACATCCATGGCTTTCACCGCCGCTTCAATGAGCGCCGCGCCCTGTCTGCCAAGCCGCTCCCGCTCCTCCGCAGTGATCTTGGTATCTAATGGCCTCACGCTGGCGTGATTCCCATCTGGCTCATACGTGCCCACTGCACTGCTGCCCGGACCGAGCGGAGTAAGTTTCCGAATGCTGTCGGGCGGCTTGGGCAGCGCGGGAGCCGATGGAATCGGAATAGCCAGACTGAGCGGAACCTCACTGAGCCGGCCGACGATTTGATACGCGCCATAACCTACCGCGCGAAAATTATTCGATTCAGTGGCTCGCGGCGCGGCACCCGCCGCCTGAGCATTTTGCAGGAGCCGGCCGGTTTCGACGTAGAGGATGGGATCCTTGGTCTCCTCGAAGAACTCTCGAACCAGTGCGCCCACGTATTGATTCGACGGACCATGCGCCGAGGTGTAGATCTGCCGCCGGAATCCCTGGCGCAGCAATGAACGCGCGATCTCCTTCAAGTAAGCCAGCCCGACATCCTGCGAAACATAAACGCTGCCCCGGCCGGTAATCGTAACGCCCGGGTAGAAGTACATGACGTGCGGCAGCACCAGCCCGTCAGCCTCCTCCGCGATCTTCAGCGCATAAGCCTCGGCCATGGTGTACTCGAGATCGGTTGGAAACGCACCCATCGATTCCACCGTGCCCACGGGGATGATGATTACGTCGTTTCGCTTGAGGTATTCTTCGATCTCTGGATTCGTCAACTGGGTGAAATAGCGTGTACGCATCGGCCGAGGCACTTGTTGGCCCCACGCTGTCGTCAGGAACAATGAAATAGCCACGAGTAAAGCTGAAATGCACTTAAGCATTGAGTGACTCCGTATTTGCCTACTTCCAGAACGTATCGGGGATGGCGCGGAACGATACCGGCCAGACCTTCAAGACCGTATCGCGGTAGACCTCGGCTTCAATCACCATCTCCCACGATTCCGGAGAGCCGCCTTTGATCCACTGTTCGTCCAGGAGTTTCAAGCCGTCCAGCGATAACAGCATAGTCGTCATACTCGTGAGAGTCCGGCCCATGAGCAGAAGCGACCGGGTGTGTTCCGGCCTGGTCGGCAACAAAACAACGATCGCCGGAAAGATCTTGCGGTCCGAGGAATAGTCTACTTCCCGATACTCCGCCGGTTCCCCAGGCTTGGGATTCCGATTCCCAACAAGATCGGGCTCGACCTGCGCGATGTAGAAGTTTGTTTTCTTCACCAGGCGATCGAGATATACCGCCGTGCGCGGCATTCCGAGGAAGATCGTGTTCTGAGCGGCAAAGGAATCGGCTGGAAACTTGCGCGACTCAATTAGTTGTACCTGTTGTCCGCCTTGCTGCAGGTATTGCAGTACTCTAACCCCCGCAGTCATCTCCATCGCGCCCACATAGGTTTGGGCCAGTGTTGGAGGTCCCCATTTCTGCGCCATATCCCGGACCACGGGGGATGTCTGCCAATTCTCAAATTCCGAGATTTTCAGGTCCCGGACGAACACATTATGATCAGGCCAGAAGAAATATAGCGGGCTCGGCAGGACAATGACGGTCGGTTTTCCGGCCACCAGAAATGATTTCCAGAACCTTGGCAGCGGAGGTGGAGGGGCAGGGAAGCTTGCCCGTAGCACACGGTTTTGAATGAGCAGAGCTAGACAGAGAAGCAGCAAGCCAGCTATGAGCCCGCCCGCGGTCCAAAGGTAACGTCTCGGCACCGCCGCCAGAGGCGACACTGGAGAAATTTGGGGCGGTTCGTAAACCCAGTGCAGCTCATGACGGCCCAGCGGGATGGTTAACCGCAACGGAAAAGAGTCGCCGGCCGCTTCGGAGAATTCCTTAAGCTTGGCGCGAAGCCGCGCAACTTGGACTCGTACCGTGGAATCTGTTTTTGGATCAAAATCCGGCGATCGCCCGAGCGCGTCTACCGCAATGGCGTACTCGCTGATTGGTTCGCCTTGGTGCTTCCAAAGGTACAGCAGCAGCGTACGCATCATCGGGGCGGTTCGGAATGTATCGCTCTCGACGACTCGTGTGATGAGTTCGTCCAGCGCGCGCGCGGGAGCAGCGACGCGCGTTTCGCCGCCCGTATGTTTACGCAACAGCTGCATCCGGGTTAATTCTGCAACAATCCGGGAGCGGGCGCAAGCCTCTATTTTGCAAGCGCGTATCGTGCCGATAAAACGTAGCGCAACACCAGTAACGTACAACTGTAACAGCGCGCAACAGGATTTTGGTAGCATCCCCAGTGATGGAAGACGCCACTTTCGAAGAGCTGGAGCAATCATTTCGGTCCGCCGGTCCGGCAGCGGTTTTCGATCGGCTGATACGCACCGCCCTCGAAACGAAGGATTATCGTCTGCTGTTTGGGGCGCGGCTGATGCAGGCCCGGCACGGCCTGGGGCTCCCGCTGATCGAGACCGAACCGACCATCAATCTCGCTGGCGAGGAACTGTCGTCGTATGAGAGTGCACTCAACAAAGCAGCACGCGAGGCCGGAGAGCTCCTTCTGGCGGCCGGCGACATCGTAAGCGCCTGGACATACTTTAAGGCTCTAGGCGACCCAGCTCCGGTTGCCGCGGCAATCGAAAAAACAGACCGTGGGGAGCAGATCGATCGCGTAATTGAGATCGCCTACCACGAAGGAGTGAACCCGCGCAAGGGTTTTGAACTGATATTGGAACACCATGGTATTTGTCGTGCTATTACTTTGTTCGGTGCGATCCGGGATTACGCGAGCCGCCAGCATTGTCTGCAGTTGCTCGTGAGCTCCCTATACGGGCAATTGACAGCTGGTCTAAAGGAGACCATCGGCTCGGTGGAGCGCGTTGCGCCCAATAGTACCAGCCTGGCAGAGCTGATCGCAGGCCGTCCATGGCTGTTCGAAGGGAACAGCAGCTATGTCGACAGCACGCATTTGACTGCAATTCTGCGATTCACGCCCGAGCTCGAGGACGGCGCGAGTCTTCGAATGGCCGCTGAGATGACGGATTATGGCTGCCGCCTGGCGCCGATGTTTCACTTCCGCGGCGACCCGCCGTTCGAGGACACGTACGTGGACCATGCCGTTTATCTGCGGGCGCTGCTCGGTGAAGAAGTAGACCATGCCATAGCCCACTTCCGAAAGAAAGTGACTGACGCAGTCGCTGCCTCCAGCGACACGACGCCAGCCGAAGTATTGATTGAACTCCTGATCCGTTTGGGGCGGTACGCGGAAGCCATCCAGGCCTCCCTGGAATTCTTTCCGAATTCGTGCACCGCGCCGCTGAGTTGTGCATCGGCCATCCAGCTATGTCAGATGGCAGGTGACTATCGACAGTTACGAAAACTCGCGCGCGAACACGGCGATCTGTTGGCGTTTTCCGCCGCAGTCATCCAGGGCTAAGGTATACTTCCCCGAGGAAGGGATTCAAATGTTTGGACAACGACGATCCACGAACACAAAAATGACGCGGCTGATGACTCTTGGGATTACCGGCTTCGTGGCCTCGCAGATCGCACCCTTGTGGGGGCAGGTTCGCCCTCTTCACACGCGCGATCTGACGCGGCTCAGCCAGGTCCAAGTGGCCAATTACCTGAAGCGCAGCGATATTGTTTTCGTTCCGCTTGGTGCGGTTGAGACCAATGGGATCATGCCTAGCGATCGCGATTACGTCTCGCCGCTGGGGGTGTCGATTGCGATGGCGGACGAGCTCGATGCATTGTACATGCCCGGTCTGGTTTGGTCATATCCCGGCACCACGATGATTGCTCCCGCCACGGTCAATATTTCGCCGACACAAGGAGTTGATTTTCTGAGAGGAGTTGCGAAATCGCTATTGCGTCAAGGTTTCAGGCGACAGGTCTACATTTCGATGGGTCAAGGGCCGGCGCCATTAACGGCGGGGACGCTGGTCCGGGAATTCTATGACGAGGAGCACGTGCCGATTCTATACATTGACATGGATGCTTACCTGCCAAAGCTTAAACTGGCTCCCGACACGAGGAGCAAACTTATGTACGGCACGCACTATATAGCGGGACGAATTATCGACATCCCTTGCAAGGGCGATTACGGCGAATCAGAGTCCGAGCCTGCAGGACCGATTCCCGAAAATACCGGGTTAGCAGGGTTGTCCAAACTAGGTTATTCGGGAAGTCTGACGCTGGGGTCATGGGTTCCCGACGTGATGGCGCATGGGAACGGGAAACCGGTTTTGCCGGCTAATCCGGCCGAACGTGAAGAGTGGGGCAAGCAAGGCCAGGCCCAGCTGATCGCCATCATCAAGCAAATGCACTTGAAGGAGGCGATGGACGACCTGAAACAGCATGATGACTATACCAATAAGGTACTCGTGCCCAAGTTTGGAAAGATATTGCCTGGCACGCGGTAACTGATTTAAGTTAGTCTCAAAGTAGAGTAAGGAGGAATATGCGTGTACGTCATTTCGCCATCGCTTGTTTAGTGGTGTGTTTTGCGTGCTTGTTCGGAATACTTCCAAGTGCGGCACCACAGGAAAAATACGACCGCGATACTTATGCGCGTGAGTATGTTCAGTTTCTCGTGCAGCAGCTCGATCAATGGACTAAGGGATTCCCTCGCCAGTTTTATTCAGCTCTCCTGCAGCCCCCTCGGGATTCCAGCAAACTATCGGAAAGCGCCAAGGCAGGCCCTAGCGACCTGGGCGATGCAGTGAAACAATTAGCGTCGCTAAGCAGTTCCAAAGATCTCCTTACCAACGGCGACTTTCGAAACCAGGTGGACAAGACGCTGGCCGCGGCCAAGCAAGTCAATCTCGCCATGGCGAGCCAAAGGTTTCCAGATCCGTTGCAAAGCGACTGGGATCAGATCCGGACCGCTCTAAACAGACTCGGAGAAATCTATAAATTCGACACACTGGCTACCCTGGAGCCTCCCGGCGCTCCGGGCCGTGGACGCGGCGGACAGGCGCCCGCAGCTACGGTAGCCGTTGCTTTACCTCCTGGCGCGGTGGCCGGCTACATCGTCGATCAAAGATGCGCGGCTCGAGGCAAAGGAATGTGGACCGACGTCGCCTGCGTCGAGCGGTGTATTCGGGATGGAGACAAGGTTGTACTGGTGACCGAGGAAGGAAAAGTGTTCCAGATCTCCAACCAGGATAAGGTCACATCAGAGACCTACGGTCAGAAGGTGATCATCACCGGCAAGACCGAAGGCGAAATTATCACCATCGAGAGCCTCAAAACTTCGTAGAGTTCGCTGAGGGTCGAATCAGCACAAAGACCAAAACAGTCGCGACCACCGGTAGAAGACTCGCGCCTATCAGCACTGGCTCGAACGAATAGCGATCTGTCACCTTGCCAATTAGAAAAGTAGAAATGATTGTTCCGATGCCTGCGGCGGCGCCGCTCATTCCGCTAACCGTGGCCACGGCGTTGCTAGGGTAAAGATCCGCCGGGAAGGTCAGGCCCATGGTGGACCAGGCCGCATAAGAGAACGTCGCAGCGGCAAAGAGAGCGATTATTACCGTGAAATTCGATATGGCAACGGTCGGGATCAGCAGGGTCATGCCTATTCCACCCAGCAGCACCACCAGCTTGCGCGCTCTTAATACGGGCCAGCCCCGCCGAATGCAATAGCTGGAGAGTCCACCGCCGGCGAAATTCCCGAGATCAGCCGCGAGAAAGGGGATCCAAAAGCCTAGAAGTGTGTCCTCCAGTTTGAAGCCTTTCGACACCAGGTAGATGGCGAACCAGTCCGTGACGAAGAACCACACCGGATCGGTCAGGGCTTTGCCGAGCACGATGCCCCAGGTTTCTTTTCGACGCAGCAACGCTGCCCAGGAGTGTCCTCGGTCTTCCTCGAAGTGGTCCTCCCCAAAATCATCTGCGCGGACCACGGCGATCGGACCGGTTGGATAAACCAGACGCCATACAACGAGCCACGCAGTTCCCAGGAGTCCGGTAATGACGAAAGCCGGTCTCCACCTGCCAAACGCAGAATACAACCAGATCACCAGGACGGGAGCGATGGCGCCGCCGACGGCCGAGCCACTATCGAAGATGGCGACGGCCAAACCACGCTCCGATTTCGGGAACCACTCCGAGACGGCTTTCGTGGCCCCGGGCCAGTTGGCTGCCTCGCCGGCGCCTAATAGAAACCGGAAGGCGGCGAAACTCCTGAGACCGGTCGCCAGGGAGGTCGCTACGGCGACACCCGAATACCAGAGCACCGCTAAAGACAACCCACGCCTCGTCCCCAGCCGGTCGAGCAGTCTTCCGGAGACTGGTTGAAAAATCGCGTAGGCCGCCCGGAACGCGATGACCAGGAGCGCGAAGTCGGAGTTCGACCACACGAATTCACGCTTCAAATATGGCGCCAGGACGCTCAGCGTCTGGCGATCGATGTAATTGATGGTGGTCGAGGCGAACAGGAGCGTCGCGATCCACCAGCGTAACCGCGTGGACCTGCTTCGCGGAGATAGGGGAGCGGTCAGGTTCTAACGCTCCAGTGCTGCGAGTTGCTTATCGATCGAAGCGCGAGCCGACGGCACATATCGCAGAGCGTTGGCGTAGTAGACTTTGCGAAGCACGTCATCAGGCAGGCCGATGCCGGAGATTCTCCAGCGGCCATGCAGCGGAGCGCCAGTCTCCGAGCGCAACTGCGCTGGATGATCGAAGTGTTCGTCTAAGGTCTCAAGAAACCTCCAATGCGGAATCCAGAACTCGTCGATTCCACGGCTGGGATTTCCGTCGGAGCCAAATAAAATGCGATCTTGATACTTCAAGAAAAACTTGCGGATCATCAGGGGCGCACGGCCGAGGTCCTGAACCGTGGCGGACAACTCGACGTCGGCATTAGGATATTTATCCAACAACGCGGCGACTTTGTCCATGTCATAGTACAGCATTGCCATGTGCGCGTTGATGAAGCGGGTGTTGGGGTGCCGGGCGTGCATGTTTTCGCGAGCCTTCTCTATCACATCGTTGGTCGGATGGCCCGTGTGGTAGTAGTTTCCCTCCGGGCTACTCCGCCACAGACCAGCTTCATAGCGCTCATTCTCCGGGCCGATGGGAAGGAAGCGGCCAATCGAATCACTGAGGTGAATCATCACGGGCTTGTTGTAGCGGGCGCACATCTCCCAGACTGGATCTAGCCGCGGGTCGTCGGCCTGGATGTAAGAGCCATCGCGATTTTTGAATTCGAGGCCCAGATCTTTCCAAATCTTCAGTCCTTGAGCTCCCGCGCGAAAGCAGCGTTCCAACTCCCGTGTAGTTCGTTCTGACCAGCCCGGATCGTTTATTCCTTCCCAATTGATCCTCGCGAATTCAATGATGCGATCCCGATAGGGTTCGCTCATCTTCATGTTCTGGTCGAACGTCTTTCCGAAACCACCATCCATATTGCAGATGACGCCAATGCCAGTCTGATCCATGAGACTGATCATTTTCCGATAGTCGGCGTCGGTTTTAAGAGAGCCTGCATGGAGGTGGATATCGAGGACGGGAAACTTGGCTCGAGTAATCTCGGTCCTGGGAAGTTTCATCAGGGCTTTCGGCATGGCCGGTACTTCAGGAGCGGGATGAAAGTCGGGATGTCCGGGAAATTGCTGAGCCTTGTCTTTCGCGCCGGAGGTTTGCGCCCAACAAGTCCAGGAGCCTGCCGCAATGAACACAGCCAAAGTCCGTAAGTGTCCTAGCATAGCGATGACCTCCTAACCGTGGATCAACTTATATTGGTCCAGATCTCTCTTGACCGTTTCCAGTGGCGTCAATTCGGTTGCACCGTGCGTCAGCAGATAATACTTCACTCCGCCCACGCTTTCGGCGGTGGTGAAGACGTCCTTCCAGGGCGTGTCGCCTTTGCCGAGGGCCGGCGCGTGCCGATTCGAATCGAGAGGACCTTCTGTGAGGAGCAGGCATTCAGTCTTTCCCGGATACTGTTTCATGAACGCCACCGGATCGGTGCCAGCCCGGCGGCAAACCTCAACGTCCACGTGGAAGACCAAGTCTTTCGATTGGGCCAGAATGTCGATCGGCCTCAGCCCGTCTTTGGTCTGAAACTCTACAGCGTGGTTGTGAAAGCTGCAGGCCATTTTACTTCGTTTCAGAGTCTCAGACGCACGCTGGAGCACGTCTGTCAGCTCCTTCCAGGCGTCGGCGTCCAACGATGCCTTGGCGTGGTATCCGATGCCGGTTGGCGTGGTTGCCAGTCCTCTGACGCAACAGACTGTTTGCGCGCCGAGAATCTGATTCAGCTCGATCATGGCTTTCATCTGGTCCCCGGGTAAAAAGAACTGTGGTTCGGTATGAGTTGCCAGAACCTTCAGTTTTATGGAATCCAGCAACGCTCGAACTTCCTTGGCACGAGCCGGCGTCCAGCTCTCATATTGGGTGAGCTCGACGCCCTCATAACCCATCTGTGCAACCGCCGTCAGCGTTCCATTGAAATCCTTTTTCCAATCGGCTATGACCGCGTAAATGAGCAGTCCGACCGGAATATGTTTGCTACGTTCCGCATACACAGCGGATGTGGAAGCTGCCAACGCAAGGAAGCCTCGGCGTGAAATGGATTCTCTAGTAGCCATGGATAGGAACAATATCATAATTGATGAGGTGGGTTGTCGCTCTTCGCTCTGTCTGGTTGCGATCCTGGTGCTGGGGGCTTGCTCGGCTCGGCATGAGCGGGACTTGCCCGACCTGCCGCGCTTGACCATCGGCAACTTCCGTCCGCAGATCCGAGACCGAGTGCAAAGGGCCTATGACGATGTCAAAGCCAGACCCAAGGACGCGGAATCCAACGGCCGCATGGGGATGCTTTTGCAAGCATTCTCCCAATTCGAGTCGGCAGAGCTTTGCTATCAGCGGGCGCGAATTCTCGATCCCAAGAAGTTTCAATGGGCTTACTACCTCGGCCTTACTCAGTCGCTGGATGGAAAGAACGAGGCGGCCTCGCGGACTTTGCAGGATGCTACACTTCTGGATCCGCAATATCTCCCGGCCCGAATGAAGCTGGCCGAAGTGTTTTTAACACTGGGCCGCTTGGACGAAAGCCAAAAGATCGGGGAGTCCATCGCCAAGGACGATCCGCAGTTTGCTCCGGCTTATTACTGGTTGGGGCGAGTAGATGCCGCCAAAGGCAACGTTCCGGCCTCCATTGAACAGTACCGCAAAGCTTGTCAATTGTGGCCAAGTTATGGCACCGCCCACTATGCCCTGGCGCTGGCTTACCAGGGAACGGGCGCGAAGGCAGAGGCGCAGCAGCACATGGCTGCTTACCAGAAATATAAAGCGGATGGTGACCCGCAGCCTGAAGATCCTCAACTGGAAGCGGTCCGGTCGCTCGATAATACAGCATTGGCGCATCTGATGAAGGGAGTGGATCTGGAAAACGCCGGGCAGGTGGATGGCGCCATCACCGAGCATGAGGAAGCTGTGAAGCAGGACCCGAAGCTCGCCCAGGCCCACGCAAACTTGATCGCTCTCTATGCGCGCGCCGGCCGTGCAGACAAGGCTGAGGCGGAGTATCGGGCCACGGTCAGAATCAACCCCAACCTTCCCCAAAGCCACTACGATTACGGTGTTCTTCGGGTGAATCAGCGGCGCTACCGCGAAGCCGAGGATGCTTTTCGTAAGGCGCTGGAGAGCAGCCCGAATTATGCGGAAGCGCACAGCAACTTAGGCGCGATGCTGGAGCTTCGTGGAAAATCCGAGGAAGCCATCCAGCACTACCAGGCGGCCGTCGATGACAAACCGAATTACCGGATGGCACACTTCCAACTGGGGCGCCTACTGCTGATGAAGAAGCGAACCAGCGAAGCGATCGCCCAGCTTTCGCAGACGATCGGGCCGGAGGACGGAGACACACCGCGCTGTATGTACGCGCTCGGAGTGGCCTACGCAGAAGCCGGTAACTACGCGAGCGCGGAGCGTTACCTCCGGGATGCGAGTCAGCGAGCCACTTCCTTGGGACAAAACCAGCTACTCGGACAGATTGAAACAACTCTTCGCAAAGTGTCGGAGAGGACTGGACGTTGAAATCCCGGCGTCTGTTCAGCATTCCAGCTTTTTGCTTTCTGCTGGCCTGCTCGCCGCGGACGGCGACCGAGCACCCGGGCCCCAAATTCCGGGAGGCGGCAGCCGAGACAGGACTGCGGTTTCAGCATTTCACCGGAGCGACTGGACAGTTTTACCTTCCCGAGATCATGGGCTCCGGCGTCGCCCTGCTCGATTACGACGGAGATGGAGACTTGGATGTTTTTCTGGTGCAGGGAACGGTTCTGGAGCCGGGCAAGAGTGTGAGCGATGCGCGCTTCCCGCCGCCCGCCGGTTGGAAACCGGGAAACCGCCTGTTCCGCAACATGCTGAAGGAAACTGGAAAGCTGCAATTCGTGGATGTGACCGATCAAGCCGGCTTGAACGACGTAGGCTATGGCATGGGCGTCGCAGTGGGCGACTACAACAACGACGGGTATCCCGATCTATTCGTGACTAACTTCGGCTCGAACATTCTGTACCGGAACAATGGGAACGGAACGTTCACGGATGTCACCCGAGAAGCCGGTTTGGCGGATTCAGGATGGAGCGCCAGCGCCGCCTTCGTCGATTATGACCGGGATGGCTACCTTGACTTGTATGTCACCCATTACCTCGATTTCACTGTTCGAGGAAACAGGGAATGCTTCGATCCGGCAGGGGAACGTGATTATTGTCCGCCTACTGCCTACAAGCCCGTGTTGCACCGGCTCTACCGAAACTTGGGTAACGGCAAGTTTCAGGATGTTACCCACACCGCGGGCATCGACGCCGCTGTTGGCCAGGGTCTGGGGGTTATCTGCGCGGATTTCAATGGTGACGGTTGGCCGGATATTTATGCGGCGAACGACGGTGCGGCGAATTTACTGTGGCTGAATAACGGCAACGGAGCGTTTCGCGAAGCCGCGCTACTCTCTGGTGCTGCATACTCCGAGGACGGCGTGGCGCGAGCAGGCATGGGGGTGACGGCCGCAGACTTCGATGAGACCGGCAACGAGAGCATCTTTGTCACGAATCTGACCAGGGAAGGGGCCGGCCTGTTCCGCAACAAAGGCCACGCCGAGTTTACGGATGCCACGAGAGAATTCGGCCTTTACCAGCCGACCTTTCCCTACACCGGGTTTGGAGTCCACTGGTTTGATTACGATAATGACGGCCGGCCGGATCTGTACATTGCCAACGGTGCGGTAACCATCGTTGAGAGCCTTCGGGGCACGCCCTATCCGTATCATCAGAAGAACCTGCTGCTGCACAACGAGGGGGCTCGATTTCGGGAGACCAGCGGCGAGGCGGGGCCCGCGTTTCAGCTTTCCGAAGTCGCACGCGGGGCGGCTTTTGGCGACATCGACAACGATGGGCGGATCGACATCGTGGTTGCGAACAACAATGGGCCGGCGCGGCTGCTATTGAATGAAACCACTCCGAAAGGCCACTGGCTGGAGATCCGGCTCCAGGGAGTGAAGTGCAACCGCGACGGAATCGGCGCTAGAGTTGCAGTCCTTCGACCAGGACAAAAGCCTCTGTGGGGCCGCGCTCATACCGACGGCAGTTATTTGAGCGCTAGCGATGTTCGTGTGCACTTCGGCCTTGGACAGAATCCAAAGGCTCAAGTGCTGGTGGAGTGGCCCGACGGTTCAAAAGAAAAGTGGGACCAGGTGCGAGCGGATTTGCTGATCATACTCCGGCAGGGTACGGGAAAACCCCCGTAGATTGGTTAGACGGCTCGGTGTGGATGATATCATTTGAGGGCCATGCGGGACAGAACCATTCAATCCTTGCTATCCCGACGGCAGTTCGCCGTGGTCGCTGCGGCGTCCGCAGCAGGGTTGAACGCACTAGCGAAGACGCAGGTTCCTATTGGACTTCAGCAAACGGCCGTCGGCCATAATATCCGGCAAGACCTGAACGGCACACTCCGCTCTGTAGCAAAGATGGGTTACGATCTCATCGAGTTCTCAGCGGGGTCGTTCATGAACTGGACCCCCGCTCAGGCCCGCGAGGTTCGCGCTTTGCTTGACGAGATCAATCTCAAGTGCCGATCAACCCACAACGAGATCGTCTCCTTCTCCGGCGACGGGTTATCGAAATCGATCGAGTTAAATCAGATTCTCGGCTCGGACACGCTTGTATCGGTGAGAGGGCCAGGCGGACTTGCCGCGCGCGGAGGCACACCGGCAGCACCACCCCCGCTCGATGCCTGGAAGCGATTTAGCGAGCAGCTCAGCCAGGCCGCCGGCCAGATTCGCGGCGCCAAAATGACCTTGGGCTTCCATAACCATGGAATCGAATTCCAACCGGTGGAAGGCACGCGACCGATTGACATTCTCGCCGCGAACCAGGACATCACATCGTTTCATCTAAATATTGGCTTGTGTCTGCAGGCGGGCGGCGATCCCATCGCCTTTATCCAACAATGCCCGGGACGCATACAGTCGCTTTTGGTTCAAGATTACAAAGGTCAGGCCCGCTGGAAGGAGATTTTCAGTGCCGCCGAGGCGAAGGGCGGGCTTCAGTTCTATCTGATCCAGAGGACCGACGGTCTATTTTTGGTCCAGCGCGAGGGCAACGACCTGCTCGATTTTGCGCAGAAGGACCTGCAGTATTTCCGGCAGCTCCACGGTTGAGTGGTCAGAGTAAAGAAGATAGAGGAAAAATATGAAAAAGCTTGTTTTGGCAGGAATATTATTAACGGCTTTCGGATGGGCGCAGCAGCGGCCGCGCTTGGTGGGCTTGTCGCACATAGCGGTGCGGGTGAAGGACTTGAACGCAGCGCGCCATTTCTACGGCGATCTCCTGGGCTACCAGGAGGCCTTCACAATCCGCAAGGATCAAACCGCCGTGGTGAGTGGAGGTCTTTCGCAGGATCAGGTCAGCGCGGTTTTCTTTAAGGTCAACAACCGGCAGTATATCGTTGTGATGCCCGAAACATCGCCGGAACAACCGCGCTACGTGGATACCGCCATTGAAACCGACAACGCCGAGGGGATGAGGACATTTCTAAAATCGATGGGCTACGCCGTGCCTGATAAGGTCGAGAAAACGCCCACTTTCGATCTCGCGTTCCACATCAAGGACCCAGACGGAAACTCGTATGAAATTATGCAGTACACACCGGAGAGCCTGAGCGTGCAGACCTTCGCGAAGTTCCTGAACGACGACCGGGCCTCGACGCGCATCCTGCACGTGGGAATTTCGATTAGCAAACAAGAGACGGCTGACTTCTATTTGAAGGATTTTTTGCTGCGGGAGTTCTGGCGCGCCGATCCCACCATGACGGCGCCAGGACGGCCCAGGCCTACGCCCACGAGCGGTCCAGTGCTGGCGAGCCTCTCCAATTTGAAGTTGCCGGAAGCCGACGATTACATCGAGTGGAGTCTGGTCCATACACGACCGGCCGACGCCGCGCCGGCCAATAACGCCAGCAATGGCGGCCGCGGCGGAGGGGGCCCTGCGGTTGGCGGCGGACACATTGCGTTGCTGGTGCCTGACATGGCTAAGGCTGTGGTATTCGTCAAGGCCAAAGCGGCATGGAAGGATTACGCTCGGGCGGCCCAGCAGGAAAGCCACGTCGGGGTTAACCACAAATGGCAGGGCAACTTCTTCGATCCGGACGGCACGCGCGCGGAGTTTATGGAAGCTGATACGGCCGACGGTCTGCCGTCGCCAATGTCTCACGCTCCGTATTACCAATAGGCGCGGCATACGTCGTGCCAATTGACAGAAACTCGAATCCCGGATATAGTAATCAGAACGATAGCGATAAAGAGGGGGCTTGGGATGTATTCTAAGACGTTTTCAGCCACCGTTCTACCTGTCTTTGTGGCCCTGTTGGTGCCAGTCTCTCCCGTCTTGGGACAGACCCTCAAGGGGACCATTCTTGGTACCGTAACCGACGCTTCCCACGCGGTCATTCCCGCGGTTGCCGTCAACCTTACCGAGGTCAATACCAACTTCCGCCGCACGGAAACCACCAACGAAAGCGGCTTCTTCGCGTTCGCCAATCTCGATCCCGGCACGTATCGCATTGACGTGGAGCAGACCGGATTCCGGAAGATGGCCCGTACCGGCATTGAATTGGAGGCGAACACCACGGTGCGCACAGATCTGGAACTTCAGCCGGGGGACGTTACGCAAACGGTGGATGTCACCGCGGATGTGTCTGTCCTGCAAACCGACCGCGCCGATACTGGCGGCACGATTGGGAGCACGCAACTGAACACGTTGCCGATGCTCAACAACCGCAATTATCAGAACACGATTGTGACTCTTCCGGGCGCCGCAGCGGGCTATCGCTCCAACTCACCCTTCTTCAACTCGCAGGAATCACTGCAGGTTCCGGTTAATGGGCTGGATCGGTTAAACAACTTCATGATCGAAGGGCTCGACAATAACATAGAACAGGACAATAACCTAACGGCCATCGTTCTGCCCGCCGATGCCATCGCCGCCGTCGACGTGAGTACCTCGGCGTACGATCCCGAAATGGGTCGCGCAGGCGGCGCGGTAGTCAACGTGATCATGAAATCGGGTAGCAACGCGTTTCATGGGAGCCTCTTCGAATACCACAACGACAGCGACCTGCAATCCCGCAACGTTTTCGCCACCAGCGTTCCGCACGGCGTGCACAACCAGTATGGCGCCTCGGCGGGAGGCCATATCAAGCGGGACAAGCTCTTCTACTTCGCCGACTGGCAGGGCAGCCGCGATCTGGTCGGTCAAATCGCGACGCCGACCATTCCCACCATGGCGATGCGCGGAGGAGACTTCACGGCATCACCGACCATAATCTACGATCCAACCACTGGAAACACCGCGACGGGCGCCGGACGCACACCCTTCCCAGGCCAGATGATTCCGGCTAGTAGCATCAGCTCCATAGCGCGGCAGTACTTGAGCTTTCTGCCGGCACCGACGCTTTCCGGCCTGGCCAACAACACTGATATTGCGACGGATCAAACCAAGAACATCGACGCGTTCGACGCTAAGATCGATTACGTCATCAGCCCGAAAGATAAGATGTTCGTCCGCTACAGTCTTTCCCACATCACGGTGACCAATCCTGGATTGTATGGACCTGGCCTGGGGATTTATGGAGGGCCGTCGAACGCCGGATTCGACGCTACCGGACCGTCTCTGAATCAAAGCCCCGGCATCAACTACAACCACATCTTCAGCCCCACGCTGATTACCGAAGTGCGTCTCGGTATAGTACGCAACCGCAACAACGCGACCAACGTGGACACGGGCCAGAATCTTTCACAAAAGCTCGGCATTCGCAACGGCAATCTCGGCGATGCATGGACCAGCGGGCTGGCCGAGGTCTTTGTGAACGGTTACGATACGCCGATGATTGGCGTCAACGGTTGCCTGCCCTGGCGGCGCTCGTCGACAAATTTCGAGGTCGCTAATAACTGGACCAAGATCAAAGGCAACCACGTTATCAAGTGGGGCTTTGACGGCCGCTACGAGCAGTACTTCCTGTTGCAAACTGCGACCTACAGCCCGCGCGGCCGGTTCACGTTCACGCAGGGTCCGACAGCGCTCAATGCCCCGGGTGCGCCGCCCAACGGCTTCGCCAATGCATTCGCATCATTCTTGCTGGATCTGCCCAACGGAATCGGCCGCGACCTGGCTGAATTCGAACCGACCCGCCGTGACAAAGTTTACGCGTTATATTTCCAGGACAAGTGGCAGGTGTCGCAAAAGTTGACGCTTGATTTAGGCGCACGTTGGGAATACTGGCCGGCTTCCTATCCGCAATTCCCTGGCGGATCCGTCAACTACAACCCCAATACGAACAGCTTGCTGCTCGCCGGTTATGGTAATACTCCGATGGATCTTGGCGTTAAGAATTACCCCAGGAACATCTACCCGAGAATCGGCATCGCATACCGACTAAATGACAAGACCGTAATTCGAGCCGGCTTCGGCATGAGCAGTTTCTACCGGTATACGGTGAATTGGCAGTTCCCGGTGAAGCAGGCGCAGCAGCTAGTCGCGCCCAACTCCTTTGTCGCTGCTGGATCCATGGCAAAGGGTTTTCCAGATCCATTACCCATCGTGATTCCCTCCAACGGCATTATCACGCCTGCACCGAACCAGAACTTCGCCATCACGCCTACCAAGGTTCCGGTGCCGTACGCGGAGACTTGGAATTTCGCGGTTCAGCGGTCGTTGCCCGGTAACCTTGCGTTGGAATTGGCATATGTGGGCAACCATGCCATTGGTCTTTCGAACACCAACGTAAACAACGGGCCCATCAACATCAATGCCGCCACCATTGCGGGTCAGGGTACTGCGAGTGAGCCGGAGAATATACTTTTTGGCCGCACGGCCAACACTACTTATCCATGGTTCGAGGGCTCTCACTACGACGCGTTTCAGATGAAGCTGAATCGCCGGTTCTCGAACGGCTTCTTGATGAACACGTCCTACGCGTTTGGTAAGTCCATCGACTTTTCCGGGTACAATGTGCTTGGTCTGGTAAACTACCCGGGATTGGCGAAATACGACCGGCGCGATATTTTCACTTACAGCGCAACGTACGAGCTGCCGTTCGGACAAGGTAAGAAGATGGCCACCAGCGGCATCGGGAAAGCCGTGCTGGGCGGCTGGCAGGTCAACGGCCTGTGGACGTGGGAGAGCGGGCTCCCGCTATATTTCGATCCGACAAAGACTTCCGCCGCTAGTCTGAACGCTCCGGGGAACCAGCAGTGGCCCGAGCAGGTCGCACCAGTGCAGATTCTAGGCAACGTCGCACCTGGTTACTGGTTTACAAAGTCGTCCTTTGCGCCGGCAATCGCGGGAACTATCGGGAATGTCGGGCGCAACATACTACATGGGCCGCATCTGTTCGCAATCAACGCCTCGGTATTCCGCCGCTTCGATATTACCGAACGATTCAAGCTAGAGTTTCGCGCCGAATCATATAATGTGACTAACACCAAGGAGCCAGATCCGCCCGACGCCATTTTGAGTGATCCTCAATTCGGTCAGGTGACCACGGCCCATGGCACCCAGTCTGTTCAGATCAACCCGAACCGCTTGTACCAGGGCAGCCTTCGGCTTACGTTCTGACGTTTCGTGCGATCAGGGAGCGCTGGAAGTGAAGCGATGGTCCCGGCGAGGTTTTCTTCGATCCAGCGCCGGAATCCCGCTTTCGGCGCTCGCCCTTGCTTCTGACGAAGAGCTGATCCGGTTCAGCGACTATCCGCCGGAGTTTCGCGCGGACGCTCAAAGCGAGAACCCTCGGGTGAAAGTTTTCGATCTGCGCAAGCTGACCTCGTTGACGACTCCCGCCGCGGAGTTTTTTGCGTTCCATCAAACCAAGACGGTTGAGGCGGACGCGGCTAAATGGCGGCTGAGGATCGGCGGGCTGGTGAAGCAGCCGGTCGAGCTTTCACTCGACAATCTGCGCAGCCGCGCCGACCGGCGGGAGCGGGTGGTGACTATCGAATGCTCGGGGAATACGGGCGATCCGCGGGTGATGAACGGGCTGGTGAGTAATGCGGTCTGGTCGGGTGTCGGGCTGGCCGACGTGCTGAAGGAGTGCTCGGTGCTGCCCGAGGCACGGGAAGTCGTTTTTCTCGGAATGGACTCGGAAGAGGACAAGAAGTGGGAGGCTGGTAATGCCAGCTACCTCTCGCCGCACGGTTGGAGTCTATACCTGCAGGATGCGCTCGCTCCTGACAATCTCCTCGCGTTCGCGATGAACGGGACGCCGCTGCCGCTGGAACATGGCTTTCCGCTGCGACTCGTGATGCCGGGCTGGTATGGCATGTCGCAGATCAAATGGCTGACGCGGATTGAAGTGACCGATCGGCCTTACGAGGGGCGGCACATGGCGCGGAACTACCAGAGTCTTCGCGCGGTGAAATCGCTGGAGGGGACTCTGTGGCTCGACAGCTCCATCTCGCGGAACAATCTGAAATCGGTTATCGCGCGAGTCACGCGACGCGCAGTTGCGGAGCGATTTGAGTACAAGATCACGGGAGCGGCGTGGGGAGGCCCAGCGAGGATCGACCGCATCGAGGTGCAGATCGATGGCGGCGTATGGTTACGCGCGAGCATTGATCAACGGGCAGGCGATGCCGCTTGGGTACTGTGGTCGACGCCATGGAGGAAGCCTGCGGCCGGAGAACACATCCTCGTTTCAAGGGCAATTAACGCGCGCGGGGACATTCAGCCGACACATGATGAGATGCGGGAGAAACTGGTAAGCAATCGCGAGGACAATTCGCAGTGGCCGCGAAGAATCATCATTGAGGCTCCGCGGTGACGACCGCGACGGGGACGGAAGGATTCCAGTCAGTCCCACGTCTCGACTGACCCAAGAGCTCTGAGACACTCGGGAGTGGCACAGTTTGCAGAAGCGCGCATTGTGGGTAGCCATAACTGCATCCGAACCGGACTGATGCGCCTTCAACGACTTGCAATCGTTCGGCGAATCGGCCTGCATACGTCACGCGACGCCTGCGACACACTGACGCCTTCCGCAGGGCGCCGCGATAACGCCCCTGGCGATCCTCGCCCTGCGTCAACGACTCGCGATATTCAAACGAAAACATCCGCGGCCGAACTTGTGCTCCTGACCGGTTGTTCTGGACCAACTTGCGCCGCATCTGGCGGGGCTGGGCAACGGCCCTCATTATTGTTAAGCCGGACACCGTGGTACGCTGGCATCGAACCGGGTTCCGGCTCAACTGGCGATGGCGCTCGCGTGCAAGCTTATGCGGAAGGCCGAAGGTCACCGCCGAGATTCAAGCCTTGATTCGCCGCATGGCGGAAGAGAATCCGGAGTGGGTGCGCCCAGGATCCTACCCATCAATGCCACTCGCCATCCAACCGGTAGACATGTTGGACACCGCGAGTCTTCTGGTCGCGGTTCATCATAATATCCGGACCACTGAAAACGTGCGAACATAGTCCACTGTAGGCTGTTCACTATGGGCTTTCGACTGATCGCGGCCGCTGTGCTGCTGCTGTGTGCAGGCGTCGCCTGGACCATCGGCCGCACCGAAGACATCCCCTTCGAGAAGCACTTGATCGACCTAGGCGCGAATGAAGCCTGCACTCTCGCCGACATCAACGGCGATGGCAAGCTCGACATCGTCTCCGGCGAAAACTGGTACGAGGGCCCCCGCTGGATCAAGCACAAGTTCCGCTCCATCAGCTTTGCCGATAATTACATCGACAACTTTAGCGATCTCGCCATCGACGTCAACGGCGACGGCAACGTTGATATCGTCAGTTGCTCCTATTTCACGCGCAAGCTTTATTGGATGGAGAATCCTGGAAAGGGACTGGGTGAGTGGAAGGAACACGCCATCGAGAACGGCTATTCGGTGGAATTCGCGTTCCTGGTGGATCTCGACAACGACGGCAAGAAGCGTGAATTGCTTCCGCAATTCGGGCAGACCGAAGCCCCACTGGCGTGGTATGAGATCCGCAATGGCGCCTTCGTGAAACACATCATCAGCCCCAAGAGTTACGGTCACGGGATTGGCGCGGGCGATGTCAATGGAGATGGCCGCAACGATATCCTCACACCGCAGGGATGGTTTGAAGCGCCCGCCGATCCACGCAACGGGGTTTGGAAGTGGCATCCCGATTTCAACCTGGGCGCCGTGGGTTTCATGTATGTGCTGGATGTAAATGGCGACGGCCGGAACGATATCGTTACGTCGATGGCCCATGACTATGGCATCTTCTGGCTGGAGCAGGGCGAGGGCGGCAAATGGACCAAGCACATGATCGACGATAGCTGGTCCCAATCGCACGCCATGACCATGGTTGACCTGAATCAGGACGGCAAGATGGATTTCGTCACCGGGAAACGATACATGGCCCACAACGGGCGCGATCCCGGGGAGCGCGAGCCGCTTGGCATTTACTGGTACGAATATTTGAAAGCCGACGACGGAAAAAGTATCCAGTGGGTGAAACACGTGATCGACTATGGTTCCCGCACCGGCAGCGGCATGCAGATCGCGGTGGCAGACATCGATGGCGATGGCGATCTCGATTTCGTGGTCGGCGGAAAGAGCGGGCTATTCTTGTTTGAGAACCTTACCAAGAAGCGGCTGCGATGAAATTCGGGGTCAATACCTTCATCTGGACGGCCAGCTTTGACCGCTCTCACCTGCCCTTGCTGCCTTCGATCAAAGGGCACGGCTTTGACGGAATTGAAGTTTCGCTGTTCCGGCCGGTGGATTTCGCCGCCGCTGACATCCGCCGGGGCCTGCGGGAGAACGCCCTCGAATGCACCATCTGCTCGGTGCTTACCGGAGGCCTCAGCATCATTTCAGCAGACGCCGCCGTTCGCTGCAAGACGCTCTCACACATGAAGGACTGCGTGAAGGCGGCCGCCGACGTGGGAGCGGAACTGATCGCCGGCCCGCTGTATTCGCCCGTAGGATACCTGCCGGGACGCCGCAGAACCGCCGACGAATGGAATTGGGCAGTGGAGTGTTATGAACAGCTCGGCCCCGTGCTCGAGAGTCACGGCGTCGAGATCGCAATCGAACCGCTGAATCGCTTCGAGACCTACTTCCTAAATACCGCGGAAGATGCGGTTGCGCTGTGCGAGGCCATTCACCACCCGCGCGTCGGCATTCTATTCGATACCTTCCATGCCAACATTGAGGAGAAGAATCTCGGCGATGCATTTCGAAAAGTCGGAGCGCACCTCAAGCATGTTCATACCTGCGAAAACGATCGCGGCATTCCGGGATCGGGCCATGTCGAGTGGAACGATGTATTTGAAGCCCTACGTGCCATGAAGTACGATCGCTGGCTCACTATCGAGAGCTTTGGCTTTGCCTTGGGCGAGCTTTCCGCCGCAGCGTCGATCTGGCGCGACATTGCGCCCACTCCGGAATCGATCGCTTTCGAAGGCGTGAAGTTCCTCAGGAGGCATATGGCATGAGCGTTACCTACGATGCTTGCGTAATCGGTTCCGGGGCCGCCGGCGGTGTGATGGCCAAGGAGCTGTGCGAGGCCGGCGCCAAGGTCATTCTGCTGGAGGCCGGCCAGAAAGTAGCCCCCGGCCAATTCCGGTCGCATTGCTGGCCCTACGATATGGAGTTCCGCGGCTTGCACGGCGAAAAGCAGGAGCCGTTCTATCCGCCAGATCTGAAAAACTCCATTCGTTTCGAGGACTCCGACAGCGGTGTCGGGGTGGACCGCATCCGCGTCGTCGGCGGCCGCACGCTGCACTGGAACGCGGTGGTGCTGCGCTACGCGGCGGCGGACTTTCGCGAACGCTCCGAACGCGGCATCGAAGACGACTGGCCGATTAGTTATGAGGAACTCGCGCCCTACTACGAACGCGTGGAGCAGACCATCGGCGTGTGCGGCAACGACGACGGGCTGGAGATTCTCCCCGCCGGCAAACACTATCTGCCGCCGCTTCCATTTCGCTGCAGCGAGGAGATTCTGAAAAGAGCGTGCGAGCCCCTGGGCGTGCCGGTGATCCCGGTTCGTAAGGCCGTGCTCACGCGTCCCTACGATCGGCGTCCCGCCTGTCATTACTGCGGCCACTGCATGGATGGCTGCGATGTCTCGGCGATCTTCTCCACTCCGGGGAGCATGCTGCCCAAGGCGCGCGCCACCGGAAATTTCACGCTACGTGAGAATGCATTGGCGCGTGAGATCCTGGTCGACAAGGAGGGCCTGGCACGCGCGGTCTCCATCGTCGACCGCCAGACCGGGAAGGAAGAAGAGATCAAAGCGCGCGTCACGGTGGTGTGTTGTGCCACCGTGGAATCCGCCCGGCTACTACTCAATTCACGATCGCGCCACCATCCCGCCGGTCTCGGAAACTCGAGTGGCGTCGTCGGCCGTTATCTCCATGGCCATCTCAGCGGACAGGTCCATGTTTACCTGGAAGATCTGGCGGGCGTGCCGCCTTTCAATCAGGACGGCGCCACCGATCACGTTTACATCCCGCGCTATCGCACCAAAACCAGCGACGGCGCGTTCGGGTTTCAGGTCAATTACGAGAACTACATGTTCCCGCACAATGCCCGGTCGGTCATGGGGTATGGGGCTGGATTCAAGACCGCAGTGCGCCGCATGCAGCCCGGCTTCCTGATGCTCGGCGGATTCGGGAAAGTCCGGGCCAAGCCCGATAACCGGATCACCGTAGACCCGAACCGCCCCGACGCCCACGGCATTCCGATTCCGGTGGTACGCTTCCGATTCGACGAGAGCGACGTAGCGCTTTTCCGCTCCATGCGAAGCGGCGCGCAGGAGATCTGCGAACGCCTGAAGGGCACCGTCTTTGATCACCTAGGAGACCAGCCGCGAGGATTCGCCAGCCACGAAGTCGGCACCGTTCGCATGGGTCGCGATCCTAAAACATCGGCGCTCAACGGCTACTGCCAGTCGCACGACGTGAAAAATCTCTTTGTCACCGACGGAAGCTGCTTCACTACTTCCAGCGAAAAGAATCCGACGCTCACTATCATGGCGCTGTCGACGCGGGCGGCGGAGCGGATCGGTGAACTGCGGAAACGCAGAGAACTGTGACCGGGCCTCTAAGCTTTGTGTTCCGCGTGGGTGCAGGCGGGAAACCTCAGCAGGTGTTCGTTACCCTGGTATTGCAGATCCTGATGCAGCCCGATTTCGGATGTGTAATAGCCGTCGACGGTCATCTGCTTTAGCCGGATGAAGAACCAGTCAAGGTCGGACTCGGGATGCGCTTCGCCCGCCGCGGCTTTGGCCAGTACATCGGCCCGCGACATGTTTCTGGCTTCTTCGTTCATCCGCTGCAAGCCGGTTCGCCATTCCTGCTGAATGGCTGCAGGGTCATGCGAAACCATCCAGTCGGCAAACAGGCTGACTTTGGCTTCGCGGGCGCCGGGCGAATGCGCGTCCGCAGGAATGATCATCTCCATCAGAGCGTCCAGGAGCTCATTCTCGTCGGGGCGAAAGAACCGCAATTGATACGGCTCCGCGGGGCCCGCGTGAATCGCGCGACAGACTTCCATCGCGCGTAGCGCGTCAAATCCCGGCGACAGCGCGCCCACCGAAATCAATTGCAGGAGACTGCGTCGCCGCATCCAAAGGAAGTGTAGCACGGGGTAGCGCCTCACGGAATTGCTGCAACGTTCACTCCGCAGTCGGATGGGCCGTCACGTCGTAGTGGAGAATTCGCCGGACACCCAGGTCGATGCACACGAATACATAAAGGATACGGAACTGGGTCGTGACGACAACGAACAAGTCCGACGCCACGATGGCGTTGGCATGATTCCGGACGAAGGTCAGCCAACGTTGCTTCGGATCGGGGCGTGTTCAGGTACTTATGCACGGTCCGGGGCCAGACCTGGATTCCGAGCTTCAGCATCAGTTCATTAGCGATCCGTTCTTGTCCCCAGCTGAGGTTCTCAGCTGACATTCTCCGGATCAACTCCTGGAGCTTCTTGGGCAAGCGAGGTCTTCGGGTCGGCTTCGACTTTCAGCGCGTGGAATCGTGGGCCTGGCTGGGTTTTACCCTCCGCTCCTGGAAAAGCGCCAACAGCTTCCGGAGAAACAGATTCTCAGCCAATAGGGCGCTGCGGGAACGGGGCAATCAACGCGACGAGCCGGCCAAGGTCCAGTTCGTTCGGACCACAGGCTCTGCTGGGCAATTTGGCGGGGAAGGTTCACTTTTTTGTAGGACCCGACAAAACCAGGCAGGCGAGTGCACGGCGTCTTACGCTGTTGACATCTTCATCACACCAATTCCTCAGGAATCTACTTCCAATGGTCGTCAAAGAAACCGGAGTGCACAATCTCGCCTTTATTCAAGCTAATCAAGGCGTAGTCGCCGATGTGCGGATAGAGATTCGCATTGGTACCGCGCCAATCGTCCTCACCAAAAGTGTGACCGCTGTTGATCACCACGTAACGGCGAGGGTTTAGCGGGTTCGGAAAGATAAGGACCGGTAGGTGAGCGGAGGCATCCACGGTGCGGCCTCCCAGCGTGATCTGTTCTTTGGTCCACTGGATGGGCAGCTTGCCAATGATTTTCGCAATCAACTGGTTGCTCCAGGGGTCGCCAAACAGGATCAGGTTATTTTCTGCAATGTCGGATGCGGTGACATCGCGGTCGTCTTTCACACGCGGGTCGCCTCGCAGCCACTTGGAAAAATCCTTTTGGAACTGGTCCAAAACAACGAGAGAGTAGGGCGTGGCTTGGGTGCCTGTACCAGTCGGACGGACACACAAAAAAGATTCCATGAAGGCGTCGTCAACCGGGCCCTGCAAGCCATGATGCTTCGATAACCCGTCAATTGCACGGGCCTGCGCCCAGGTACCGTTCGTCTTGGCGAACTCTCCGGCGCCGGGAAATTCCTGCCCATCGAGAGACAACGAACCGGAACCGTCAATCCGGATGCGGGCGACATTCTTGGTGGTAACGGCGGTACGATTCGCTTCCTTGGACGCGTCCACTTCGGCGCGTTCATAGGTCTTCTGCAGCTCCTCCACGGTGACCCAAAAGCAGCGGTTGAAGCGTGTAGTGTAGGTAACGAAGCGTATGTGCGGCGGTGGTGTGAGGCCCTTGGACAGCGCCTCTTCGACAAAGTGTTCTGAAATCTTGTGGGTTTCGGGCTCCCATCTGTGAGCTGTCTTCGGGCCGACCAGAAACAGCGCCCGAAGGTCCGGTAGATTCACGCCCTCTTTGAGGAGTTGCGCCTGAATGTTTTTCGAGCCTTGGAGCTGTGCGTCGATTTCTCCGCCATACCCAACAAACGGGACATCAGTGCCATTCAGCGCGTAGTCGACGGCGTCGTAGTAATGCAACGCCTGTTCCTGATAGGTCGGCAGTGGCCCTTTCTTCGCATACACTTTCGTTTCGGTGTAGCCTGCGCCAGCCTCAAACACCGCCCAATCGTCGGGATGGTGGAGTCCCAGATGCCAGGCGCCGGCCCCGCCCATTGAGAATCCGCGAAGCGCGATGCGTTTCGGATCGATATTGTAGCGCTCCTCAACCGAGCGGATCGCTTCGAAGACGTCGGTCTCACCCGCCCAGCGGTACGAGACATTGCTGCGGCCGTAGACATCCACCTGGATGTAAGCCTGGCCAGGCGGCACAGGCTCGGCCGTCTCATGTTGGGTAATAAACGCGACTTCGTTCAGTGTCCGGTTGGTCCCGTGCATCCAGATATCTAGACGGATCGGTTGGCCGGAATACGAATCCGGAATGATCAAGCCATAGGGCTGGACGCTACCGTCGATCGTCGAACGATAAGCGCGCACCAGACGCCCCTTGCTTTTTGTCCAGGAAGGCGAACCGGCGGCGAGCTCCTTGGCGCGACCGACGCCCTTATCGAGAACGTCCAGCGTGTCCTTCACAAAGGACGCCTTAACAAACTCTTCCGGATGCGCGAGGATAAAATCGCCCGCCTTCTGGTAGATCGCGACGTCGGGGTAAAGGGGATTGTTCTGCAGCTTAACGGTGGCTGCTGTCAGTTCCGCCAGTCTCGCGTAGATCTCGTGTTTCTCTTGATCTGTCGGATAGTAGCGGGGCGATGGCTCTTGTACTTGCGCGGCCAGGAGCCCGCTGGTGGCAATGAGACAGAGCCAGGTTCGCATGCCGGGCTCAGATAAGGTCGCTCATTTTTTCTTCGGCGGTTGGGAACTCCTTCCCAATTGGCGCTTTGAGAACCTCGTCCGCGAGCGTAAGATAGACGTCTCCGATGGAATTGTGCGATTTGGTGTGCGTACCGCCTTTTATCCCGCCGCCGGCGACCAGCATGGCCAAGCCGTTGCACTTATGTGGATTGGCCTCGGCGTGCTCGTGCACGTACACGCAGCTGGTGTGATCGAGAAGGTTTCCATCGCCCTCGGGTGTGGCCTTCATGCGCTGCAGGAAGTACGAAAATTCCTCGACGTGCCAGCGGGTGATGTCGCGCAAAATACGTTGCTGCTCAGGCGAGCCGGCGTTGTTATGCGTGTAATCATGATGCCGGTTGCCGGATAAGCCAAGCCACGGGAAACGGGTCAGGCTTTGACACTTGGTCAACATGTAGGAAGCCACACGGGTCTGCCGGGTTGCGAACGCCTGGACCAGCAGGTCAGACTGGATCTTCGCAATCCGGGGATAATCCGTCAGATCGGTGATGTCCTCCGGCTCCTTGATATGTTTTCCGTAGTCAGGGGGCAGGCTGGCTACGGCCCGTTCCAGATCCCTGACGGAAGTCAGATGCTCGTCGAGACGCTGCTTGTCTTCCTGGCCCAGAACGGGTTTGAGTTCGGCGACATCCGCTTGAACCAGGTCCAGGACGCTCTTCTTGCGCCCCACCCAGCTTTGATCCTTGACTCCAAACAGCCGGTCAAACAGGTTCTGCGGGATCATTTCGGGAGGTAGGGCGCGATCGTAACCGGCCCAGCTCATGTTGCGATGCACGTTCTCACCGTGTGATTCCTGCGCTACTCCGATCTGGAGAGAGTGGAATCGCGACTTGGCGCCCATCTTGGCCGCGAGAATCTGATCGATCGAAGGACCGCTCGCGCCACGCCCTGTATAAGCGGTGCCGGTCATCAGCCCGCACAATGCGGTGAAATGCCCATTGCCCTGTCCATTGAGCCTGGCAGCCACATTGTCGATTCCGCTAATGACATGGACATAGTCACGCACCGGCAGCAGCGGGGCCAGGCACGGCGACAACTCATAATCGGCCCCGGTTGTCTCCGGAATCCAGTACCGTTCGGGAATTCCGTTGCCGTTGAACCAGATGAGGAACCTGGATTCGATGGGCTCAAGTCCTCTGACCTTACTCGGAGCGGCGTAAGCAGTGCCGTTGAAATTGAACATCGCCGCGAGCGGCGGGATTCGGACGCGTACCAGCGCCCCTGTAACGCTAACTCCCCTTAAGAACTTACGTCTATCGAGTTGCATTCTTATCTCCTCGCTGCGGCGTTCGGGTCTACGTTTTTCGATCGGACACTGGGCGCCGGGGTCCGGGTAACCCCTTTTTGATTATCTTCTAAACCAGCGAAAAATTCCGGCGATCGCACCAGCCCAATCAATAGATCTTTGAAGTGGAATCCGGAATCCCGGAAGGTCGCGAATAGCTGATGAATCGTTTCCTCGTCCGATGAAGTCTCCAGATGGCCGAAGGCATACCGGAAGACCTGGCGCACCATACACTCTTGACACACGGCGCTTTGAGCGAGAATATCGCCCAAGTGGCTGGAATCAGAGAAGGCAGAGTCCGGAATTCCGGCAACCTCACCCCGTGTATCGAGATCCAGATTGATTTTCTTCTCGTCCTTGCTTTTGCCCGTGGGACTCTCGATCAGGATCGTCTCGTGTTCCCGGAAGCGGCCAATGGCGTCAAAGCTTTCGAGCCCGAAGCCGATCGGGTCCATCAATCGGTGGCACGAAGCGCACAAAGGGTTCTCGACATGCGCGGACATACGTTGGCGGCGGGTGAGCGGCTTATCCTCGGTGGCCTCGGGCAGGTTGGTATCCACGTTTGGGGGCGGAGGCGGCACGTGCTGGCACAGCAGTTGTTCTCGAATAAAGATGCCGCGAGCGGTGGGCGAGGTCTCGGTTGGTCCCGCGTTCGCGGCTAGGAAGGATGCCTCTCCCAACAATCCGGCGCGGGGCGTGCCGGCGGGAAAATGCACCAACTCGAACTGGCCGGCGGGTACGGGAAGCCTGTAAAGCGTCGCTAGATCGGAGGACAGGTACGCGTAATCCGCGGTTAACAACTCCATGAAATTGCGGTCATCCCAGACCAGGTGATCCAACAGGCGCCGCGTTTCTTCCACCATGGATGCAGCCATCTCCAGTGAAAATTCGGGGAAACGGCGCCCTTCCTTGGACGAATTCAGCACCCGGTCGAATCGCAGCCACTCATCGAAATACTCATCTAACGCCTGATGCGCGCGTGGGTCGTCGAGCAGACGGCGGGTCGCGGCGTCTCGACCGGCCGCTGTACGCAGTTCGCCTTTTGCCGCAGCATCCAGGAGCGTCTTATCGGGCATTGTGTCTTGCAACAAATAAGACAGGCGACTGGCAATATCGTAATCAACCGATTGTCCGTCCGGCCCGGCTTCCAGGTGGAATAGGAAATTGGGCGACTGCAGCATCGCCTCCACAACCGTTCTCGCGCCTTCCATGAACTTGCCGCTCAATGTCGCTTGAACGCTAAACGCAGCGGCGTAGCGTCTAAACTCCACCTCTCGCAGAGGCCGGCGAAAAGCACGCAATCCGAATGACCGTATAAACTGGTCACGGCATTTTACACCGGTGGCGCTACTAGCTTTACACGGAATCAGGTGGTTGATATCCCCCGCGCGGAAAGCGTTCAGAGCAAGCTTTTCGGCCGACGTGCTGTAAGCCTCGACCAGTAACGGGGTCATTCCCTGGTACTGCGCCTGATTCTTGAATCCGTCGACGTAATCCTCTGGAGGGAAGTGCAGCGCCGGCCGGCTATAATCGCCAAGCAGATCCCCGACTGTATTGTCGTACTGGCTATGAGTCAGACGGCGCACTAGATGCTCTTGCTTAGCAGTTCCCGCGGACTCACCCAAGCGGTGACGCTCTGCGGCCAGCGACTCATCGGATGTCGATGCCAGGTACTGTATCCACTGATTGAGGATTTTTTCTTCGTCCGAGCCGGGCTTTATCCTCACGCCACCCGTGTGCTTGATGCGATTGGTCGGCTTTACTAATAGCAGCGATTCGGACGGGCTGGAGCGATTTACAACAACTGCCAGAGAGAGTCCAAACAACTGAATCTGATCCTGGTTCGCTCCCTTTTCGGGAAAATGGATTCGTGTCCCGGAGGCGACGCCGTCGGTAGCATGGCAGAGCCGGCAGTGGGCCGCTTCCAGAACCGGATAGAGCTTGGTCGGGAAGAAGCTAGGATCCGTGGCCGGGCTCTGCGCCCAGACTGCCGATACAATACATATCCAGCCGGTGAGCGGAAGAAGTTTACACCACAGGAACCGGCTCATGGCTGTTTCTCTTCTCCTGACTCCGTTGGTTTGGGCTTAGCTTTTGGCGCTTTCGGAGGCCTTGGTATCGGGTCGGGCCGGTTGGCCCAGGACACGAAGCTGCCGGGTTTTTGCTTGCGGAAGGCCTCCACACCCGCCGGGCTCACTTTGGTGTCGGTCAGGTAGAGGAGCTTCAAATTCGGGAGCGCCGCAAGACTCTTCAGCGTCCCGTCGCCGGTGGACGTGTACGACAAATCCAGCATGGTGAGCTTCGGAGCGGCGGCGAACTTCGAAGCCGCCGAATCGTCCAACGCGGTGCAGTTCCATAAGCTCAACCGCTCTAGCTGAGGCAGGCTCTCCAGAACCTTCAGCCCGGCAGGAGAAACCCGTGCGCCGCTGATATCGAGCCGCCGTAACTTCGTCAGCTTAGCCAGTTTGGCGACACCCAGATCAGTTAGCTGAATACCGCCGGTGACGTGGCAGTTTCCCGCGCCTGCTGCCACACCGGTTTTGCCAAGACTCACTCCGACGCCCAGGTTCAAATCCTCCAGGCCCGACAGCAGCGAGATAGTATCCAGATCGAGATCGGTGATCAGAGGCGTCCAGCACGCGCCGGCATTGCGCCGCTGGATTCCGCTAAAACTAAGTTTCTTGAGCTTGGGAAGCAGCTTGAGAAAGTTCAGGTTTATCCCGGTGATCCGTGTTCCACCCAGATTGAGCTCTTCGAGTTCACTGAGCGCGGGCAAACTCTCGAGACCCACATCGCCGACCATGGTATGGCTCAAATCGAGTGATTTCAAGCTGGTGAGCGCCGCCAGGTACGGCATGCCAACGTCGGTGATATCGGTTCCGCGCAGCACCAGCTTGCGCAAATGTTTGTTGGCCCGAAGGTACGAAGCCGCCGCATCGGTGATGGCTTCGGTAGCGTCTAGCGTCAAATCCTCGAGTTGCTGCAACTGTTGGAGACGTTCAATACCAGCATCGGAAACGTAGGTGAAGGAGAGATCCAGGCGCTTCAAACCCTTGATCTCGACGACACGTTCAATATCGTTGTTGGAAGCCCAGGTGCGCGCCAACGAGACCTCAACAATGTTGCCATTGGGGCCTCGGACCACCTGGCCGCCCAGGGCTTCAATCGAGCGCGCGATGTCCGCCTGAGGGACTTCGGCGGCGCCGGCAATCCAAGCGCTTGAGAGCATTGCGACCAGGACGGTCGCAAGAAAACGTGTCGTCACGTTCTCCGCTCCCGCTTCGTGGAATCTTTGTTCCAATTGATTTCGCAAGACGGAAGGGCCTTTTTCAGACTCTCGTAGCCCTGCTCGGAGAGCGACGTATGATAAAGGTCCATGTAGCGCAGCTTGCTTAAGCCGCTTAAAACTTTGATCGAAGCGTCCGTGATATTGACGTGATCCAGGTGCAACTCGCTCAACTGAGTGAGGCCTGCCAGTTTCCCGAAACCACCGTCGCCCACTGCCGTGTACTCAAGACTCAGCGACTTCAGCTTGGACATCTTTCCAACCAATTCCATACCGTCGTCATTGGTGCTGGTTTGGTTCAGCGCGAGCTTCTTGAGATTCGTCAGCCCGTTCAGAGCTTTCAGGCCGGTCTCGGTAAAACGGCAGAAACTAAGATCCAGTTCTTCTATCTGGGTCAGCCCAGAAAGATTCTTCAATCCAGCGTCTCTAATATCGACGCCCCCCAGATCAAGCCGCTTCAGATTCTTCAGACCGGCCAGACCGGGCGTGCCTTTATCGGTGACATCCGTATATCGGATCGATAACGCTTCGAGGCCAGTCAGCTTCCCGATGTGTTGCAGACCCTCATTCTTCAGGGGTGCGTTGTCAAGATTCAGTTCGCGCAAGTTGGTCAGACCCTCGATGGCGGCCAGGCCGGGCCCTTCCACCTGGCTGCTGCCCAAGTTGAGGATTTGCAGATTAAGTAACGGCGCCAATTGCGTGAGAGCACTATCTGAAAGCAAGGTGTAACTGAGATCGAGCTTCTGCAGCGACAGAATAGACGAGAGACGCGCGGCGCCCACTTCGCTGATTTCGGTGTTCCGCAAATTCAACTCCACCAGTTGTGGAAGCTTGGAGAGAATCTCGAGTTCGCGGTCGGTGATGGAAGTCGACTTCAGCGACACGCCCGACACATGTCCGTCGCGCATCTGAACTGTTCCGCCGATAGAGCGAAGCCAATCAGCGATGGCCGGCTCACCTTTGCCGGCAACCGAAGCGGCGCTCGTAGCGCGCTTCACTTCCCCATTGGATGAAGCCTGGAAATTAACATTGCAATTGGGCAGGGCAGCCACCAGTTCGTGCACACCCGCGGCGGTGGCTCGGCTATATCGCAGATCAACTGCGTGGAGTTGCTTCAGGTTTGCGAGCTTTGCCAGGCCTGCGTTAGTCACTTTGGTTCGATACAGACTCAGCTCTTCCAAGCCTGCCATTCCGCGGAGGGCGTCGAGTCCCGAGTCCGTCACGTTGGAGGCTTGGAGATTGAGCTGCCGCAAATGCGTCAATCCCGCCAAGGCCGAGAGCCCACTGTCGGTAATCCCGATGTCCGCGAGATCCAACTCGGTCAGGTTGGTCAGCTCCGCCAGATTCTTGAGCCCCGTGTCGGTAACTGAGGTTCCGCGCAAATACAGTCTCGTAAGGCCGGTCATCGCTTTCAGACTGGCCATGCCGGCGTCATTGAACGTGCGGTCGTAGTTCAGATCCAGATTCTTAAGCGGGAACGCGGCCAAGGCAGCGCCCGCCACGCGCGTCTGGCGCAAGCGCAAGTCTTGCAATTTCGGCAGCGGCTGCAGCGTCTTGATGACCGTGTCGTCGAAAGGAATGTAGGTCTGAACCGGCCGGCTCAGCACCAAAGTTTCAAGCTCGGGCGAGCCCGCGAACAGGGCCATGGTGGCTTCGACCAGTGAGACCGGCTGATCGTACCAGAGGCGTCCGTTTATATAGACTTCTTTGACGTGTTTGAGCGGCGGTAAGCGTCGCAACTCGTCTTCCAAGGCGAAAGCCCACTGCGTGATGCCGGTGAAATTCAGAGAGTGGACATAGAAATCGGAGGTCGGCAGTTCGGCCAAATCGGAAATAGGACGGTGCTGCCCTTCCACAACCACGCTGCCCCCCATGCGAAGCATCCACTCGGCGACCATCCGATCCGGCGTAACATCTTGGGTCCACGCGGGCGCTGTCATCGGGGCAAGCAGACATAAAACACAGGCGACCCGACCGATGAATGCGGCCATCTTCCACGCTCCTCTATCTAGCCATGGTACAGAAGAATCCAGGTCGCTTGCAACGTGAGCTTGAGCGCTAACTGCGAGTATCTGCGGATCATAAGTGTGCGTTAGAATCGAACACATGAACCTCAAGAGTTCCGCCCTCCTGCTGTGCGCCGTGGCCGCGGTCGCGACCGAGCAGGGCTGGTATCCACATGAAGGTGGTTTGCTTAAGTACAGCGTCAATATCAAGTTCACCGAGGAGCCCGACGATACGCTGCCGGCCGGCTGGAAATTCGGCCGCATCTCGGCTACGGGCGTCGATTCCAGCGGGAATGTCTATGTTGTCCAGCGAGGGAAACATGCCGATCCCCTCCTGGTATTCGATTCGAAGGGCAAGTATCTCCGCTCTTGGGGTAAAGAGATTTTCGTCACTCCCCACGGCCTGCGCATCGACAAGAACGATAACGTCTTCGTTACAGACATAGGCAGCCACCAGGTCATGAAATTCACCAAGGAGGGCATGCTGCTGCTCACGTTAGGAACCAAGGGTGTTGCTGGCACTGACGAGAAAACCTTTAACAAGCCGACTGATATCGGCTTCGCGTCGAACGGAGATTTTTTCGTAACCGATGGCTATGGCAATTCCCGCGTAGTCAAGTTTTCATCCGCCGGTAAGTATCTAATGACCTGGGGCAAGCCCGGGCGGGGACCCGGTGAATTCCAGGTTCCTCACGCCATCGTGGTTGATTCCAGGGGCCAACTTTATGTGAGCGATCGTGAGAATAACCGAATTCAGATCTTCGATCCAAATGGAAAGTTCATACGCCAATGGACGCACCTGGGCGCGACGCAGGGAATGGTCATGAAGCCGGGCGATGATTTGTGGATTCTCTCGCATCGGGACAATATCGAAAATCTGACCTACGATACCCTCGCGGGGCGAATCATGCATATTGACATCCAGACCGGTAAGATCCTGGGCGCGATGGAAAGTCCCGGCCACTGGTTGGCGGCCGGCCCGAACAACGATTTCTTTGTCGCAAGCTTGACCGGCAATGTGTTCCACTGGTATCCCCGATGGCTGGAGCACGGTATCGGCTCGCTCGATCCACCGCGTCCGCCCGATCCTAACCGGTAAAGCCCGAGGCTTTGCTCCTCTCGCCAAAAGCGATACAATCCCTGTTGAATGGGCGCAAAGATGAAGATCACGATCCCGGCGATAAGCGGGTTGCTCCTTCTTAGTGGGTCATTCTATTCTGCAATTGACGCACAAGCGCGTGCATCGGTGTGGGCCGGCGTATACACCGAGCAACAAGCCAAGCGCGGCGATGCGCTGTATAACAAGGAATGCGCGGCATGCCATGGCGATGCGTTGGAAGGTAACGGACAGACCGAGCGTGCCCAAAAGTTGGAGCGCATGCTTCCTCCGCTCTCTGGTGACGTGTTCAAGGGCAATTGGAATGGACGGCCTCTCTCCGATTTGTTCGACAAGATGAGAAAGACCGTGCCCCGGGACGATCCCGGCACGATCAGCCTGACTCAGAACGCCGATATTCTTGCTTACATGCTTAAGTTCAATGGATTTCCTTCCGGAAAAGCGGAGCTTCCTGCCGATCCCAGCTTGCTGACTGAAACCCTCTTCGAAGCCGTCAAACCGAAAGAATAGTTGTACGGCACGATCCCGCATCACATCCTCGCCGGGCCGAAAGCAGAAAACGAAGAGCCGTGCCGCCGAGACGTCACCCGATAAAGCTGTTCCTCGTGCGGCCCGCGGCTCTGCGCGTCACCTGCTCGTGATTCTTGCGCTCGGTACGCTCACCGTGCTGGCATTTTCAAATTCATTTCAAGCCGGATTCACCCTCGACAACAAAGGCCTTCTTCTTGATCCCCGCATTCGCGAATTGACGCCCGAGAATATCGCACTGATTCTTAAACACACCTACTGGTGGCCCACCGGCGAAGCCGGCCTTTATCGACCCTTCACCACACTTTCGTATCTTTTCAACTACGCATTTCTCGGGGACGGCGACCAGCCTGCCGGTTATCATTCGATAAATCTCATCTTGCACCTTGGCAATGTCTTGCTGGCCTACGCTCTGGCCCTGCGTCTGGTGCGCAGGTTCTGGCCATCAGTATTCACCGCAGCGCTTTGGGCCGTTCACCCAGCCCTGACCGAATCGGTAACCAACATCGTGGGCCGAGCCGATCTGTTGGCTGCGATGGCTGTGCTTTCCGGCTTCCTGATGTATCTCAAGAGCACCGAGACCACAGGCGGGGCTCGCGTGGTTTGGCTTGCGGGACTAGCAATCTTTACAACCATCGGCGTCTTTTCGAAAGAGAGTGCCGTCGCGATCCTCCCTCTCATCGTGCTCTACGAGCTGGCATGGTGGAAGGAGCGTCCTAAGCATCAACCCCTCTTATTCGGATGCTTCGCCACCGTGCTACCGATCGCCGCCATGTTGTATCAGCGGTCTTTGGTGCTGGCCGCATCCCCGCCCGCGGAGTTCCCATTTACCGATAACCCCATCGTTGGAGCCGATTGGTGGACCGGCCGCCTCACTGCCATAAAGGTAATGGCCCGCTATTTGTGGCTGTCCATCTGGCCGGCGAAACTCTCCGTCGACTACTCCTACAATCAGATTCCCCTCGCTCACGGCACTCCTAAGGACTGGTTCGCATACGCAATCGTTTTGGCTGTCGCGATTATTGTCGTTCTGCTTTACCGCTGGAATCGCACCTGCTTTTTCCTGGCTTGCTTCGCTTTCTTGAACTTCGTTCCCGCGTCCAATCTCTTTTTCCCGATCGGCACGATTATGGCTGACCGTCTGCTCTATCTTCCGTCCCTGGGATTGCTCGCCTGCTTCGTGCTTGCAATATACGCCGGTGCGCGAGTTCCCCAAATGAAGGCCATCCCAGCGGCGGTGTTGGGCCTGATTACGGTCGGGTTCGCGATTCGGACCTGGGTCCGAAATCCGGATTGGAAGTCCGATCTCACAATCGCCACCGCCGACGTCCGCGTCAGCCCCAACAGTTTCAAACTCCATCGATTGCTCGCATCATCACTTTTCGAATCGGATCCGGCGCATACGAACATCGACCAAGTTATCGCGGAGCAGGAGAAAAGCGTGGCCCTACTCGATTCGCTGCCGGCACAGCTTAGCCCGGAGGATGTCTACCGCCAAGCAGGTTACTACTATCTTGTGAAAGGCGATCAAGTGGGCGAACACGGTCTCACGCAAAGCGTGCCGGCCGCCTACCAAAGAGCGCTCCAAGCTCTTCTGCGGTGCCTTTCTATCGACCAGGTCTCGCGCGCAAGCTACCGCTCACGCGGCAATCCGATCACCTCCACCCTTCCTGACGGAGATTCCCAAGCCTACCTTTTGCTCTCCATCGCGTATCTCCGATTAGGAGATGCCGTCAAAGCTTACGAAGCGGTGAGCAAGGCCCGCGCTCTGGATCCGTTGAACCCTCAAATGTATCGGCAGTTGTCTGATGTCTTTCTCCATCAGTACCGTAATGATGATGCCGAAGTTGCGTCGATGCAGGCGAGGGCCATTACGTCGTTGCAAGAAAGGAAGTGGCAAGACGCGGCGGACTTGAGCGAACGCGTCATGCACTTCAACTCAACCGATTACCCTTCCGTATGCTACCTGAATGCGATGGCGAATCTGCATCTCGGTAATCTCGATCAGGCGGAGACGAGTGCGCGTGAAGCAATACGGCTCGATAGCGCACGACGTAATCCGAGAACGAGCTACGTACTAGGGCTGATTCTCGCCGAAAAGCAGCACTTCAACCAGTCGGCCGAACTGCTGAAAGCTTATCTCAACGCCTTGCCAGATGCGCCGGACGCCGAGATCGTCCGAAAACAATTGCGCGAGATTGAGAAGAAGTCCGCGCAAGCCAGATGACCGCCGGCGGCTCGGCCATAGCGCGGGACTCGCGGCGCTGATATGTCGCGGCGCAGGCTCACGGCAAAGGCTTGACTACACCCCCGATTTGTAGTAAAAGTTAACGCTAACGGTGGGAGAAAATACCGCGTTTGTACGATCCCATTGACCACTAACGTAAAGGGGTGCTAAATGAGGCATTGCTTCGTCGCTGCAATCCTGCTTAGTCTTTGCAGTCTGGCCTTCTCTCAAGGGTTCGGTACTATCGTCGGGACCGTTACGGATCCGTCCGGTGCGCTGGTCGAATCCGCAAAAGTCACCGCGACCGAAGCGGAAACCGGAACTTCTCGCGAGGCCATAACAAACGCCTCGGGCCAATTTGTCATGCCCGGCCTCCGTCCGACCACTTACACACTTACAGTCGAGGCGCCCGGCTTCAACAAATATTCTCAGTCGGGTATTGCGCTGACGGCCGATCAAAGTCAGACGGTCAACATCGCGCTCACGGTAGGACAGGCCACCCAAACGGTTACGGTGGAAGCCACGGCCCAACAGGCCGACACCTACACCTCGACACTTAAAGAGGTAGTGGATTCACAGCGAATGGTTGACTTGCCTCTGAATGGCCGCAACGCCGCGAACTTGACGACGCTGGTGCCGGGCGCGGTGCTTGCGCCCAACGGCGGCGCGGATCAAGGCCAGACCAAGACATTTCCGGGCGCGGTCGAAATTACGACCAACGGCGCGCGGCAGAACATGGTTGCCTACAATCTGGACGGCGCCGACAATGTGGACCGCTACACCAACGTGAACAATCCGTTCCCTTTTCCCGACGCGCTTCAGGAATTTAGCGTGCAGACGGCAAATTACAGCGCCGAATACGGCGGCAACGCGGGCGCAGTGGTCAACGTGATCACCAAGAGCGGCACCAATGCCATTCACGGTGATTTCTTCGGCTTTATCCGCAACGGCGATCTGAACGCGCGAAATTATTTCGCGAAAGTGCCCGATCCGCTGAAGCGCGGTCAGGAGGGCGGAACCATCGGCGGTCCGGTCAAAAAGAACAAGACGTTCTTCTTCGCCGGCTACCAATTCACCAGTCTCCGGGACGTAACCAACGGTCTGAACCAAACTGTCCCGACGCCAGCCGAAGGGGCAGGCAATTTTGCGGGTCAGGCCACGATTTACGACCCGACGACGGGCCAGCCATTTCCCGAGAACCAAATCCCTCTCAACCGCATCGATCCGGCGTCGCTCGCCGTTTTGAAATATTTGCCGACCTCGACGGCTGCGAGTGGAATCGTGTTTTACTCTTCGCCACTACACCAGAATTTCAACGACGTGATGGGCCGCCTCGATCACGTTTTCTCCGATAAAGATCACGCCAGTCTGCGCTACGACTGGCAATTGTTCACTAATAAGCCAGTCTACACTCCGACCAATATCTTGTCCTACGCCGACGGTTCGGACATCATTGCCCAGAACGTCCTGGCGCAGGAAACGCACGTTTTCAGCCCCAGCTTATTGAATGAATTTCGCGTTGGCTTTCTACGTGACGCGTCGATTCGCGGGCCCGCTCCCGATGTTCCGAGCGTGCGTACATTCGGCGTGAATATTCCCTATCAGCCTCCGGCCAATGACGTCCAGTCTGTTAATGTCACCGGCTTCTTCAAGTTCGGCGACAACCCGTTCGCCCGCTTCACGCGGAATAATTTCATTGGAAACGATGAAATCCGCTGGGTGGTTGGGCACCACAACCTCACCATCGGCTTCGATCTGGAGCGGCGCCAGGTGGAACTCGATAACGGTTTCAACTCGCCCGGCCTGTTCACGTTTACGGGGCAGTCCAACCGTTCGCTTTCCACTGGTAACGGCATGTCGGATTTTATAATCGGTGATCTGTACCAATTCCAGCAGGCGCAGGGCCAGTTCGAGAATGCGAACGCCTGGATGTCGGGATATTTCATTCAAGACGACTGGAAGGTCGCGCGCCGATTAACGATCAATCTGGGCTTGCGATGGGAGCCTTATTTCCCGTACCACGAAGTGGACGGACGCGTGGAGGGTTTCTCGATTCCAAACTACCAAGCGGGCATCCATTCCATCGTCTATCCGAACGCGCCTCCAGGATTATTATTCCGGGGCGACCCGGGGTTCCCGACCAATGGAACCGGCAACAATTTCAAGGACTGGGGTCCGCGCGTCGGTTTCGCTTACGATGTTTTCGGCGACGGCAAGACCAGCCTGCGCGGCGGCGCGGGTATGTTTTACGATTCTGCCACCAATGGCATTTTCAACAACAACATGGTGGATGAAGCGCCCTTTGCCCAGCAGATCCTGATTACGAATCCTCCCGGCCCGTTCAGCAATCCACTCGCCGGCCAGCCTCAGTACGCTTCCGTTTTCCCGGCCCCGTTCCCTGTACCCAAGAATGTGGTGCTCCCCGCGCCGGTAGCTGTCACCACGTTCAATCTGCATGGCGATTTGGCCTTTAAGGTTCCGGTGGTCTATAGCTGGAATCTGACCTTGGAGCATCAGTTCGGCAGCCAATGGCTTGGCCGGCTGGCGTATGTGGGATCGCACTCGACCCATCTCTCGCTCCAGCAGTACCTGAACCCCTCGATTTATATTCCCGGCAGCACTCTATCGGAGCAGCAGCGGGTGATATTCCCGGGATATTCTAACAACATGGAACTGCTCGACGAATCCGGAAACTCGCATTACGACTCGTTGCAGCTCACCTTGCAGAAGCGGCTGGCGCACGGCGTTTCGGTTCTGGCCAACTATACCTGGCAGCATTCGATCGATGACGTCCCGCCCTCTAGCGGTACTACTGGCGCGGGCGCGACTGGCGGAGCGGGTCCTCTACCGATTCCATGGTACGCCTCCGGCAACAAGCAGCTTGATTACGGAACCTCGGATTTCAACCGGCAACACGTTTTCGTCGTCTCTTACTTATGGGATATCCCCGCGCCGCGCACGAGCAATAAATTCGTTAACGGCGTGCTCGGCAACTGGGAGCTTACCGGCATCGTTACCGCGGAGACCGGGCTCGCGTTTACGGTTTTCTCGGGTAAGGATATTTCGCAGACCGGTCTCAATCAGGACCGGGGCGTCTACCTCGGTGGAAATCCACTGGGTGGCGTCGCTTGCAAGACCGCGCCGTGCGTGAACTATATTAATCCCGCTGCCTTCGGTCAACCGGCTGCAGGAACGGTTGGAAACGTTGGTAAGGGATCCCTCACCGGTCCGGGTTTGTTTAACTGGGACATGGGACTGTTCAAAAACATCCCCATCAAGGAGCGGTGGCGCGTGCAGTTGCGCGGGGAGTTCTTCAACACTTTCAACCATTCGAATTTTACGACCCCCTTACCTGGCGGCAGCAACTATCCGACCTTCACGGTAAGTTCCTCGACGTTCGGAACCATCACTTCGGCAAACGATCCGCGCATCATACAACTTGCGCTCAAGGTGGCGTTCTAACGTTGCACCAAGTAAAGACCAACTTCAGGCTGAGCTGCAGTTCGCGCACGAGAAGCTGCGCACTTGTATTATTGATCTGGCCGAAAGTGGGCGCTTGTCAGACCCGTCTGATTTTGCCGGCCCATTAAAATAGGGGCCTCCGCCGCCAATTTGCCCTTGATCCGAAGCTCCTTTTCGCCTCATCGGCACTAATCGCCCAAAGAATCTGCTTGCTGTTGCTCCAAGCTGGAGATGAGTATAACGACCGCAAACGCGGCAAGGAGAAACTCAACGAGCGAAAACGTAATCGATAGCGAGAACATGATCAAGCTGGCGCCCGATACGGCGAACTCCAAAGGCGCGCGCAAGGCGGCTAAGAAGGCCAAGCCCGCACGAGTGCCCCGACAAAGACCCGTATTGGTGGGGCCGTTTGCGATTGCATCGCGCAGCGATGGTAAGAGATCAAGAGGCAATGCAGACGGTCGCGGCTCTGCACGTCGTAGTCCGCCTAAACGCAATGACTTTTGACTTCGCCAATTACGGGGCGCTAGGATAATAGACAAGTCGCTTCGGGAGCGTTGCAATGCCAGCCGTCTTTCGTTTTCGTGTTGTTTCCCCTTTCGAGGTTATCCAGCCGTTCATCGATGGGCCACCGTTTGTCACAGTTCCGGCAGGTTCAATCATCGAAACTGACGAGGACGTCGAAAGTCCCGGACTCGCTGAGATCCGATTGAACAACCAGCCGCTACTGGCGCGTATGTCGGATATTCAGAACTGTGCGAAGCCACTGGATGAATCCGCGTGTGCTTGACGGCAGGTTCTTGCACTTAGACCAGACTAGACAGCGCCTACACTTCGCCCCTCAGTCGATACTGCTCGAATCGTGATGTTGGGTGGCACGGGGTGGGCGCGAATTGAGCGGAGCGGAGAAGGCGATCAACAGGCCGTCGGTCTGTGAAGGAAGATCCTCAGGATTTGACCAGGATTCCGCTCCCGGTGTTCAGAAGGAGCTTCTGTCGGTTTCTCGGTCGCGGAAAGAATCCACGATGCGCCTAGGGTTTCATGCCGGTTAAAGCGAAGAAGAAGTGCGACTCCGCAGCCCACGAGGATTGCAGCGGGAAATACACACCGTATCGCGGGAATGCCAATGAGGAATATCAGCATACTGCCGATAGTGAAAATCGCTCCTGCGATGCCGCCGCCGATCCGCAGCTTTGCGCTGTTGATCTGAGGACGTGGGGTGTCTTCTGGCATGGGGCACCTTCTACCAACACGCTATCACACATTTCGGTGCTAACCGATGTTCCAGTGCAAAATCCACGTCGCGTGCGAGCTCTCTGCATAACACCGCCTTGCGCCGATCAGCTTTACGCTAATACGGGCTTCAGTTTCGTCTCACCGGAGCCGGCGTGACCGCATCCCACCGCGCATCACCCGATTGCCGGTAGTTCTTGGGAAGGGTGTCCCAATCCGGACGCGTGATCCCGTTGAGGTCATAGACCACCTTCCCGTCGCGAAGCGTCAGTTCGCAAGACAGCCGTTTATCGCCTTTCAATCTCGCGCCGTACATGTCGGTATAGCCGAAAGCTCCCTCCTCTAGCTTTAAGACGGTAACATCCGCGGTCAAGCCCACGGAGAGGTTGCCGAGCTCCTCGTGATGGATCTCGCGCGCTGGATTCCAGGTGGACCGCGCGACCACATCGTCCAGGGACATTCCCATGACGAGGAACTTACTCATCAGGTTGTCCATATCCTTCATGCCGCTATTCATGCTACCGATGTGGATATCCGTTGAAATGGAGTCCGGCGGGAATCCTTCTTTGATTGCGGGCACGGCGATTCGCCACGCGAAGCTGCCGCCGCCATGACCGACGTCGAAAATGACGCCGCGCTTCCTCGCCTCGAACATCGCCGGATTCACATGCCCCGATTCGTCCTGCTCGTTCCTCAAGCCCGAGTAGCAGTGCGTGTAGATGTCGCCGGGACGCAGCTTCTTCGTGACAAGTTCAGGCATAGGCCGCTCCCGCCGGTTTGTGCCGAAATCGACCATCACGGGAATGTTGGCGATGGTACCTGCCTCAACCGCATGCTCCACCGGAGTCCACTCAGGCCCGGCGTAGTGGGCCGTCTTGATCCCCACGATGAGACCCTTATACTTCAGCGCCATTGCTGCGGCGGGCTTAGCTTCCATGTCCGCCAGATCGTTCTCGAACTTGGGGCCGCGCATGCCATGACCTACGATGTTCAGGAACGCCAGTACTCGGGTCTTCGAACGATCGATGATGCGCTGCTTAAAGTCCTCAAAATTGCGCCAACCTGCGCAGCCGGCGTCGGCAACCGTCGTGACGCCCACACGTAGTGTAAATCCGTCGGGATAGAGGCTATTGTCACCGGCATACGAGCCAGCCTCGCCCGTGCCGGCATAGAAGTGAACGTGGATGTCGATCAGCCCGGGTGTTACGTACAGTCCGCGCAGATTCACCACCTTGAAGGCCTGGGATGGATCGATATGGTCCTCGACCGCCGCGATCTTGCCTCCCCGAATGGCGACGTCTCTCATCGCACTGATCTTGTTCTTGGCGTCGATGACGTGTCCCCCTTGGAGCACGAGGTCGTATTGGCTCTGCGCAAAGCAGCACACTGCTGTAAAGAACAACAAGGTCTGGATCCAGCTCTGTTTCATAATGTTTCAGCGTCCTCCCGAATCGACGAACCAGGCCCCGTCCCTCTCAACGTTACTCCCTCAAAATTGCAAAAAGCCCGGGCCGCATCTTTGGCCAGCTTCCACAATTGATCTCACACTGAGATTATAATGACTGAAACCAAGTGGCCAACCGTCCTAAGCTCGAAGCGATCACGACGGTCCATCGAAGGTACTCGCATGTGCAGCAGATCATCGACCGGTTGACTGCATCCTCCGAAAGAATCGCAATATTGCAGGAGCAAAGTCATGTTCTCAAGTTTTCGTAATTTCACCCGCCGAGGATTATTGCGCCAGGGAGGAATGCTGGCGGCCGCGCAAGCCCTCGGCGGCCGTACACAGACCGCCGCGGCATCGGCGCTGGAGATTGGACCCAATCTCTATCGGTCCATTGGAGTGCGGCCGATCATCAATGCTCGCGGCACTTTTACGATCATCACCGGATCGCAAACTCTTCCCGAAGTGAAGCGCGCCATGGATGAGGCTTCGCGTGGCTACGTGCAGATGGACGAGCTGATGGAGGGCGTCGGAAAACGTCTGGCTGAGCTGACCGGCGCCGAGTGGGGCATCGTCACGGCCGGATGTTGCGCCGCCATAACGCATTGCACGGCCGCAGCGATCGCCGGGTTCAACCCGGAGCGGATGCAGCGCCTTCCGGATCTCCGCGGGCTGAAAAACGAGGTTGTGATCCCGCAGTATTCGCGAAACGTATACGACCACGCCATCCGCATGCTTGGTGTAAAAGTCGTAACCGTGTCCGGTTCCGAGAATCTTGAATCGGCGTTCAATGAGCGCACCGCCATGGCGTACATCCTGGGCGGTCCGGGCGACGATGGCCCTCTCGGAACGCGAGTCGTCGCGGCAGCCGCGAAGCGTCACAACGTTCCGATTCTGGTGGACGCGGCGGCCGAGATTCTCACCTTGAAGCCGAACGTGCACTTGGAGCGCGGCGCCACAGCGGTGGCCTACAGCGGAGGAAAGTGCATTCGAGGGCCGCAGGCCGCCGGCCTGCTTCTCGGCGAGAAGAATTGGCTCCAGTCCGCATGGGCCAACAGCGCACCACATCATGCATTCGGACGGTCTCTGAAAGTAGGCAAGGAAGAGGTCATGGGAATGCTCGCGGCCGTCGAGATGTGGACGAAACGCGATCACCAGGCCGAATGGCGACAATGGGAAGCTTGGCTCGACGACATCGGAGCCAAGGTCAGGAAAATCGATGGTATGACTGCCGAGATCAAGCAACCTGGCTCCGATCTTTCCAATCGCACGCCGCGCCTTATCATTCAATGGGACGGCGCGAGGCGGGGAATCACCGGCCAGGAAGTGCACCAACTGCTGAGTGATACGGAGCCTCGCATCATTTTGGCCAGCGGAAACGGATCACGGCCCGGAAATATGGCCAGTTCTGTGTCAGTGGTGCCGTACATGCTGATCCCTGGCGAAGAGAAGATTGTCGCTGACCGATTGCACGCGGTGCTCTCGAATCCTCCGAAGTTTGAAAATCCGGTGCAGCCCGCCGGGCAGCCTGTTGCGGTCGGTGGGCCATGGATCGCGCATTTGGAATTCGGCAGAGGTTCGGCCGTCAATGGCTTCAATCTGGAGCAGGATGGCGACGAACTGAAAGGCCTATACTCCACCGAGTTTTTCGGGACTTTCCCGCTGAACGGCTCGGTCGCAGCCAACACCGTCCGCTTCCGCTCTTCGTATCCTGTCGAGGGCCAGCGCTTGAACTGGTCGTTCACGGGAACGGTGGACGGCAGCAAGATGTCCGGCACGGTCAACATGGGCGAGTACGGCGAAACCACTTGGACGGCAGAAAGAAATCAGCATTGACAAGGAGAACAACATGACCAAGACGAATCGAAGAAACTTCCTCGGAAGTGGCACCGCTGCGGCGGCTGGAATGGCAGCGATTGCAGCCGCGCCCGCCAAGGCACAGAACCAGGCCGCCAAGAAGGTGATCTACCGGAACGGGAGAAAGCCCGCAACGACACCCCTGTTCAATAGTGCCGTCGCTTATGGCAACCTGCTGTTCATCGCAGGCGTAGGGTATCACACTGAAGGCGACATCAAGATTCACACCAAAGGTGTGCTCGATCAGATTCAACAGCAGCTCGAAGCCGCTGGTTCCTCGATGGACAAGGTCTTGAAGTGCAATGTTTATCTGAATGATCTGAGGGACTATGCAGGAATGAACGAAGTATTTCTGGGCCGGTTCGGAGAAGAGCCTCCCGTGCGGACAACCATCGCGGCCGCCGGTGGCATTCCGGGAAACTCGCTGGTCGAGATCGACGTGATCGCCTACCTTTGATCCGTGCCATTCTCTTTGCGCCGAACGGTTACCTGGCCACGTACTTGGCGACCAGGTCATCCAATCCGTTGGCAATACTTTGTTCGGCGCAACCAGGCTTTAACCGCGAGCCCAGCACCTGGAAAGTATTATGTCCGAATGAGGCGTCGTCAGGGATATAACCCGACTTGGCGCGGCCGTTCGCGAGCGTCACTAATACCGTATTGGCCATAGCCGAGTGTTTCTTCATCCGCTGCGAGATCATGGTGTAGATTTCGGCGTTCACCGTGGTCAGCGCGATATCGCCGATCCCTACCATTCCAAGCCGGATGTTTACGGGGTCGCTATCTTTATAAGTTCCAGGTTCTCCCTCACGGCCCGTGCTAGTGCGCTGCCGCCCGGGGCAGCTAATCGTCTCTCGCGCGCCCCAGATTGTGACATCGCCGCTCCTGGTTCGGATGTTGGTCATCACACGGATGACTTCCTCGCCGAGCAACTGGCCTTCGCTTTCGATCCAGCGCTCGAATCTATCGGCAATCTTGGGATCCAGCTTGCCATGCGGCACTTGCCCTTCACGGAGAGGCCCCTCGACATTCTCGCGAACCAACTCGTAACCAGTGATCTGAACACCGGATTTGGACGCCAGCGCGTTCGTCCCGGGTCGCATGTAGAGCGGATTCTGGTCGCCCGACGCACCCTGCGTAAAAACCATCACCATCTTGTCGTCGAAGGCCTGCTCGACATAGCGGGATGCCGCTCCGGGGAAATCCGCGCTGGTAATACCGACCAGATAGCCGTTAATCGCATGCATCGCGTAATTCACATACGCCGCGACCGGATCGCCGGCCGGCGTCGTGAACGACACGACGGCCACTGTCTTGTCCGAAGCCGCGTTCAAATTGGGCGCCTGGGTCCAGCGATGAGTTTCGTCGCTGACGACATCACGATTCGCGTTCAGATAAGAGAATCCGGTTCCAAATCCCACCAGCACCGGCTGAAGCTTCGTCTTGGCCTGACGGACCGCGTCGAGCATGGCGGTCACCAAGCGGGCGGAGGGCGGCGGCGGTGGCGGTCCGGCCGGCGGCGGTCCGGCGGCAACACCGCTATGCGTGTGGGTGGCCGACATGATGATGTTTTCCACCGGGCACTTCAGCTCTTCAGCGAGCTGCTTGCTCGCGTTCGTCCACACATCCTCAGGCATATTGCCAAAGTCAGCGTTCAGGAGCGCCGCCCGACTCAAACCGTTGTCCAGCACGATTGCGCGGACATACAAGTGCTCATGTTCGTACTTTCCAGAAGGCGGATATTCGGGGTTGACTGGCGGAGTGATGTCCACGCGGGCTGCACCGGCGCGAAGATGGCCGCGTTCCGCGACTGCTCCGAAGCCTGAGCTACAGATGAAAAAGGCAGCGAACAACGATGTCCGATATCGGATTGGCAGCTTCATGAGATTCTCCTTTCTATGCGCCAAATACGGTGCGCCGCGCTTCGCCGTCGGGATTCATCCGAACTTCGCACTTGTTGTCGAAGACCATAAGGGCGCCTTCCTTAGCTGTAAACGAGGGCCATTTGGGAAGCCCGGGATGATTGGGATCGCCTTTTCGCGTGAAGGCAATCCAGGCGTCGGACATTCGCCCGCCGAGCTCGCGCGCTTCGGAACCCCCGCCAGTCATCGCCGCGGCACGATCGGTGTTGTTGAAGACGAAAGGAAGTTCGGAGCAGTGGAATGCGCGAGGACGTCCATCCAGCACCGGCGTTTGCCAGGTAAACCAGAATGTATAGACAGGCGCGCCAGCGAGAGCGACTTGGCGTTCCGCCTGGGTAACACAGTTCTGCCGGCTTTGCGCCGCGAACGCTACCGACAGGACGTCGAACGGTTTCGCTTTGGGGTACAGTTTTTGGTAGGCGGCGATCACTGCTTCAGCGCGATCATTGAAACGCTCGCGAGCGCGCCGCAGAACCTCGTCCTTGGTCATTTCTTCATATTCCGGATGGTTGATGCCGTGCGTCTGCTCGTTGAGCACCGTACCTACGAGAAGCGGAATGCCGGCGGAAATCGCGGGAGCAACGGGATCGAAGGGCTGCGACGGCAGAATACGGCCATCCGGTGTCGGACGCCAGCCGCCTCCGCCGCCGGGGATTACAGACCGCGGAAACGCTTTCCTCAAGGCTTCTCCCTGAACCTCGGCGAGCTTCTCAAGCGGCACATCACGCAGCTTGGAAACCTGCGCGCGGCTGAGGCCGAGGACCTCGAGCACCGCGGCTGCGAGCTTTTCCGAGTCCTCCGGCGTGCTCTGACGCAGCGATGAGCCGCTTTCGATCGCGGCTTTGTGGAAAAGGCCTTTGGCAGATGGCATGGCCATCAGCGTGCTGACTTTGCTTCCGCCCCCGGACTGACCGAAGATCATCACATCGCCGGGGTCGCCGCCGAAACTGGCAATGTTGTCGCGCACCCATTCGAGCGCCACCACCAGATCCAGCATTCCCACATTCGCGGAGCTGGCGTACTCTTGACCGTACTTGGAGAGGTTGAGATATCCAAAGATATTCAGCCGATGATTCAGGCTGACGAGCACGACATCACCCCGGCGGGCGATGCTCTCGCCGTCGTAAGCCTTCAGCTCCTGACCCGATCCGGCGGAAAAGCCACCACCATGCAGCCAGACCATGACCGGGCGCTCGCGGTTGTCGGCAGCGGGCGTCCAGACGTTGACGCGTAGACAGTCTTCGCCCGGCTGCCCGTCGTCCCACTCGAACATAAACGACTCCTCGTCGTTCTTCCATCCGGTGCGAGCGCCCTGCGGACAGACTTGTCCGTAATACATCGAGCTGCGGATGCCGCTCCATGACTGCGGCTTGGTCGGCGGCATGAAGCGGTTCGGTCCGGCTGTGCTCCCAGCATACGGAATGCCCTTGAAAGTCAGGATGCCGCGCGCGGAGTAGCCGCGAACTTTGCCTGCGATAGTTTCCACAACAGGCCTGGACGATGCCGCCGTGATGAGCGGCTCCTCCGGCGATCGCGTGCTCCTCGCCGGCGCACCTGCAGCGTCTGGGGTGAGGGACGAAACAAGCCCTGCGCCAGCAACCGCAGCAGCGTTCCGCAATAAAGCCCGGCGGCCAATGGTGTAATTGCCTTTTTCTGACTCCATCATTCAATACTCCTTGCAATACTCCTTGAAGAGCGAAAACAGAAAGATTCTATTGATCACCCCGGCCTCGACCGGGATTCTCGGTGTTTTGCATGTTGATGAGTTGATAGCCGCCCATCGCCAGCCGCACGTTCGGCCCGGACGGCGCTTCCGCCCCCATCTGATGCCAGGTCATGGGCGCCGCATACAGCACATCACCTTCAACGGCGTGAAATTCGCCCATGTTCTCGAACTTGCCGCTGATCTGCCCGACCTGCACAATCCACCATTCCGCCGGACCCGCGTGGATATGGCCGAAAACGGAATGGGAATTGAAAGGCGGATCGTCCGGTTTTGCAGGACCGCTTCCGATATTGCCGGTGCCATTACCGCACTTGTTCTCGGCGGGGTTCACGTAACCCAGCAGCGGACTGGCGAAGAGATGATCGTCCATTACCGCCACAACGCCCCCTTTACAACCCTCAATAGCGTCCGTGAAGGTGTTGAACATGAAACGATTCGGCGGTGTGTAGGGTGCGGGAGTATGGCCGAACGACACTTTCACGACGGTCCCGTCCTTACTCGCAGACGGTGGAGGACCGTCAGACGGAAAGACTGTCTTGTAATTCGTCGGATTCACTTCCACCCAAAGCGCATTCTGATCGCCGGTCACGTCATAGGAGAAGACGGTGGATTTCATAATGTTCACGATTGCCCCGCGAGTTGCTGTCGCAGGCTCCTGGCCTTCGGCGTTAAAATGCACTTCTCCGGCGACCACGACGAACACCGTTGGAGTGTCGGGATGCATGCGCGCGGTGTATTTCGTTCCCGGCGCGCCGGAGTTGTAAGTCGCGTCCTGTTCCGGATCGAGAATGATCTGTTCCTGCCAGGTATTCTGGCCGGCGTGCATCTGTTTCAGGTCGGAAAGCTTCCACAGCGGGCGATTAGGCGGTTTGTAAACTCCACCAGCGGTCTTGTTGACCCACCAGGTCTGAGCGGGCCCGCGGCCCCCTCTACCCGGGCCTCGCTGCGCTGAGGCCACACTGCTAAACGACGCGGCCAGGCACACGGCCACAAGCAGGGAGGTCTTCATAGTTCTTCTCCGTTTTTCTAAAAATAGAATTTAGCCACAAACTGCATGATGCGGTTGCCCGTCTTCAAGGTCGCGGTTCCGAATAGTGCGTTGGTCTCCGCGCCCTGGGCATTGAACGCCAGGTTCAGGTTATTGTCGAGCCCGAAGGTTTTGTTCGCGTGGTTCAGGACGTTAAAGGCTTCCGCCCGGATCTGCAGGCTTCTCCGTTCCGTGAATTTGAAGCTCTTGAACAACGACAGGTCGGTGTTGAAGAAGCCGGGGCCGAACTGTTCCGGAAGGACGAACGTGCCGTTGTGGCCCGGCGTGGGAAGCGTGAAGCAGCTGGGGTTGAGGTACTGACTCGGGCCCAGGTTCTTGCGTGGATCGCAGGTCAGCACCGGAGCGACAGCCACGTCCGGCGTGCCGGTGATGCCGATCTGGGTCGGAGTTCCAGCTGGCATAGCCATACCGAATTCGGTACCGACGGTGCCGGTGGCGCCTTGGAGGTTGGCCCCGGACCAGATCTGCATGATGCCGGACGCTGTCCAGCCATTAACCGCCCCGCGGAGGAGCCGGTGCCCCGAGTTGATTCCGGGGAGCGCGGCGGAGTACGCAAAATTGAACGTCTGGCGGCGATCGAAATTGAGCGGGCCATGGTTATTCTTCGGATTGAGCCCGTCGCCGATGCTGACGTTGTTTGCGCCTATCGTGCCAATGGCCGCGTTCCCAGTGACCTTGGAGTAAGTGTAGTTGGCCTGAATCAGGTATTTCACAGAGCGGTGCCTGTACGTAGCCTGCATGGCGTTGTAGTCAGAGTAGGCATCAAACGCCTGGATGGTGATGTCCTGATAGTTCGGATACTGGCGAAACAACAGGTTGCTGGCGCTGGGCGTGGCGAGCATTGCTCCGTAGGGTACGGCATTGAGGTTGTTGTAGAGGATTTCGGGGAGATGACGGCCCATGGTGTTGACATAGGCGGCTTCAAACTCCGAATCCCAGGGAAGTTTCTGGGTAACCCCGAAGTTGTCCGTCCAGACCATCTGGAGTTGCGTGGAATTCGGATCCGGCAGACTGGTATACGAGAAGTTCCCCTGGCCGCTCAGGAAAGGGACCACCAGACTGTCGAGAGCTTTCAGCGTTGTACCCTGCCCTATGCTCGGGCTGTAAGTTACCGAGCCGGTGGGCAGATTTAGGCCGATTGGCAGCCCGCCGCCGCCCGAGGGGCCACGGTACCGGTAATCGCCAATGCCACCGCGAATGACGGTTTTGCCGTTGCCGAACACATCCCAGGCTTCGCCGAAACGCGGCGCAAAGAAAAGGGCGCGAGTGGGATAACCTTCCAGGGGAATATTTGGATTCATGGCGTGCCATTGAAATCCTGGAAGGTAGACGTTGGGATTGTTATTCCAGGCCGAAGGCACGAAGACGGCGTGCCCGAGCCCTACAATGTCCGTGCCCTGGGGATCGTGCTGGAAGCGCATGCCGTACTCCAGCGTGAGTCGATGGGTAACTTTCCAGCTGTCCTGCAGATAGCCTTCGATGATGATCGAACGCACCTTCGCGGGGGGATTGAAGTTGGCCTGACTGAAGGCGGCGACGTTTCCGACCAACAGGTCGGCGAACGCGTTGCCGGTACCGGTCGGATCGTTCGCCAACGTGGTGATGACGCCCTGGGCCTTCCCCTGCGGCGGCTGAATGTTGCCGTAATACTCGTTGTAGCTACCCGCCCGGAATGTATGGTTCCCCCAGATCTTGACCACGTTATCGCCGATGCTGGCCATCGGCTTATTGGCGAAGTAGATGCCGTTGTACTGCCGGCTGGCGATGTCGAAAGCACCCTGTTGCGCCATGTTCACGAGGGCGCTGGCGGCATTCGCATTGCCAATGACAATATCGGGGATATAAGGATCGCCGTTGTTGAAAACGCCGTGATACGGGTAACCTACCGTGCTCTTTTGGCCGGCAGCCGGATTCGCTAGCGTGTTGTCGAATCCGATCCACGTGTAACCGACGACTAATTCATTCGTCAGGCTGGAGCTGAAAACGTGCGTCAGGTTGACCGCTGCGGATTCGGAGTGGTTGTTGCCAAGCACCGGAGTGGGCCATGGCACAGCGGTGGGAGCTGTTCCGCCACCCCACATGGAAATGGGAAACTGCTGGACTTCCTTCTGGTGATAATAGCGGACGAAGAGTTTGGTGTTGTCCGAGATCGAGTAATCGACGCGGTTCACCAGCTGCCATCCGTTTTGTGTATAAGGGGCCTGCTCGAAAAAGTTGTAGCCACCGCTGACGTTTGGATCCGCGTTCGGCATCGGCAGTAGGTTCAGCATCGCGGCGCCGCCCCGATCGAACTGCGATGTCGGGATGATACCGCCCGGATAAGAGCTATTGAGTGTCTTGACACCGCCGCCCACAAATTGTGCTGCACCGAGCGAGGCAATCGAGGCCGGCGAGTAATCGCCCTGACGCATCGCAGCGGTCGGAACGACAGCCGTAATCGAGGCGGTGACCAGGCTCTGATAGAAATATTCAAAACCACTGAAGAAGAACAGCTTGTCGCGATTCTTATTGAAGCCGGTGTGGGGGATAATCACCGGCCCGCCGATATTGCCGCCGGGGAAGTTGAAGACGTTCTGGGGGCGAGGCGCAACGGGCAGGCCCGCCGAGTTTACGCCCTTGGCGTTATTCGCGGAATCATTCGAATTGAGGTTGAAGTTCCGGATGGAATCGTACAGCTCGCCATGAAACTGATTTCCGCCTGCCTTAGTGGTGGTGTTGATGACAACCGGACCATAGGCGTTTTCCGCGCCGAAGGCGGCCTGCAGGACGTGGACTTCCTGCAGCATTTCAGGATTCGGGTTGACCGGTGTAGCGCAGTTGCAGCCCGGATCGGAGGTGTGAGCGCCGTCCGCGGTGATCTCTGTAGAAGCGGTCGGCGTTCCGTTGGCGGAAAAGGCACCCACGGCGCTTTGGTTTCCGGCGTTACCCGACCCGTTGATACCGATTACCTGGCCGGAGAACCTGGGCGCGTTCGTCACACCATTCGTCGACGCCATGCCGGGCATGATCTTCATGAATTCGGCCGCGCTCCTGCCCACAATCGCGATACTCTGCAGTGCCTGCGTGTCGAGCACCTCGGCCTTTTCGCCGGTATTGATGGTTTCGAGCAGGTTCGCGGCGGCGGCAACTTCAACGGTCTCGCTGACCGAGCCGACCTGGAGGGTCACGTTCACGTTCCGCTGCTCCGCGCTGTTCAGGACAACACCCTTGAGGTCCGCTTTCTGAAAACCGCTCGCTTCGACCAAGAGCGTATAGGTGGCTGCCGGAATCGCTGGTAGGGAATAATAGCCCGTCCCGTTCGAGGTCGTCTTACGGATGTCCCCGGAGAGCTGGTTGGTGAGTACGACTGCTGCACCGGGGATGGCGGAACCGGAACTGTCGGTCACTGTTCCTGTCAGTGTGGCTGTAACGGTCTGGCCGAATCCGCACGGGACAGTAGCAAGGAAAGCAATGGCGACGAATGTCGCGATCAATTTGAATGGCGCAGGCATATTCCTAAATCCTCTTTCGAGCAAACAGGGCTTTCGACCACAACAGATGCCGCCACCTTCGTGTGGTGCTGGGAATCCACCACCACGCAGTGGTTGCGACCTATTCGGTCTCTGAAGGCACTTGCCCTTGAAACAACAGAATCTAGTTTAGAGATGCGGTTAAGAAAAGCAAGGCCGTTGAGGAGACATGGCGGTAAATCACCGGTGACACGTCGGATCTTCCTATGGTCAGGCAAGAATAGGTGTAAGATTTTAGAACGCGCGGCAGCGCCGCCGATCAAAGGAGTTCCAACACGCCACGAAATGGGTTAATGCGCAGAGATTTTCTGAAAACGTTGCCAGCGTTGGCGGCTGTTCCGCGATTGCGCGGGGCTCGTATCAAGATCACCGATGTCCGGATCGTTCCGCTGCGAACGAGCAAAGATCTGGGGTCTTATCCGGATTGGCTCGGAAATCCGAGACCGATTCGAATTGGGGGCGGCGCCATTGTCGAAGTGCATACCGATCAGGGCCTCACAGGCATCGGCTCGGATATGGCTCCGACACTGCTCCCCGCGGCCAAAAACCTGCTGGTCGGCGCCGACCCATTCGATGTGGATCTGCATGCGGAGCGCCTCTACGGATTACAAGCCGGGACTGGGTATCGAGGCTCAGCAGGCGTCGAAATTGCCCTATGGGACCTGATCGGTAAGGCCTCGAATCAGCCGCTCTATAAGCTTTGGGGCGGCGGTAGAGATCGTGTAGCGCCATATTCGAGCATGCTGCGGCTGTCCACTCCCGAAGAGCGCGCCGATATCGCGGTCAAATTGAAGGCTCAGGGTTGGAAAGCGATCAAGTATCGCAGTTCGTTTCCTACCATGAAAGAGGATATCCGGTTAGTAGAATTGGCGCGCAAGGCCGTCGGCAACGACTTTGACATCATGTGCGACGGCAACAAGGCCACATTGAACTACGCGTCACAGAAGGGCGTCCCGTGGGACTTTACGCGCGCTGCCGAGACCGCGAAGGAATACCAGCGGATGAACGTGTATTGGCTGGAAGAGCCGTTCCCCCGCTACGACTTCGACGACCTCGCGGAACTGAACCGTCTGATTGAAATGAAACTCGCGGGCGGCGAAGGCAATCGCGGCATTCATGAGTTCAGAACCTTGCTGGAAAGAGGCTGTTTCGACATCGTGCAGCCGGAAGTGATGCTGGAAGGGCCGACGCATCTTCGCAAAATCGCGGTGATTGCCGAATCGATGAACAAGTTCTGTATTCCGCATGTCGGCGATAGCCGGCTGGGCACCATTTGTGATCTTCACCTGGTCGCGTCGTGGCCCAATGCGCCGTATCTGGAAATCTTTAACGACGTGCCTATCGGCAACTACGAGTATCCGTTCCAGATTTTCGAGAATCCACCCACGCTGGACAAGGATGGTTATTTCAACCTGCCGCAGGGGCCGGGCCTGGGCATGACAATTAAGAAGGAGTTTCTCGGAGAGACGTAATCGAAAGTCACACCGCTGCGACTGCGAAGCGCCTAACGCGGTGTTCGCACCACAAAGTCAACCGTTGCGACAGTATTTTCCCAAGCCAACTTCAATTGGCCTTGCATGTCACCAGCCTTGGTGAGAGTTATTTTGTAGGTTTCGACACGTTTAGGCGGATGGGTGATGTCCATCGGCACACGCCCCAAATCGCGTTCCGGATGATACTCGAGCCCTTGCTGCCCGGTCTGTTTATTGATAATCAGCTGCCATTGTTGCGGTTCCGGCCAGACGAACAGCGAATACTCGCCCTTCGGCGCGACGAGTCCCTTGAATTCCAAATCCACGCTGGTATGAAGCATCGTAGCGTCGTTCGCTCCGGCGCGCCACACCTGATTAAATGGCACGAGCTCGCCGAATATGACCCGCTTGCGCATCGACGGCGCGCTGTAGTTGATCGTGATCTTCTGACCGTTGATGGTAATTGAGGTCTTCGCGGGCGGGCTGAGGGGTGGCGGTTGCGCTGGCCTGGAGCCTCCGGGTGGCTCATCGGTGATGGCTACTCCGGGCGGCTGAGAAAAGCCAACGCCAATTGCCAGTACGAACATTGCGGCTGTTAATAAATATCTCATTGCTGGATGACGGTCCCGTCACGGCGGCGGATTTCACCCCAGCCGCCGTTCAGATCCTTGCGTTCCCCGCGCTCGCCCGTGCCGTAGGGGTACTTCGCCGCTGCCCTCTCGTCCACCTCGATGCCCCATCCCGGTTTCTCGTTCGCGTACAGATATCCATTCTTCATGACGGGACAACCATCGAAGACCTCCCGCAGAGCATCATTGAAGGGTGAGTATTCCTGGATGCCGAAGTTGTAGCACACCAGATCCCGCGTCACGTTGGCGGCGTGGCCGATTGGCGAAACGTCACCGGGGCCATGCCAGGCCGTCTTCACGCCGAAGATTTCCCCCATAGCAGCGACCTTTCTAGCGGGCGTGAATCCGCCCATTTGCGTAACGTGCATCCGCATGTAGTCGATCAAACGTTCGGAGATGAGCGGCGTCCACTCGTGCGGACTATTGAAGAGTTCACCCATGGCCAGCGGTGTCGCGCACTGTTGGCGGATGAGGCGAAAGTAAGCAGTGTCCTCCGGCGAGAGAACATCTTCCAGGAAAAAGAGGTGGAAAGGTTCTACTGCCTTAGCAAGCTGCACGGCCTGGTTGGGGGAAACACGCTCGTGCACATCGTGCAGCAACTCGATTTCTTCGCCGAGTTCCTTGCGGCACGCCTCCAGCATCTTGATCGTAGAGCGGATGTAGTAGGCCGGCTCGAAGACCGGGCCCGCATGCAGTGCCGCGACTTTCGAATCACCGCGGCCGGCTCCATAGCCTGCCATTCCGGCCACCCCGACTTGCACGCGGACGTTACGGAAGCCTTCCGCGATGATTTTTCTCGCGCTATCCAACAGCTCGGGGATGTAGCCGCCAGGCGCATGCGAGTAGCAATCGGCGGCCTCGCGATGCTTACCACCGGCGAGTTGATAGACCGGCATGCCCGCCTGGCGACCCTTGATGTCCCATAGCGCCTGATCGACGCCGCTGATGGCGTTGTTGAGATCGGGCCCGTTCCGCCAGTAGGAGCTGTTGTACATGGCCTGCCAGAGATCGTCGATGCGGTCGGCCGATTTGCCGATGAGGAAGGGGCGCAAATATTTCTCGACGGCGACGTTTACTACCTCAGCGCGCTGGGTGAACGTACTGCAGCCATAGCCGTAAAGTCCGTCCCGATCGGTAACGATTTTCACCACGGTCAGCCTTAAGCTGGCAGGAGCGGTGGCAATCACTCGCACGTCCTTGATTTTCGGCGATGGCAGGCCGCGAGCAGCACGCTCGGCCTTCTCCTGAGCGGCCAATTGACGAGCAGGAATCGCCGCACCCGCGGCAGTGGCTATCATCTTAGTCAACAACGATCTTCGATTCATCGGAGCACGACCCTTCCGAGAGAGAGCGTATCACACGAGGATACGCTGTCGAACTGTGCGAGCCGCGGACCGGTCAGTCACAGACCTTTACAAGCAAATAGCCCAGCTTGTTGGAGCCCGGATCCATAAAGTGAGCGGTGTTGCGCGGAATCACTACCATGTCTCCAGGGCCGATGGTGAAGTTACGCGACCCGGTGACGCCCGTGCCGCGGATCTCGCCGGGTGAATCATATTTGCCGTTGAGGAGAGTGCCATCGATTTGCGCGCGAGCTGTTCCCAAGCGCATGAAGTAGAGATCGTCGCAGGTTTGATGCACTTCCCAAGGGCCGGGTGCGCCCTTATAGACCACATGATTAATCAACGTCGCGCCGGCGGAATGGAGCGTGACATTCTTATCCGCGCTGGCAAGGGTCGCGTCGATTTGTGTTTTGCGCGCTACGGGCGCCATGGGGTGAGGCTTCTTTGCGGCCCCGATACCAATGCCCAAAGGGCGGTCGGCTGGAAAAACGCGCACCGCTACGTATTCGAAGCCAGCAGCGCCGGGAATGATTTGATATGCCGTGTTCCGTGGCACGTTGACGACATCGCCGGCAGCCACTTCGTAGTTCTGTTGACCCTTCGCGCCGACCGCCTGGCCGTTATTTAAAGATACGCCGGCGGCACCGTGGCGCACGAACCAGAATTCGTCGGCATCAACGCTTTTCTCCGCGGCGCCGTGTTTTTCAGCGCTGGCACGAAACACAACAGCAAGATTGGGCTTGGCGAGAACCTCGAGCGATGGTCGCGCGCGCGCAAACATCTTGTCGACCTCATCGCTCTTCACCACGTCCCGGAGTTGCCCCCATACGGGGCAGGAAACGAGCAGCATCGCGATTGGGAGTCGCATTTTACCGCCCAAGTATATACCCTTGCTTCAGCAGTACACCGGCAACGTTCACTTCGGCAGAACGTTGCCGTACTTGGGAAGAATGACGTCTTGCGTGAACTTGTCGTGGTCCCGCATGGCTTGCACGATGCCCTTCACGTCCGCGGCTTTTAGGGTCGCGTCGATCATCGCCACTCCTTCTTTGGCATATTGCGCCCGCTGCTCCGCGGTGATTGGCTTGGCCAGGCCGCCATGTTCACCCGGATCGCCGAAGTAGGCTCCAACAGCTCCGCTGCCTGGGCCTAGCGCCTGAAGCTTGTTCAAGCTGGGATCGGCCGGGTGCTCCGGCATCACCTGAGTCACATTGAGAGGAATGTCATCGAGCCGGCCCACGACAGAGTAGGCGCCGAACAGAATCTTATTGAAATCCGCGTGCGCTTTACGCATCAAGCCTCCCATTTCGATGTAGAGAATGGGATCCTTGGTTTCGTCGAAGAATTCACGGACCAGAGGGCTCAGGGTCTGCGGCGATGGTCCGTGCGAAGTTAGATAGATCTGCCGCCGAAATCCCTGGCGAAGCAGCGATCGAGCGATGGCCTTCAAATAGGGCAGGCCCTCGGAGGGTTTAATGTAAACGGTGCCCTTGCCCACCACAGTCCCGCCGGGAAAAAAGTACGCGAGATTTGGCAATACCAGCCCGTCGACCTCCTCGGCCATCTTTTGAGCGAAGGCCAGCGGCCCGACGTATTCGCAATCCGTCGGGAATCCGCCGTGCACTTCCACGTTGCCGACGGGAATGAAAATAATATCGTTCCGTTTTAGGTACTCTTCGATTTCCGTGTTGGTCAGACTCGTCAACATGCGCGTGCGCATCTGAGGAGCCTGGCACCAGCAAATAAGCGCGAAGCCGATGGTGCAAAGCGTAAGGCGCGCAAAGCGAGCGCTGAAGGTGGCGAAAACTTTTAGCATTGTAGGTCTCTCCAAATCTGATCCTGAGTCGTTTACCTTTTGCCGTTCAGTCCCCGTTTTGCGGGCAGCACAAGCCGCTTGTTAGCCGCCCGGTCTTCGATCACGATAGTGCCATTTTCGATCCGCACGTCATCGATTTTTTCCATCTGCTGCGGCGTCTGGGAATAGAAAAGGAGGAAATGCGATTCGATGGCTCCCTTGGCCGGCAGCCATCTGTATGTGGGTGCGCCGAACATCGTTCCCATCCCGATCGCTTCTTGCCGGGGCACATCGTACGGCTGAGTGCCGAATTCCATCCCGCGCACCAGTTCTGCGACGGCTGGGAAATTGCCCCAGTGCTGAAGCCACGGATAGTCCGCGCGGCGAAATAAGTATCCGTACACAAGATGGCGCGCCTTATTGAACGCCACCACGAACTCGACGTCGCGAGACGGATCCATGAGCGTTGCAGCGTGATCGAGAAAATGCGGCTCTTCAGGAAATGTACGCATATCGACTTTTCCGCCATCGAGCGCGGGAGCGAGCGGCCAAGTAAAATCAGCGCCCGAAACCAGCCGGCGCTGCGTGCGCGGCGGGCCATTTCCTCGCCCCTGCTGAGAAGCGACGTATGGTCGATTCTGTGATCGAGAACCCGATATCTCAATAAATGTTTTTCCCGGCTCGACGAAGGGGGCTGAAACCGTAGCGTGCTCCGCCCAGTTAACGGAACGGTCGAAACCGAGCAGATTCTCGAGTCGGCTGTCCACGTAGATTACGTTCTCGCCCGGAACCACATGAAACGTCCGGGTAAAAATTTCCTGAACGATGGGCAGAGTCGCTTTCATTTCAAGTGCGCCGGCGGCATTGTCTTGATTCACGCTGAACTTTAACAAGTGCGCTTCACCATGCATGGGCAGACCGGCCGCTCTTTCCGTAGGCGATGGCTGTCCAAAACCGTCGACACAAACGAAGTGACCAAAAGCGCCGCCGAATTGTGCCGACCGCCCATTTTCGCGCGCCAACCGGACCGGGTTCCAAAGCGGGTCCGGCACGCTGGCATCCCCAGGAAGCGTCACGCTGGCAAGAGTGGCTCCTTGCTCGAGGACCGTAATGCTAACCTTGCCGCTCGAAATCACGATCGCCGGCTGGCCTTCGAAAGAACCCGTCTGCGCGGATGCCAATCCAGCCACCGCGAACCAGAACGCCATGTGCCGTCTGAAGCTGAGCATGGAACCCATTATCCGTTACAATCCCTGGTCGGTCCAGGCCGAACTACAGGATCGCCGTGTTACATACCTGCATGTCACCGGAGACAGAGGACTGAATTGCGCGAGTCCTCTAGAATAGAACCTTCAGGCAAGCGGGAGACCCATCCCGAGTAGATTCCAGATGAAGCTGAGCCGAAGAAACCTGCTCAAAGCCGCGCTTGGAATGCCGGCCGCCTCCTGGCTGCTGAACTACCGTGCCGCCGCGGACCCACATGCCGGTCAGGTGAAGATTACGAAGATCAAGACCATGGGGCTCGACAACCTTGGCGATGGCTGCCTGATTCGGATCGAGACCGATGCGGGGATCGCGGGTTACGGCGAAGCCGGGCTCCCTTCAGCCGCCGCCCGAACACGCATCGAAATGCTGGCACCTCAATTAATCGGTCAGGATCCACTCGCGATCGAGCGGCACTTCTATATGATGGCTGCCACGCAGTATTCGTTCATGGCGAATATTCCGACCGTCAGTGGCATCGACATCGCGCTTTGGGATCTCGCCGGAAAGATCACCGGCTACCCCATCTATCGCTTGCTCGGTGGACCGATCCGCAAGAACATTCCGGTCTACTCGCATGGTGGTCCAGCGGACATGCTTGATAAAGGCCAGTGCAAGGCCTGGGCCGATCAGGTGAAATCGGCGCCTGAAGGATTCACGGCGTTCAAATTCGGATTCGGTGCGCCCGGGGGCGGACGGGGCGGGCGCGGCGGGGGTGGACGAGCAAGCGGGCCGTTCACCCCGACTCTCGACGGTGCGGAATTCCGCCAGACGGCAAGAGGCTATGCCAATCTGCGCGAAGCACTCGGCGACAATATCGACATTGCCATGCATTGCACCGGTCAGTTCGATACGCGGAGCGCCATCGGTTTGTGCAAAGCGATCGAACCGGTCGACCCCCTGTGGATCGAAGACCCATTGACAGTTCACTATTCAGAAGCATGGCTGGAATTGAAGCGTTCGACGCGCGTGCCGCTGCTCGCAGGTGAGAAGGTCGAACTAGTGGAAGGATTCCGGCCATATCTCGACAATCAGGTGCTGGACGTGATTCATCCGGACGTCGCCTACTCGGGCGGAATCACCGGATGCCGCAAGATTGCCGACTACGCGGCCCTCACTCGCACGCCGATGGGCATGCATAGCGGGCCCTGTTCGCTGATCCGATTTTATGCTTCCATGAATCTCGGCGCCGCGACGCAAAACTTCTTCAAAGTGGAGAACGCCCTGGGCGCTTTCCGAGGCAATAAAGAGAAGATGGTGCAAGGCCCGGAACCGGCCGTGCGCAAGAGCGTGTTCCCGGTTCCCGAGGGACCCGGCCTCGGGCTGGATCTGAATGAAGACTGGCTCCGGGCACATATCGCCAAGGGCGACACGTGGTGGGGATGAGCGACGAGAGACTTACTTGGCGCCCGTTGCTGCCGTGCTCGTATGCAGGACGCGGTGGAGTACGTAGCTGGTTTCGGTTGGCACGCCGCCCTTGAAACTTACCCTGAGCGCCAATTGAAAATAACGTGGGATGCCGCCGGAACTGTCGCGAAGCCGGTTGATCAGGCTGACGGCCAGCCTCGGCTCGGTGAAGTGCTGAATCGCAGCCAGTGTACCTGGATTCAGATTGCTCGAAAAGCTTGCCACCGTTCCTTCTCCATTTGGTCCCGGCATCCTCGTGATGAGAGCGTAGACTTGGCCGTCGTCTGGCGCTGTCGGCGAAAGATAACCGCGAACGGTTTGATCTTCGAGCACCGCTGGTTCTCCCTTGAGCGGGTGGAGGATACGGATTCCGTTCGAATCGAGTTCCAGTTCCAATTGCGCGGGCATGCCCTGCAGCAAATTTCGGAATGAGCGCGGCGTCCCCACCAGCACAACGTTATTCGATGAAAATTGCTGCCAGGACAGGTCAGCTGATCTGGCAAAGCTGAGGTTGTCCTTGCGCGAACCAAGCAGCTTTCCGAGGAGAAAAAGCGCATTCGCGTCGCCCGTTCCCGTATATAACCGGTGAGGAAAAATTTCGGGTTCACCCAGAAGCTTGCGGACGGACGTAAGTTTAGCATCGCTTTCTACGTCGGCCCAGTTGTTGAGACTCGGGTTGCGATAGTTGCCGAAGCCTTGAATGCTCACAAATAGAGGCGAAGAGACAGCCAACACTACCGCTCGATTGCTTTGGAGGAACGGAGCCCACAGCGTCTCGATCTCGGGAGTCCATGCCGCTCTCACACTGGCCGTAAGACGGCGTGCCCCCACCCATTCGGCGGTCGCCCACAGCGCCCATGCCAATGTGAGCACGAGTGCCCCCGCTAGCGCTATGGTCAGTTTGCCTCGAAGCGCCGGCGGCTCAGTCCTCGGCGCCGGAATTTGTGAAGAGACGACTTCCAGGTCCGCGCGCGAAGCCGGTACCCGTGACTCAAATAACAGGCGGAAACCGCCCTTTGGAAGCTCTACGATAATCGGATCTTCCTTACCCTCGCTGAGGTAATATTCCGAAAGCTTCTGGCGCAGTCTTCCCACCTGGATACGTACAGCGGAATCCTGCCGCGGGTCGTAGCTCGGCGGCTTCCCAAATGCATCGATGCCGACCGAATACTCTTTCAATTGATCGGCCTCTCCGGTGATCGCCTTCTCCGCCAGGAAGCGAAGTAAACGCCTTAGCGATTCCGTATTTCTGAACACTTGGCTCTGCAGTATTTTGTCGACTGCAGCCCGCTTTTCCTCCTCGACAAAGACCATGAGAATACCTTCCGAGAGTATATCACCGCCTAATTCCGGCCGTGTAACCGCGAAGATACCGCATGTAACCACTCTCCGCTTGAACTCGCCCCTCTCGAACAGTCAGAATTCTGACAATTGCCTCGTTCGGGAGTGCGATCACCGGTTAGTCTAGTAACAATGAAGAAAAATCCGATTTGCCTCCTGGCAGTTCCCCTGCTCGCGATTCTGACGACTGCAACGCCTGCTCGCGGTCAAGCGAGGATCGCTCCCGGACAACTCATCTATGAGAGTAACTGCGGAACCTGCCATGGTGGCGACGGCTTCGGCGGTGAGATGGGCCCCAACATCGCGGGCCGCCTCGCCCGTATGACGGACGAGCAGCTATCGCAATTGCTCGTGAATGGACGGCCCACCCTTGGCATGCCCGGCTTTCCAAACCTGAGCAGCGACGAAAAAGCTGCTCTCATTACGTTTCTGCGAACCATCCGGCCGCAACGCCGCCGAGCCCCAGTTCAACGAACCGTCGAAATCACCGGAGGGACGAAGCTCACCGGTCTGGTGATGAACGAATCTGCGGCGGACCTTCAACTGCGAACGGCGGATCAGAAAATCCATCTTCTGCGGCCGGAGGGAGATCATTTCCGGGAGGCAACCTCGCAAACGGACTGGACCACCTACAACGGAGACGTTCGCGGCAACCGCTACAGTCAGCTCGAGCAAATAAATAAAAACAATGTCGCACGGCTGGCGCCGAAGTGGGTTTTCCCAATGGAAGGCGTCGCGCGCGCCGAAACGACACCGGTTGTGGTTCAGGGCATCATGTATGTGACCAGCGGTAATGAATGCTGGGCCCTCGATGCCGGAGCGGGCCGCGAGATCTGGCATTTCCAGCGGCCTCGCACGAAGGGTCTGGTGGGGAATGCAGCGGGAGGGTTCAATCGGGGCGTGGCATGGCTCGGCGACCGCATTTTCATGGTGACCGACAACGCCCATCTGCTCGCGCTCAACCGCTACACCGGCGAGCTCGCGTGGGAAACCGAGATGGCCGACTGGCATCAGAACTACAACGCCACCTCAGCCCCGCTTATCGGAGATGGCCTCATCATCTCGGGGACTGCCGGCGGTGAACAGGGCGCGCGCGGTTTCATTGGCGCCTGGGATCCCGAAACCGGCAAGGAAGTCTGGCGCTTTTGGACCGTCCCCAAACCCGGCGAGCCGGGCTCTGAAACCTGGAAAGGCAAAGCCATCGAGCACCCCAGTGGCGTGGCGTGGTTGACCGGATCATTTGATCCCGATCTGCACACGCTCTATTGGGCCTCCGGCAATCCGGGCCCCGATTATAACGGCGAAGAGCGCGAGGGCGATAACCTATACACTTCGTCGATTCTGGCGCTGGATCCGAAGACCGGCAAGCTGAAATGGTACTACCAGACCACGCCGCATGATACGCATGACTGGGATGCGACCGAGCCGATCGTCCTGATCGATCGCGAATGGGACGGCCAGATGAGGAAGTTGCTGATCCAGGCAAATCGGAACGGGTTCTTCTACGTCCTGGACCGGACCGACGGCAAGCTGCTGCTCTCAAAACCTTTCGTAAATAGCATCAACTGGGCGAAGGAAATTGGGGCGGACGGCAAGCCGGTGCTCCTGCCTTTGCCTGCCGGCCCGACGCCAAACAGCGTTCGCGTCTGCCCGTCGCAGGATGGTGCGACAAACTGGTTCTCTGCTTCCTTCGATCCGCGGTCGGGGTTGTATCTCGTCCAGACTTTCGAAAAGTGCAGTATTTATGCGACGCGAAAGACGGAGGAATGGGAGGCCGGCCGCGGTTACTCGGGTGGCTCGCAGCGGCTGGTCCAGGGCGAAACTCCCCATGAGATCCTAAGGGCCATCGATATCCGCACCGGAAAGATCGCGTGGGAATTGCCGGAGACTGGACCCGCCAGTTCCTGGGGCGGCACACTCGGCTTTGCAACCGGCATCACTCTCGTTTGCAGCGATGGAGGAATGTTCAGTGCGGTAGATACAATGACCGGCAAGCTCTTGTGGCAATTCCAGACCAACGCAGCGTTCAAGGCCTCGCCGATGACTTACATGTTCGATGGCAAGCAGTACGTGACTATCGCCGCGGGGCAGAATGTTGTTACGTTCGGGCTGATTGAATGACGCGGCCTGGCGAGTTTCAGAACGGGTGAAAGCTATCAAAGAAGAGGGTTCTAGCGACGAACTGGTCCACAGGTGGTCAACGGCAGGGGACACTCGCGCTTCGGCGTCATCAAGGGCAGGGAGAAGGAGTGGAACCGAGGCGGAGTTGGCGGGCCAACAGTGACAGGCTCGAAGATGCGGAAAGCGGCGGAATCAATATCGCAAAAGGGTTTAAGAAATTCCTTCGATAAGTTTCGGAGTCCTTCCTTACCAGCCACGTGTTCCGACCAGTGGCATTCCGGGGTGGCCGGCGAAGTAGATTACGCCGCCTTCGTCACGTCGGTTTTCCTGTTAAACGCGAGAGTCTCTCAACAACTTTGGCTCCCCAAGCCGGACTCGAACCTACGCCCCTTCGGTTAACTGTGGAAAAGCGGGCGCTTCTCAAAAGAAATAGCTTCCGCCAAGAATAATAGAGATTTGTGTTTCTGCCCAAACTTTATGAGAAACTCTCGCGGTTAACACGTGTTCGGCGCCAGTGTGATGGCCCTATTCGCACGAAACGCGCCTTAAGGCACGTTTGCTACTCTCATTTGTTACCGTGAACATGAGTAGGCCGATCCGAAGCTCATTCAGTTCACCATGTACGGAGCAACCGAAGAGAGGCTCCCGGGGTCGCCGGTTGTGCTTGGGATGCCCTGGGGAAGGTGTCCGCAATCCGGCCCGGCTAAGGTTGCTGGTCGATCTTGGCGACACTGCGTCAAACATCATCGTGCGCTTCGATCACGAACCAATAAAGCGACTCAGGGATCTGAAGTTTCCCGCAGACGCCCCCGCGCGTCAAGCGCCCGGCCTGCAGGTTACTCCGAAGGCTCGTCAGCGACTTCGACCGCGCTGCTGCTCGCGCTAAATTTCGAGGATACGGTCAAGAGCTTTGGCGGCGATTTCTCGATGAGCGACAGTTCTTCAATCCCGAAGCTCGTCGTGTTCTGCAAGTTTCCAGAATTCTCGTCCTTGAAGGTGCAATGCAAAGAGATCGTGTAGTAGGGTTGGTGCCGCCTTACCGGCCGTGATCTCGGCTTCTATCGCGCTCTGCTTCATTTGTACGTTGGCCATCGAGAGTCATCGCGGCTTCGTGAAGCGCATTCTGGTAACGACCGAGCCATCCATTCCAGCCGTCTTCTTGAGGGATGATCCCGCGCCGGATCAGCCGTCGAGCGGTTTCTCGCAGGTATCGCTTGTTGCGCAAGATCGACTCCGAGTCCCCGAATCGTCGATTTTCAGTGCCGGGTGCCCCTCCGAAAATAGCTTTCGAAGCCGCACGAACGAATTGGTTCGTAGCCCGCAGCGGCTTCGCGCCTCTTCCATTTCCGGTGTGTAGTAGACGTAGTGAACCTGTCCGTCTGTCCCTTCGAGCATGAGGTAGCTGCGGCCGACCTGGCGTCCGGTATCTTCCTCCCCATGCACCAAGATCCTGCCTTCCAACGAAGTGAGACGACGGAAGTCGAGCACCGCCAGAAGGAGCCGCTCATCGGACATCAGGACTCCATGCGCCGCCAACATTTTCTGACGGTCGGCGCTTCGTTGCATGGCTCGCAGGATATTCTCGAAGTCCTGCCGGACGCGCCACGCGCTTGGACCGCTGGCATCGGCCAGCCCCATCGATTCGAGCACCTTCAAGCGTTCCGCAGTGTGCTGTTCTACCAGTGACGCACGAACAAGTCCGGCTCGGCTGGGGTACTTCGCTACCGTGAAGAATGAGGAGTTTGCCTCTTCGGTCCTTTCGGCATCGCGCTTGATGATGCGATCGAGCGATGTATAGCGGTGCTGATTCACCTCCCAACGCTGAGCCATGGCGGCATCCAGCTCCGTCCGATGCCCAAGCTGGCGCGTGCAGAGATCTTCCGCTATGGTGCGGAAGCCCTGCTTGACGTAATCCCGGCTGAGACGAAGCGGCCGCCCCTCCGCGCCGATACCTCGCAGATCCACATGAACATGCGGGTGCTCGGTGTTGTAGTGGGCCGCCGCCACCGATTCGAGCGGCGTGCCTAGGTCCGCTTCCATTCGCGCGACCAGATCGCGAGTCAGCCGTTTCAGGTCGGTTCGGTCGCCGAACTCAGGAGACACGATCAGCTTCCAGACGCGCTCATCGCGCGCTCCTGCCAGCTTTCGAGCCGCTCCGCGATGTCAATGTATTCTCCGCGATTGTCGAACCCACCAGCCTTGGGATCACCCTCGAGAGTGGCGCTTCTCGCGGGCGACGTAACGGCCATGGGCTCGCCACTGCCCGGCAGTCGTATTCTTTGCGTACATGACCCGCACCGCACACCGCTGGTTGTAAGAGCGAGTGCGCTTCGGGCCCGTGCCGAGTCCAACCGACCGGCGCTTCCAGCTCCCGCTCATACGCGTATGATGCCTCAGAATTTTGTAGGCTGACGCCCAAGCCGCACGTTCGTTCCGGGCAGGCGGCTTTCGCGGGCGAAGCCGAAACTCTCGCTCCTTATCCTTCGCCATGGTTGACCAAATCCTGCATCGCAACCTGCGAATCGCCTACCATCGCTTGGCCGGCGCTCTTCAGCAACCGAGCGTGTCGACCTCGTGCCCTCGCGACGGCGGCTTCCATTGCCTCCCCGCCTGGCTCAGGAACACAAGTCAGCACAACCTTGGCCAAGCTGTCCACGAAAGCGAACAGGGCCTGCTGGGCTCGCCCGAGACGGAAGACCTCGCCGCGGACGTGCTCGATGCTCGCAACGATTCGCTCCTCAGCGCCGATGATTCCTTCCTCGCGCTCGCCTAATTCCTTCTTGATCGCAGTTCTGAGAAAGGCGCTGGGACTGGAATAGCCTCGCAGTTTCACCGCTGATTGAATTCGTTCATCTGTGTCGGTAGTCAATCGGATCGTTCGTCTCGGCATGTGCCCTCTACTTCCAAAGGGCGCTGCGGAGCGCCTTCGGGACGCTCTTCGGCTTCAAAAACGCACCGTCAGACGAGTGGCAGACACTGCCGCGTAACTGGCTGACGGTTCAAGTGGCGTGGAATCGGCGAGATACAAACCACAAAACACCAACCCGTCAGACAACCTTATGTTCCACTACCGGGTTTTTGGCTGTGTGAGAGCGATCTTCGCTGCGGCCGAAGTTGCAATCTGTTGCAATCTGTTCACAAACTGTTGCACAGCCGTTCCGATGGTGAAAACGGTTGCAGACTGTTCACAAACTGTTGCAATTTGTTGCAAAATGCCAAAATCTGCAAATTGACGAAGAAACGCAGCGTTCGAGCGTCCTGAAAACGGCTCGCTGAAAGAGACGATGGCGGTTTCACTGCGTTGATCGGTTTAGCGAGATGGACTTGAACACATGGGTAATCGATGAAACTCCTCACGCCGAGTTATGTCACAATGTGTCGAAAACGGGTTGAAACCATGAGAACCCGCTAATTCGGTGTCCCGAATTGTTTGCGCCATTCCCTTTTTAGTTGAAGGAGCAGTACGGCACGCCGATGGACTCGAATCCGCATCAGCCCGTCATGAGCCTAAGGCAAGCCGCAGCCTACCTGCAAGTCTCAAAGGCGCACTTGTCCAACGTGATCAATGGCAAGGTATTCGGTGTCCCGCCCGTTCGTTCTTTTCGGGTCGGAAGGCGGGTCCTCTTCAAGCGCGAGTGGATTGATGAATGGCTGGAGGGCACCCGCCAAAAGACGGTCCGGCAGTGCTAAGATCCGAGGCATGCCGAGTATCACCGTCTTCGACGCAGGAAAGAGGCAAAGAAATGCGTCGAAAGCGTTTTCAGAAAGGCAGCCTGCAAACCCGCAAGCACGGGTGTCATCGTGTGTGGGTTGCCTTTTGGTGGGAGGACGGAATCCGGCGATGCAAGATGCTGGGGCGTCAATCCCAAATGACAAAAGCGGAGGCGGAAGCAGTCCTCTCCGCCGTTCTGCGAGCAACCAACAGTGGCGTGGCTCACACCACGAGAGCAATCTACACGTTCGAGCAGTTCACGAACGATGTCTATTTGCCCTTTTGCCGCCGCAGTTGGAAGGAATCGACTGCGGGCACTTCGGAGCAGATTGTGAAGTCGCATCTGATACCGGAGTTTGGGAAAACTCTACTTCATGCGCTTCTGCGCGGGGAGTTGCAGGACCTCCTCGATCGAAAGGCATTGGACCTTTCGTCGAGCGTGGTCTCCCATCTGCGGTGGTTCCTAAACGGGATCTTCAAACTTGCGCTGTCGGATGGACTTGTCCTGAGCAATCCGGCCAGCGAGCTACGGATTCCGAGAAAATGTCAGCCCGGACGAACGATGCGTCCACTGACGGAAGAGGAGGTGACGAAATACCTTGGGGTCTTCGACCTCAGGGAGAAACTGATCGCGCGGCTTGCGATCTTCGAGGGACTTCGGGCTGGAGAAATTCTCGCCCTTCGCCTACAAGGCACTCGAAGGCGACATTGTCCGGGTGGAGCAGCGCGTCTACAAACGGGTTCTAAACACTCCGAAAAACGGAAAGACCCGCGAAGGCGCGATCTCAGACGGTACGCTCAGCTTGATCGCGGAGTGGGCCGCTGTGGCGGAAGACCCTTCACCGGATGGATTTGTCTTTCCGTCCGAGACGTTGAAGACTCCGCTGTCTCTCGACAATCTCTGGCGACGGTACATGTGTCCGAAGCTGGAGAGCGTTGGGCTCGAATGGGCAACGTTTCAGGTGCTCAGAAAAACGAACGCCAGTCTGTCGAAGAAGGCGGGCGTCGATCCAAAGGTAGCTTCAGATCAGAGGGGCCACGGACTTGGAGTGAGTATGGAGGTGTATACCAGCTCCGACCTGGAACAGAAGCGGGCAGCCGTGAACAAACTCGAAGCCGCAGTGCTTCGGAAACCACAACCTCAAAGTCAGGCAGCGTCAGCGAACCTGGCTTAATGGAATAAACGGAATAACGAGGAATCGGTGGGTCTTCCTAAGTTGCTGAAATATGGAGCGGGAGACGGGGTTCGAACCCGCGACGTCCAGCTTGGCAAAATGGGCAATGTTTTGTTTTCAGTAATATAACTGCGCACGGCGTTGATTCAGGGTATGGAAAACGCCAATAAAACCAGGGTCCGTTTCGGCTGGTGTGCTAATGGAGGGTTTTTGGAGGGTGCGGGGCGGGTGCCATTTGCCCACTCTCAGCTTGCTGTCCGCCTTCGGCGGCACTTGTCAATATAGCTCCAATATGGAAAGGTATTGAGAGCACCTCAGTCGCGCGGACGGTAAGAATCAGGGGACAGTTGCTTCCAAGCTCGTATGGATATACAATAAGTTAGGTATATCTTTTATGCAGGTTTCCAAATGGGGCAACAGTTTGGCCGTGCGTCTTCCCGCTGTGGTTGTCGAAGCGCTCGATCTCAAAGAGGGAGACGAAATCGAGATTTCCATCGCAGGTAAACGCGACTTTAAAGTGGCCCGTGACCGGTCCAAAGAAAGGGCGCTCGAGCAACTCCGTCAAATGAAGTGGTCCTTCCCTTCTGATTTCAAATTCAATCGCGAAGAGATCAATGAACGATAAGCCGTTCTTTGATACCAACGTCATCCTATACGCCTTCCGCCAAGACGATACGCGCGGTCAGGTGGCCGAAACTCTGCTGGCCGCGGGAGGAGCACTATCAGTTCAGGTCCTTAACGAGTTCGTCGCTGTGGCGCGGCGCAAGCTTGACAAGAGCTGGGAGGAAGTTCGCCGCGCCCTTGACGTACTTCGCGTCTTTTGTCCAGAGCCCGTGCCACTTACGGTCGAGACCCACGAGAGAGCCGTGCACATTGCCGAGCGATACGGGTATTCAATCTTTGATTCACTCATCATCGCGGCTGCGCTCCATGCTGGTGCCAGCACACTTTACACGGAGGACATGCGAGATGGACAGGCGATCGATGGGCTTACAATTCGCAATCCATTTTCGCGTTAGACATACGGATCACGCCCACCAGCGTTTAACAACTTCGTTATTGTCGGCGATCATCTGAAAACGTAGTTTTCTGGACTTGAGCCGAGGGAAGCAACATCATCCGCGCCGCAGGCGCGAATCATCTTTCCGATCATCAAGGCGGTAGTGCGGTAAATA